>OOCJ01000716.1_pt1 | contig 21064 bp, 8 predicted proteins | sample 1671481 | NCBI WGS metagenome assembly OOCJ01 (sample SAMN06348161, study PRJEB24527) | human gut metagenome | biome: human gut; feature: ankylosing spondylitis patient; material: feces | host: Homo sapiens | place: China | collected 2015-10 | reverse complement strand
GACGTGTGCTCTTCCGATCTCATTTGTTCCAAAATAGAGGCAAAAAGATGGGAATGTGGGATCAAAAAATACCAAGTTACATATACGGTAAGCAGAATATCGTGAGGCTGATTCTGTGGACGGCTTTGTTTGCGTTGGTGTTTATCAACATCTACAAGCCGTTTAGCTCCACCTCTTGGTACAAGGTCTCGGAGTTTAAGTTCTTCGTATTCTCCAGCTTGATTATCTTGACGGGAGTATTGGTGGTTGTCTTGAGCCGTATTACTCTGTTCCATTTGGGGAAGCGGCATGCTATCACGGTCCGGACCTATGCGATCTGGATCGTGCTGGAGATATTCTTCATGTCGCTTTTCTATACGATTTATACGTTGGTACTGAATCCGGAACGAGAATATATGGAAGTTTTTAACGATTCGGCGGTGAATACCAGTCTGGTTTTATTGCTCCCTTATTCCGTGCTGCACCTGTATTTCTCTTATAAAGAGAAAGAGCGGCAATTGCGATTGTTGGAGGAGAACCAGACAGAAGCGGCGGTTCGGCAAAGCGTTTTCTCTTTCTATGACGAGAAGAACGAGTTGCGCCTTTCCGTGAAGCGAAGTAACCTGCTGTATCTTGAATCGGCGGATAATTACGTTTGTATCTGGTATCTGAATAAGGGGCAGCTCACGAAGTTTATGCTTCGCAACTCCTTGAAGGCGATCGAAGAGAGCCTCGCTGATACGAATGTACTCCGTTGCCATCGTTCTTTCATGGTAAATTTCGACCAAGTGAAGGTGATCCGCAGGGAGAAGGAGGGCGTTTATCTGGAGCTGGGGATCGAGAAAGTACCCGATATCCCGATCTCCAAGACGTATAGCGAGAAGGTAACCCGCTGGTTCCAGACCTATTCTTCCTAGCGGGCTATTTCAATTCGATATTATTTTCTTTTGCGTATTGCGAGGGGCTCATGTTGAATTGCTTGGAGAAGGCCCGGCTGAAATAGGATTGCGAGTTGAAACCAACCGCCTCGGCGATCTCGTAAATCCTCATATCGCCTTGAAGGATTAACTCGGCGGCTTTCTTTAGCCGGCTGATCTTGATCAACTCGTTGGGCGTTACGTTCGACAGGCCGTTGATTTTACGGTAAAGGGTCGGACGGCTTAGATTCATCAAGTCCGCTATCATGTCCACGTCTAGGTTCACGTCGTTTATATGGCTGTCGATGATATCGTTCAGTTTCTTCAAGAACTTCTCGTCCGCCTTCGTGTAAGCCATGGATTTGATATTGGCAATCGGCGAGTTGAAATAATAGGCACGCATATTGCTCCGGTTGTTCAGCAGGTTCGTCACTTGGGTAAGCAATAGATCCATGGAGAAAGGTTTGTCGATGTAAGCGTCCGCCCCAAGCTCAAGCCCTTCCATGCGAGATTGTAAGGTGTTCTTAGCCGTCAGGAGGATGATCGGGATATGGCTGAACTCCAGATTAGTCTTTATCTTTTTCAATAAGGTGAAACCATCCATGACAGGCATCATGATATCGCTGATGATTAATTGGATGCCATATTCCTGAAGACGGGCAATCGCCTCCTCGCCATTACCGGCGGTGACAACATTGTAATGGACATTGATCTCTTGACCGATGAAATGGAGCATTTCGGTGTTATCTTCCACCACGAGAACCGTCGGGCGGGATTCTTGGGTGACATATTTCCGCTCGCTGGCAGGGTTGGTCAGGACCTCTGCTTTCTCTTCCTCTAGTTTTAATGAGTTCGGTTGGTTCACCGGCAAACGTAATCTAAAGATGATAAGCCCGGCCGGAGATTCCTCCAACGTCAACGATCCCTCGTGCATCTCCGCTAAAGAACGGGCCAAGGGTAGTCCGAGCCCGGTCCCGGATTTATGGATAGAGGAGTCATCCCGGTAGAAAGGCTCGAAGATCTTTTCTTTTATCTCCTCCGAGATGGGCTTTCCATCGTTCATGATATCGATCGTGAATCGCTCGCCATCTTGTGCCTCGAACCGGACGATGATCTTGCTTCTTGCGTATTTAATAGCGTTCGATAGGAGGTTGCTGAGTATCTTCGTGCAAGCCTCCTTATCGATAAAGGCGTAGAAAGATTTCACGTTACACTCGATAATCATCTGCAATGCCTCCTGCTCTGCCGTGTCGTGGAAACGCTCAAAGGTCTCTTGCATCAATGCGATGATGTCCGTATGTATGAAGTTTAGTTTATATCCCTCGATTTCCGTCTTCCTGAAATCCAGTAGTTGATTCACCAGATCCAGTAGCCGGTTTGCGTTTTTATCCACAATTGTCAGATAATTCTTTGCGCTGGGAGATAGCTTGATGTCCCGTGTTACTTTCTCCAGAGGACTTTTAATTAAAGTCAGGGGCGTACGTATCTCATGAGCGATATTGATGAAGAAATCAATCTTGGCTTGATAAAGCTCCTTCTCCTTTTCATTCTCGAACTCCTGTATTTTCTGCTGTATATTGGCCTTATTATGCCGGGAAATGATAAAGATCAGCAACACTACGCATCCGATAGCGATAATCCCATATAGGATTAACGCCTTGGTAGAGAGCCACCATGGGGGAAGGATCGTAATCTGGAACATCGCCGGCTCATCATTCCAAATACCGGACAGGTTCGCCGCCTTCACCTTGAACGTATAATTACCGGGCGGTAGTTTCGTGAAATAAACCCGGTTCTCGCCCACCAAATGATACCATTTGGAACTTAACCCTTCCATGCAATAGGCGTATTGGGTGAGGTTGGGGGCTTGGTAGCTTAATGATGTGTAGTCGATGTAGAATGTGGACTGATTATGTTCTAAGGTGATCCCTTTTTTAAAAGTGATGTCTTTTTGCCTCAATAGATTATGGTCGGGGTCCGAATAATTGATTTGTGTCATATAAATCTTCGGTTGGATAGAGAACTGTTGGATATTATCGGGGTGGAACCGGACCAAGCCTTTCAAGGTCCCGAAATATAATTTGCCGTCTTTAGCTTTTAAAGAAGAGTTATAGTTGAATTGATTGGACAGGAGCCCATGTTCTTTTTTGAACACCTTGATCTCTTGATTGACAGGGTTAAGTACGGCCAGGCCATTTGTGGTACTGATCCACATGTGGCCTTTAGGGTCTTCCTCGATCCGGTAAATGACGTTACTGGGTAGGCCGTCTTGAGTCGTGTATTTTGTCGTACTCTTTAAATTCCGGTCGTACATTTTCACTCCGTTTCCGGTAGCGAACCATAGATTGTTTTTAGTATCCTCATGGATGTGATTGATCGTCCGGTTGGCGTTCGTGTTTATGGAATCCAATTTAAATTCGCCGTGTTTTTGCCGGATTGGGTCGAAATAATATAATCCGATATTGAATGTTCCGGCCCATATAACCCCTTCGTGATCCTCGAAGATCGTTTGTATCCTGCAATTACCGGGGAATTGATCGAGAGGCTCGAAAATATCTTTCTCCGGATTATATTGATACATGCCGGATGCCGTAGCTATGAGCAAGTTATTTTTCCGGGTTTTATAGAGATATACGATGATATCGTTTTGGGAGGCGTAAGGATTCGGGGCGATCGTATAATGCTTGATGATTTTCTCCGTACGGATATCCATCACGTCTACCCCGTTAGCGTGTGTCCCGATCCATAGATAGTCTCCAATCACGGTAAGCCCGTGGATACAGCTTTGGGAAAGACCGTCTTTATCTTGGAAGTTCTTATAGGTTTGCGTACGGATGTCGAGTTTATTGAGACCAGCGTCTTCGGTTCCTATCCATATATTATGGTTAGCGTCTTGGCAAATATCATGGATAATATCACCGTTAATTGTTTTTTGCCCGGGTATATTGTAGTCTTTCTTGAATTTGAGATAAGGGGGAAGGTAATTAATGCCCCCATTATCCGTACAGATCCATAAGCCACCTTCCCGGTCCTTGCAAAACTGTTTGATAGCGTTATTGGATAGTGAATATGGATCGCATTTGTCTTGTTCTATGTGAAAGGTCTTGTTTGAGGGGATTTGGTAGATATAGATACCGTTGTAGGTGGCGATCCATACCTCGTCGTTTGTCACTTGGAAAATATCCCGGGTATAGAGGGGGCTGTTCTTTTGCTGGGTAAGAACATTTCGGCAAACACCTGTTTGTATATTGACTTGTTTGACCCCGTTATCGCTTGTACCTATCAGTAATGTATTATCGGACGGAGATGCCCATAGAGTCGTCATATTATCTATATGTAGGGTGTCGCTACCGTTATGGATATTTAGAGGGATGAATTTGTTATCGGTCGGGTCTAAAAGGACGACATTGCCGTTTAGCGTGGTGGCCCAGATCTGATCTTGGGGGGTGATATAGAAAGAGGTGATCGGATCACTATCCTTATACAGGTAGTTTTGGTGTAGCTCGGATTGCTCATTATATTTAATAAGGGAAAAGCCGGATAACAGCATCCACAGATTCCCTTGGTGATCAAATTCCAGATAGGTACAGCCGATTCCTTTCGTGAACTTTATCAAGGAAAAAGTATCGGTTTGGTAATCGTATTTTTGTACTCCCATATTAGTACCCACCCAGAGTTCACCGGAAGGGCTTATCGCCAAGTCGGTAATCCAGCTACTTATTAAAGTTCCTCTCTGCTTGGTTTGATTTTTTATGATATGGAATTTGTTCCCGTCAAATCGATTGAGCCCGTCCCGTGTTCCAAACCACATAAAGCCATAATGATCTTGGACACAACATGTCACGTTATTATTGCTTAATCCATCTTCTACCTCATAGGATTTAAAGTAGTATGACCGGGCGTTGAGCTCTATTGCGGTTACTACAAATAATAGGACGTATAAATAATTCATCAAGTTTTTTTTCATAGATCTCCCTTGTATTTCATGCGCAATATAAAGCCTTTTCCTAGACTTTCCATAGCAGTATCGTATCATTGTTTTTCATTTTGTTTCAATGTCCAGACTTCGGTTTTTGGCTTTAAAAGCCGTTCCTTGCAAGACTGTTTGTTGAGACGATAGGTAATAATTTTGAGAGAAAAGTGCAATACTGTTTGACTCAAGGGGCTTTAATTTTGGCAAAAACAGTGTGAATCTTTAAAAGATAGAATATGAATCAAAAAGTAAAAGTAGGTATAATAGGCTTTGGTCGCATGGGTGGATTTTATTTGGAGGAGATGCGGAAGAGCGATCAATGGGAGGTACTTTACATCTGCGATACGGACCCAGAGGCACGAGATTTGGCAAGGAGAAAGTCGCCGACATCCCGAATCGTAGCGGATGAGCAAGTTGTATTCGAGGACCCGGAAGTACAAGTGGTCGGTTTATTTACATTGGCGGATTCCCGGTTGAGGCAAATTAAGAAGGCAATGGCATTTGGCAAGCATGTCATCTCAGAGAAACCGGTCGCAGATACGATCGAGCATGAATGGGAGGTCGTGAAATGCGTGGAAAACTCAAGTTTGTTCTCGACCGTTAATTTGTATTTGCGTAATTCTTGGTACCATAATACGATTAAAGAATTTATCCGGAGAGGAGAGATCGGAGATTTGGCGATCATTCGCATTTGCCATATGACTCCGGGGTTGGCTCCGGGTGAAGGTCATGAATATGAAGGTCCGTCTTTTCATGATTGCGGAATGCATTATGTGGACATTTCCCGGTGGTATGCCGGATGCGAGTATAAGACATGGCATGCGCAGGCGATCCGGATGTGGGATTATCCCGAACCTTGGTGGTTGCAATGTCACGGGACATTTGAGAACGGGGTGGTATTTGATATAACACAAGGGCATGTGTATGGACAATTATCGAAAGACCAAACGCATAACTCTTACATAGATGTAATAGGAACGAAAGGAATCGCCCGGATGAGTCATGATTTTAAGACTGCGGTCGTGGAGTTGAGAGGTGTTAATGAAACACACCGGATCGAGAAGCCCTATGGAGGGAAAAATATAAGTACGCTATGTGATTTGTTTGCGGATTCCGTACGGACCGGTGTTTTTAATTCCCGCCTACCACTGATGCGTGATTCCGCTATCGCTTCCGAGTATGCGTGGAAATTTTTGGATAACGCTAGACGAAATGAGATGCCTTCTATCGGGAATCTACAAACCTTGGAGGAAATCCGGGAGAGAAGACGGAATATGACGGAAGGGTATGGCTTGCTTCGCCATGTAAAATTGTCTCATTCTTGATACGATTTTCTCAATGACCGGGGGAAACAGGCTGGAACTTGTATTATGCGACAATCGGAAACGATTTTGATAAAATAGAAAAAGAGGAATTTTCGTATGCGTGATACATTTGCGGCAGCTTGTTCATAGAGCGAAAATAGAAACATTAATTTAATACTATGTAGCATGAAAAAAATGATTGTTCTTATCAGTCTTTTATGTGGAGCGTTTTTTATGAGCGCCCAACAAAGTAATCAACAACAAAGACCACCGGAAAGATGGAAACCTGAGAGTACTGAATGGTATTATCCGGTTCCTCCTAAGGTAAAGCCGGGTGTAGGAACTGGTGCTCCTTCCGATGCGATCATCCTGTTTGATGGAAAAGATCTTTCTATGTGGGAATCTGCGGGAAAAGATGGAGGTCCCGCTAAATGGACCGTAAAGGATGGGGCGATGATTGTGGCTTCCGGGACCGGATCGATCCGGACAAAAGATTATTTTGGAGATTGCCAGTTACATATCGAGTTCAAGACCCCTACACCGGGAAAGGATAATACATTACAGATGAAAGGTAATAGTGGCATTATGTTACAAAGCCGTTATGAGGTGCAGGTTTTGGATTGTGAGGATAATCCTACGTATGTGAATGGCTGGGTCGGCAGTATTTATAAGCAAAGCGCACCGTTGGTAAATGCTTTCACGAAGACAAATGAGTGGCAGGTTTATGATATTTATTGGAAAGCTCCCCGTTTCGGGACAAACGATGAATTGGAATCTCCCGCTATGATTACCGTGGTATTGAACGGTATCGTAGTACAGAATAATTATGTACTGAAAGGAACGACCCCATATACCGGTTTACCTAAATATGTAGCGCATGGCCGTCTGCCATTAAGCTTACAGGATCATGGAGTGGAAGTGGCTTTCCGTAATATATGGATTCGTAATTTATAAATTGTATAACCTTAAAATAATGATTTATGACTACACGTAGGAATTTTTTAAAGAACTCGACGATGTTGGCCGCTGGCTTAGGTATCTCACCTCTTTTGGCATCGGCAGCTCCTACCGTCTCTCATAAGGAAGAGACTATAAATGGGCGGGTGAATATCGCTGTAATAGGTGTCGGTATGGGATGCCGTGATTTGCAAGGGGCTTTGACTGATAATCCGTGGGTACATTGTGTGGGCATGTGCGACGTGAACAAAGTGAGACTTGATGAGCAGATCGCACGTTTCAAAAAAGACTTTCCGAACCAAACGACTTCGATCAAGGCATATAGTGACTTCCGGGAAGTCTTGGCAAATAAGGATATCGACGGGGTCATTATCGCAACACCGGATCATTGGCATCCTTACATCTTCGCTGAGGCTTTAAAAGCGGGCAAGGCGATTTATGTGGAAAAGCCGGTTGGTAATTCGATTCCGGAGTGCCATTCGATGATGGATTTCCAAAAGAAATATAAAGGGGTGGTAACAACTGGCTTATGGCAGACTAGTCAACGATATTTCTTGGCGGCTAATGAGATATTGAAATCCGGTGTGTTGGGGGATGTTTATAAAGTTCAGCTATGGCTTTGCCAATCGACGGACCCACGTCCGGCCGTAGCGGATTCTCCGGTTCCTTCTACATTAGATTACAATATGTGGTTGGGCCCGGCTCCCGAGCGTCCATTTAATAATTACCGTTTTCGTGGATGGCGTGGCTTTTGGGATTATGGAGGCGGTCAGCAAACCGACTGGGGAGTGCATTGGATAGACTCTGCGTTCGATGGATTGAAAGCGTTAGGATTGTGTGACCGTGAATATCCGGAGGCGGTATTCTCTACGGCTTATAAAGATCCTACCTCTTTTAATGAGACTCCCAGTTGCCAGACAACGATCTTTCAGTATAAGAATTTCCATATAGAATGGGCCCAACAAGTCGCTCATCTCTATAATCGGGATCAAGGGGTAGCTTGGGTCGGAAGTAAAGCTACCTTAGTATGTAATCGTGAAGGTTATGAATTGATTCCAGAGAAGAATCGGGAGGGTGAGTTACTAACCGACCGTGCCCAGCTTGTCGGGAAGTTCGAGGATGGTGGTATTGAGGCCCATGCGACGAATTGGTGTAAGTGTATATTAAATAAATCTATTGAGACGAACAGCCCGATCGAGAAAGGGGCTTTCGCGACGATCCTAGCCCATATGGCTAATATCTCATATTTGACGGGAACTCGTGTTGTGTATGATCCGCAAGCTCGTAAGTTTGTGAATAATCCGAAAGCGGACGCGTATTTGAAGCGGAGCTATAGAAGCCCGTGGCAATTCCCGAAAGTTTAATGCGATTGAATGCTTAAAAACAACGACCGGTGGATTTTAATACTCTATTATATATAACCATTACCATACGAATTGAATTACAGCACATTGAGATCTCCGGTCGTTTTTTGTAAAAACAATGTCAACTTTAAATGAATGAGTTATGGAAAATCAAAAAAAGGAAGTATGCCTTCGAAAGGCCCTGTTTTTGATCGTTAGTTTGGCGTTATTCTTTCCCATGATGGCGCAAACGATTACAGTAAAAGGAGTTGTAAAGGAATCTATGACAGGCGAACCGATCATTGGCGCCAATGTAGCGGTGAAAGGAACGACTAACGGTACGATTTCTGATATAAGCGGTATGTATCAGATCTCGAATGTATCATCAAATGCCGTATTGATCGTTTCTTATATTGGATATAAGACCGCGGAGATTCCGGTAAATGGCAAGAACACGATAAATGTGAGCTTGGAGGAAGAAAGTATCGGACTTCAAGAAGTGGTAGCCGTGGGATATGGCTCTCAGAAAAAGAAAGAATTGACCGGCTCTGTTGCAGGCTTGAAGGAGGGAGACTTGATTAAGGGCGTACAGTCTGACCCAATGGGTATGTTGCAAGGTAAAGTGGCAGGTTTGAATATATCCAAACCAAATGCCGGCGACCCGAATGGAGAGTATAAGTTCCAATTACGTGGAACTTCATCCTTAACCGGTAATACTTCTCCGTTGATCGTCATTGATGGTATTCCTCAAGGGGATTTATCCGCTATTCCACAAGATGATATTGAAAGTATCGATGTATTGAAGGATGGTTCAGCGGCGGCGATATATGGAACCCGTGGAACGAATGGCGTTATCTTGGTTACGACAAAACGAGGTTCTGCCGGGAAGATGAGCGTTACCTACAATGGATATATGTCTATCTCTTCCATAGCCAATCAATTGGAAGTCATGGATCGTGACCAGTTTTTGGCAAATGGGGGAAACGACCGGGGATATGATACGAATTGGATGGATGAGATTACCCGAACTCCGTTCTCCCATTCGCATAACTTGGCATTGACAGGAGGTACGACCGATTTTAATTACCGGGCTTCTGTATCTTATCGAAATAATCAAGGTATCGCTCTTAAGTCAGGGTTCAATGAGATGATCGCTCGTTTTTCCGCTAATCAGAATTTATTCGATAAAAAGATTCAAATAGCATACGACGCTACTTATCGTCGTTTTGACCGGGAAGGTGAGAATTCCAGCTATGATGATTATTCCGCTTTTAAGCATGCGTATTATTATAATCCTACGGCACCCGTATACGACGAGACGGGAACGATAGATGCCGGCGGGTATTATGCGCTGGATATTCAAGGATATTCAAATCCGGTGGCTTATATTATGCAGCGTGACCGTCGTACAAAAGGCGGACTTTTCCAAGGGTCTGCTCGTGTAACTTGGAACATTTTGGAAGGACTTCGTGCGCAAGCTTTTGGCTCATTGAAATACTCTGATATAAATAAGGGTACTTATACCTCACGAGAGGTATTTAACACTTCTAGTTTCGGGTCAGCGTCTCGGAGTTTTAATACTCGTTTTAATAAAACACTGGAGACGACGATCGACTATGTAAAATCTTTTGGAGAACACCATTTGGTGGTATTAGGTGGGTATACCTATGAGCATAACTATTGGGAATCATTTGGTATGAATAACTCGAATTTTGATTCGGATGTATATTCTTACTATAATTTGGGTGCGGGTAGTAACTTGATTAATAATCCTAGCCAAAGCATGATGGATGGTTCGGTTTCCCAAGATAATTTGGTTTCGTTCTTCGGCCGTGTAAATTATAACTGGGGAAATCGTTACTTGTTATCAGCGTCTGTACGACGTGAGGGTTCTACTCGTTTAGGTGCGGATTATAAATGGGGAACTTTCCCTGCGGTAAGTGTCGGTTGGTCTATCGGTAATGAGGCTTTTATGGAAAGCGCTAGCTGGATTAACGATTTGAAATTGCGCTTGGGATATGGCGTGACAGGAAATATGCCTTCAGATAATTATTTGTCTTTGTCAATGATGGGAGTGGTAGGCCGTTTTTATGATCATACTTCTAAACAATGGATCAATGCTTATGGGCCGACACAGAACCAGAATCCGGATTTGAAATGGGAGCGGAAAGGCGAATGGAATCTAGGTGTTGATTTTGCAGCGTTGAATAACCGCTTGAACGTGACCGTTGATTTGTATACCCGTAAGGTTTCAGATTTGTTGTATAAATATAAGGTTCCGACTCCTCCTTATCAATATTCTTCTATGTTGGCGAATGTTGGCGACGCTACAAGTAAAGGTCTGGAATTCTCTGTTTCCGGAACCCCGGTGCAGAATAAGAACTTCTCATGGACTAGTTCTATTAACTTCTCATTTAACACGAATAAATTGGACAAATTAAGTAATGAGACTTTCCAGACTGACTGGATTGAGACCGGTTATTTGTCGGATGGTGATTTAGGAGGTATGAACTCGACTCCATTGATTCGTTTGGTCCCGGGTGGCAAGGTCGGTGATTTTTATTTGCCGGTATTCGAGGGATTTACGGAAGATGGTAAATGGAAATTCAAGGATGTCGATGGTAGTGGTGACTTTACATATAATGAGGATCGTGAGATCGTAGGTAATGCGCAACCTGATTTTATTGCAGGATGGACTAACGAGTTTAAATATCGTGACTTCGATTTATCGTTTACATTCCGTGCTGTCGTAGGCAATGATGTATATAATGTAAGCCGTATGGCATTGGAGAATCGGAATGTGGCTGGAAAGGAGAAGAATATGTTGGCTTCGGTAATGGATATCCCTTTGCAAGATGCGGCTCAAGCCTCTAGTTATTATTTGGAGGATGGTTCTTTTGTGAAGTTGGACAATATCACATTGGGTTATAATGTGCCGGTGAAGAAATTAGGTTTCATGCAAAACTTACGTTTGTACTTGACTGGTCAGAACTTGTTTACGATCACAGGCTATAAGGGTATCGACCCGGAGGTTGATATGGTAGGATTAGATAATATGGGTATTGAGAGGACTCGTTATTATCCGGCTAGTCGTTCTTTTATTCTTGGTTTGAATGTTACGTTTTAATGGATACTCTAAATATCGAAGGTTATGAAAAAATATAGTTTAATATATATAGTGTCAATGATTTGTTTCTTGGTTATCGCTCCTTCTTGTACGGATATGGATGAAGATACGACGGGACAAATGGTCTCAAATGACTTTTATGCGGATCCTTCTTTGATTCCGCAAGCGGTAGGTGCTGCCTATGCGGAATTGCAGGCTTATCAGAATCACTGGGGAGTATGGGGGTTGCAGACTGTTTCCTCGGATGAATGTGTTGTTCCGACTCGTGCGCCGGGTAATGACTGGTATGACGGAGGGGTATGGCAGGATTTCCATCGTCATCAATGGCAATACAATCTGGATGCATTGAATAATGTGTGGATTTCCGTATTTTCTGGAATAACGACATGTAACCGTGTGGTTTACGACTTGGATACATATAAAGAGGAGATGGATGTCGATATCTATAATAAATATCGTGCGGAGACTGTTATCTTGAGATGTTTCTATTATTCTATCTTACTGGATTTATTCGGGAACGTTCCTTATATCGACACGTATGAGAGTGAAATCACGGCTTCTCCTCAGACAAGCCGTCCTGAGCTTTATCAGAAAGTCGTAGATTGTATCTTAGATAATATGGAATATTTGGATGACGCTCCGTCTGCCGAGAATTATGGAAGATGTACGAAATCGATGGCTTATACGATGTTGGCAAAACTATATTTGAACGCTAAGGTGTTCAAAGGGGCCTCTTCTTATGATAAGGACGATATGAATAAAGTGATAGAGTATTGCGATAAAGTGATTAACTCCGGATATTATGAGGTCGTATCTGATTTCTCCGCTCCATTTAAAGTGGCGAATGAGTCTTGTAAAGAAAATATTTTCGTGGTACCGATGCAAAATGGTATCAATTCAAATGGAGACTACGAGTTTCATTTCCATAAATTCTCCGGACATCCCAAGTCTCGCCAGATGTGGGGTATAAATGTGGGCGGTTGGAATGGAGGTTGCGCTACTCCGGACTTCCTTGCTTTATATAAAGATGACGATACCCGGAAAAAGGCGACTTTTATTTACGGTTTGATTTATGATAAGGTCACGGGCGAGCCTGTTGAGGATGGTGATAATCCGGGAAAACAATTGGAATTGACTATTGAGGTATCTTCTATTAATGCCGCTTATCGTTGGGAAGGCGCTCGTATTCAGAAGTATGAATATGAGTTGGGTATGACTGGTAATATGAACAATGATTTTGTTTTATATCGTTTAGCTGATATCTATTATATGAAGGCTGAAGCTATTTTGAGAGGTGGTAATGCCGCTACTTTATCAGCTTTGTGTGCGGAACCTGCATTCCAGTTAATACGTGAAAGGGCAAATCAGCCTGTGTATACTCCGGAAACATTAACGTTGGATGAGTTGATCAATGAACGTGGCCGTGAATTTGCTTGGGAAGGTTGGCGTCGTCAAGACTTGGTTCGTTGGGATAAGTTCGCTAAAGGTAGCTGGACATTTAAGGAAGCCTTGAATAATAATTCGCGTGATTTATTCCCGATACCATACGATCAGATTACGAAAAACCAATCTTGGAAACAGAATCCGGGATATTAATAGTTGTGTTTTTATGCATATGGATAGACGACAATTCGTGAAAAACCTAGGACTGGGCACAGCCTCTTTAAGCATGGGAAGCTTGGTAACGGCTTCCTCATGTGCCCCGTCCGGGGATTCCTCCCTTAAACAAAACGTCAAGGAAGGAGAGGATGGACAGTTTTTATTTATCGGTGACGATATCGCCATCGCCCAGACAGAGTATGGGAAGGTGCAGGGATATCTGCTGAATCATGTATATACGTTCTTGGGAGTTCCTTATGGGGCTGATACGTCGGGAAAAAATCGCTTTATGCCTCCCCAAAAACCAGAGCCGTGGACAGATGTGAGACCTGCGGTTTTTTATGGGAATACGGCGCCGCAACGTATGGAGAACCGGTGGCCCAATAATTACGGAACTTTTGCCGATCATTGGAACTACTGGGATGTGAGTGAGGATTGCTTATATTTAAATGTATGGACACCGGGCATTGCGGATGGTAAGAAACGTCCCGTATTGGTGTGGCTGCATGGCGGCGGTTTTACAAATGGTAGTGGGATCGAGCAGGATGGATATCATGGAGAGAATATAAGCCGGGAAGGAGATATCGTATTCTGTTCCATTAATCATCGGTTGGGGCCGATTGGCTTCTCTGACTTATCTGGTGTTGGTGGAGAAGCGTATAAGGATTCCGGAAACGTGGGGATGTTAGATATTATTGCCGCCTTGCGATGGGTTCATGATAATATCGCCAATTTCGGTGGAGATCCCGGGAACGTAACGGTTATGGGACAATCCGGAGGAGGTTCTAAGGTCTGTACAGTAGCCGCTATGCCGGCGGCAAAAGGTTTGATCCATAGAGCCGTGGCTTTAAGTGGATCTACGGTAGGAGCTTCCGATCAGGTGATGACCCGGAAGGTGGGAGAATATATTTTGAGAGAAGCGGGGCTGACCGCTTCCCAACTGGATAAATTGCAAAGAATACCTTGGCGGGAATATTTGGATATAGCGGATAGGGCTTGTAAAAAGTGCTGGGAAGATCAAGGGATTAGCATGAGACGGACTTTTGGCCCTGTTGCTGATGACCGGAATATTCCGGCCGGTGTATTCTACTCCGGTGAGAGCCATTTGGAGTCTCCTGTCGTCCCGATGATATTCTGTACGACTTTCCATGAATGGAACCCGAACAGGGTGGATGCGGCCTTGGAAAAAATCACTCAAGACGGTGTGATCGAGAAACTGAGAAGTCAATATGGTGATAAAGCGGAATCGATCGTGAAGGCTTTCGCCAAGAATTTCCCGGATAAGACTCCGATGGAGCTTTGGGCGATGATTTTGTCTTCCCGTCAACGAGTGGTTGAGGCGGCTAACGCAAAATTAAAGCAAGGCCAGCCTGTGTATGTAGCTTGGTTTGGCTGGTGTCCGCCCTTGTTTAATAACCGTATGCGTGCGTTCCATTGCTCGGATATCTGTTTCTGGTTTAAAAATACGGATCGGATGTTTACCCATACGGGTGGAGGTAAGGTACCTCGTGCGTTGTCAGATAAGATGTCTGGCGCTTTGTTGAATTTCATGCGGACAGGAGATCCGAACGGAGGAGAGTTACCCGCTTGGCCGAAATACACGGAAGAAAATGGAGAGGTGATGATCTTGAATAATACGTGTGAGGCTCGGAATGATCCGGACCGGGAGGCCCGTAAATCTTTGGAGGTTTAATTTAAAACGAGAGTGTTATGCTTGAGAAAAAGATTTCAAGACGTAATATGCTTCGGACTACCGGTTTGGCGGTTTTGGGCAGTACGTTCGCAGGCTTGGCTTCTTGCGCTCCGAAGAAAAAAGAGGAGCCATCACCCGAAGCATCCTCTTCGAAACGTCCTTTCCGTGTCTGTCTCAATGTCTCTACGATAGCGGGTTATAAACTTCCTGTTCAAAAACAGATTGATTTATGTGCCGAGGCTGGTTTTGAGGGAATTGAGTTATGGACCCGTGATGTGGATGCGTTCGTAAAGCAAGGGGGAACTTATGAGACACTCAGGCGTCAGCTGGAAGGCTCCGGACTTTTATTGGAGAATATGATCGGTTTTGCCTCGTGGTTTGCCGATGATCCTTCGAAACGGAAGGAAGGGCTAAACCAAATGCGGCATGATATGGAGATGGTAGCGGGATTGGGCGGTAAATTTATCGCCGCTCCTGCTCAAGGAGTTACTCAATTGGATCGTACACGGTTGCCGGAGTATTCCGAACGCTATCGGGCGATACTGGATTTAGGGGATGAGATGGGTGTCACTCCGATATTGGAACTATGGGGGGCCGGGGTTCTGAATCAATTATCGGATACCATGGCGATAGCGATCGCCTCCGGGCATTCGCGGGCTTCCGTCTTATTGGATTTCTACCATTTGTACAGAGGAGGAAATAGTTTTGATAGTTTACGCTTGATAAATGGGAAGATCCTTCCGGTTTTTCATATCAACGATTATCCGGAGTTGCCTCCTCGTACGGAGTTGAGAGATTCGGATCGGGTGTTTCCGGGAGATGGTATTTGCCCGTTTAATAAAGTACTTCCTTTGCTATACGACTCCGGTTTCCGGGGTGGGTTATCCGTAGAGCTTTTTAATAAGGGATATTGGGAAACCATGGATGTAAAGGAGGTCTTAAGGAAGAGTTTTGAGAAAACCACACAGGTAATCAATAGTTCGATGGGATAAAAGTTTGTTGGGATTTAGGAAAGGGACTGCCTCGAGGTGTTTTACCTTCGAGGCGGTCCCTTCTGTTTTTATAGTATCTTCTCTTAAAAATCAATTATTTTATAATCCGCTGTGATATAAAAAGTAGTATATTTGCGTACATCCAAAATAAACAGTTGTTTTGCGGAGGGTTATAGGGGTTGTTATCATCGGAAAAGCCGGTAATAAAAGATATACATTATAATGAACTTACTTCAGAGATATGTGAGTCATGGTATAGCTATAGGTTTGTTAGTATTTATAATGCTAGCGTTTAATTTGTCTGTGTTAGCGCAGACAAGTGAAAAACGTGTACTTAGGGTTGCCTTTCCGCAGGTAGATGGCATGAGTTGGACGGCCGAAGATGGTACTCATCATGGTATGCTCGTAGACTATCTCAATGAGATCGCCAAATATACCGGTTGGGAATACGAGTACATAGATACGAAGGGACCGGCTATGTTGAATGAATTTGTTGAGGGTAAGTACGAGTTGATGGGTGGAAACTATTATATACCCGCTTTAGAGAAATATTATGCTTATCCGAACTATAATATGGGATATAGCCGTTCATTATTACTTGCCCGATCTGATGATCGCTCTATCCATAGTTATGATTTGGAGAGTATGAATGGTAAAACCATCTGTGTGTATGAGAATGCAAGGGAGAACATTCGCCGTCTCAAAGAGTTTATGGCTATCAACGGATTGTATTGTAATATCCGATATTACAAACAGGAAGATATGGTGGGGAAAATCGGGTTATATCCCTATCTGGCTAAAGGTGAGATCGATTTGTTACTAAATAATGTTGCCCATATTAGCGATTCTGTCCGTGTAGTCGTGGCATATGACTCTCAGCCTTATTATATCGTGACCAATCCGGGTAATAAAGAAGTCTTGGATGGTTTGAATATGGCTTTGGAACGGATATTGGATGCCAATCCTAATTTTGCGGCGGAACGTTATGCCGTTAATTTCCCAGACCGGCTCGTAAACATCCAACTGAGCGACCGGGATCTGGAGTATGTCAATGAGAGGAAAACGATCACGGTAGCCGTACCTGAGAATTGGTATCCTTTGTATTGTAAAGAAACGCCGCTGAAGAACCATACGGGTATCATGGCGGATGTACTGGATGAGATTAAAAGTTTCACAGGGCTACGATTCTCGTATGTATATGCGAAAAATTATGCTGATGCGATCCGTTTGATACAGCAAGGGGATGCCGATATCTTAGGTTTTTTCTTGGGAGATGAGAACGATGCGGCCCAGCTAGGGCTTGCGCTTTCAGCCTCTTATGTGAGTGCGAACAATATCATAGTACGCAATAAAGCCTGTAGTTATCCCGCTCCGGGTTTGGTTGGTGCTTTGGTGGAAAGTCAGCGATTTCCAAGTGGCATATCTGCGGAGAAGATTCGGTCCTATCCGGGCATTAAGGAGGCATTAGCCGCTGTCAATAGCGGAGAGGCTGATTTTATCTATGGATTGTCCTCTAAAATGGAACAGGATATTTCGCGTTATCATTTCACCAATCTTGCTCCTGTGACATTGGTCAATGATCAGAGTGCGATAAGTTTTGCGTTACCTACCCCGGTTGACCCGGATTTATTAACCGTACTCAACAAGGCGATCAATAATCTTTCTGAGTCCGAGAGGACTGTTATACGCAATCGGAATCTGGAATCTATCGGCGTGAATGAATTCTCTCTTACGGACTTTATATATGCGAATCCCTTACAATTTATGTTTATCGTGATGTTTGTCCTGTCGGTGCTATTTACGGCATTACTGCTGGCTATAGGGGCCCGGATGAAAGCGACCGTGATACAGGGCAACCTGAAACGGGCTGAGGCGGCTAACTTGGCGAAGAGCGAGTTTCTTTCCCGGATGAGTCATGAGATCCGTACGCCGATGAACGGAATTGTAGGTATGAGTACTATCGCTATGCAAAACATAGATAATACCGATAAGATAAAGGATTGTCTTGAGAAAGTAATCATGTCTTCCAAGCATCTTCTCGCTCTCATTAACGACGTGCTGGATATGTCGAAGATAGAAAGCGGAAAAGTGGAACTTCGACATGAGAGCTTTAATTTCCGGGCATTCTTGCAGGACTTTGAAAATCTGTATGGCGAGCAGGCCAAGAGTAAAGGGATCAGCTATGAGACGATATTGGCTAGTGATCTGGAAGTACAGATTATAGGAGACTCCTTGCGCTTGAATCAAGTTCTCTCCAACCTGTTATCGAATGCGCTGAAATTTACGCCGGCCAAGGGAATGATTAAACTTCGGGTATCTAAAACAGGTGAGGATCAAGAGAATGTTTACCTTCGTTTCGAGGTAATCGATACGGGATGTGGTATAGCCGAGGAGAACTATGATAAAATCTTCGAATCGTTCGAACAGGAAAATGTGGATGTTACTTATAAATATGGAGGTACAGGATTAGGGCTTTCTATCGTTAAGCGTTTCACAGGGTTGATGGGTGGTGGCATACATGTGACGAGCGTGCAGGGGAGTGGCAGTACATTCACCGTTGATCTGCCTTTCGGCAAAATAAAGGAATCGGGTAAACCCACTCGTTTTTCCGATATTAATGGGAGGAATGACCTTGCGAAGGATTGTTATGCTGTTGATTATGACTTCAAAGGTAAACGGATCTTATTGGTTGAGGACAATGAGCTTAACCGGGAGATAGCGGAGGAATTGATCGGAGTTACCGGTGCGTCGGTGGAGAGCGCTGAGGACGGGGTACAGGCCGTAGAGATGTTTAAGGAATCTGCCGAAGGATATTATGATTTGATATTGATGGATGTGCAGATGCCTCATATGGATGGCTATGAGGCTACCCGATGTATCCGGGCATTAGGGCGTTCTGATGCTCAAAAGGTTCCTATCTTCGCTATGACAGCCAACGCCTTCGCTGAGGATGTGCAGAAAAGTAGGGAAGCCGGTATGAATGCTCATATATCTAAGCCGTTGGATATACGTGCCGTGTATAAACAAATGAACCGATACCTTCAAGGATAAATAAAGGATCGATGAATAAATAAAAAGGGACCGCCTCGGGAAATTAGGTTTTCGAGGCGGTCCCTTCTGCTTTTATTAGATATTCTTTATTTTTCCGTAATTACCGAGAATTCACCGATACCCGCTTGCTTTTTATTATCTACGATACGGGTTGCGACCAAACGGATTTGGTTACCTTTCGTTATTGGGAAATGTACGACTTGCTCGATCGGGTTAGCCTTGATATTGGAGAATTCGCCTTCGGCCACCTTCTTTCCATTAATATATAATTGATAGTTGGAGATATGACCGCTTGCGTCACGTCCTTGGTTCGGGGTGTAGCGGAATCCGGATATAGGCATTTCTTTCGCTAATTGTACGACTAACTCTTGTTTCCCTTGTGGCAAATAGTAGGTCGTGTAGCCGTTTCCGTCTAGGATCAGGCTGGTTTTCTCATCTTTCGGTGATACGATCGTGTAATCACAAGCTGGAATATCGAACGTTTGCGCGGAAACCGGACTGACTGTATCGAAAGTCGGATCATAGGCAATCGCCTTGACAGTTCCTTTTTGAGCGAAAGCGAATGGCGCCTGATAAAGCGGTGAGTCCTTGGTCGGATCTGAGCCGTCGGTGGTATAATGAACCTCGGAGCCTTTATCCCCGGCCTGTATGGTTACCTCGTCATTGATATTACGGGCAATCGTTGGCTCGGTCACCAAGGCGGGGGCAAGGTATGCCTCCACGTTATTGATACAAAGCGGTCCGCGGGCATCCGTGAAGTTGATGCGTATCTTCTCCGCTTTCTCGGTCTGGAAACGGACAATTCGTTTATAGCCGACAGTTGTCGTAGAATCCACGGTCTGTGCCGGAATCCATTTACCCTCTTGCTCGAGTTCGATATTGAACGAGCGTACTCGTTGTCCTAATGGGATATATTCTTGTATGACCAAGCGGTTTACATCGGTAGGATGGGTTAACGTGAAAGTCAATGAACCACTGGTTACGCCATCGTCCGTAGCCCAATAGGTATCCCAATCCCCATCTACTGCCTTATTGGGACTAAAATTACGTCCTCTTTTATTGCTCGCTTGTACGTAACATCCTTTCAAAAGATTCTCCTTAAAGTCATTTTGGATGGTTTGATACCATTGTACGGCACGGGCGGAGTCTACCGGACTTATTTTTCCGTTCAACGCTACGGGGAAGTTCAATAGGAAATTGGCGTTATGCCCGACGCTTCGGTAATAAAGATCGACTAATTTTGCCAGCGACTTGACTTGGTGATCTTCCCGGGAGTGATAGAACCATCCCGGACGGATAGATACATCGCATTCTCCACCTAGCCACATCGGTCCGTTCTCATCTCCCCATACACTCTGTTGGAAAGTAGGCATGGAGGGTTCCGGGGCGAAGATGCTCCATTGGGTATCACCGGCCCAACCTTCCTCGTTACCGATCCAGCGGATATCGGGTACTGTCCCTCCGAAAACCATGATGTCCGGGTGGTGCGCCTTGATCGTGTCGCGTGCCCGCTCATATTGATAATAGGTCTTGGCGTCTATAGCACGGGTTTCATTTGTGCCGCCATACCAGCCATTGCCACCGTTTGCCCCATCAAACCAGTATTCGAACAACGGGCCATAGTTGGAGACTAATTCATGTAATTGGGCATGGAATTTCTCTACATATCCCGGTTGTCCGTAGTTCTCACTGTTTCTGTCCCAAGGGGAGAGATAGACACCGAATTTCAGCCCGTGTTTCTTACAAGCGTCGGATAGTTCTTTTACCATATCCCCTTTGCCATCTTTCCAAGGAGAATTCTTTACGCTATATTCGGTTGTGGCGGTAGGCCATAGACAGAAACCGTCGTGATGCTTGGTGGTTAAGATTACGCCTTTCAATCCGGCGGCTTTGATTGTTTGCGCCCATTGATCGCAATCCAGATCCGTTGGATTGAATGTGGAGGCGGGAGTGTTTCCGTAACCCCATTCCAGATCATTGAACGTATTTAATCCGAAATGGACAAAGGCATATGTTTCCATCTTATGCCATTCAACTTGTGCCGGCGTGGGAACGGGCAGGATAGGGGCGGGCGCTGTCGCTTCTTTACAGGAGAAGAAGGAAAACAAGCCAAGCCCCCATAAAATAGA
>OOCJ01000697.1_pt1 | contig 21682 bp, 11 predicted proteins | sample 1671481 | NCBI WGS metagenome assembly OOCJ01 (sample SAMN06348161, study PRJEB24527) | human gut metagenome | biome: human gut; feature: ankylosing spondylitis patient; material: feces | host: Homo sapiens | place: China | collected 2015-10 | reverse complement strand
ATATATAAGGATAAATATGTAAACGGCGAAATTATATCACATAAATGTATTAAGCAACAAGTATTGACATATCCGACAGATAAGATTATAGTTAAAGGTAACAGGAATATTGATATTATCAATAAATCTTATAATAACAAGACAAGTTATCTTGTCAAAACAAAATATGATAACAAAGACTTTAAATTACCTATGGTAAAGCTGTCGGATAAGGACAGGGATATGCTTGAACGAATTGTTACGGGCGAATTTGGCGGCAGTTATGTAGGCTCTTGCCTTATTGCTCAGTCAATCAAGTGTGCCATAGTGTATGACGGCTATACTTCCGTATCGGCTGTAATTAAAGGTATGGGATATGTCGGCTCAACTGCCAACCGTTCGCAGAACGCAGTTAATGCTGTCAAATACATATTCGATGATAACAACCTTGCGGTCAGGCACAGGCTGTTTTATATGTGTACAAAGGATTATTATGACAGCACACCCGGTAATTTTCATTCAACACAAAGCTTTATCTTGCAATATGAAAATGTACTCTTCTTTGACCGTTGGCAGAAAAATTAAAACTTTTTTTGAAAAAATTCCAAAAAATACTTGACTTTACCCCTAAATGATGTATAATATAATCAGAAAGGGTTTAAGAATCCTTAAAAATGAAAGGGATGGCAGCCAATGAAAAACACAAAAAGAATTTGCGTTATCGCTGTTGCGGTAATGCTTGCGGTAATTTCAACCTTTGTTGTTTCCGCAAAGTCACATCCATACAAAAAAGCATACGAATGTACCAAAGACGAGCTTTACAACGAGGTGTGGAATGTTTACGCTGATTTACAGCTTTTAAACGGTCACGACCACAGTAAACCGTTAGATGACATTACTGCGGTTATTGCTTCTCGTGATAAGTTTTATCTTAAAAATTATCTTGAGGACTATACTCCTTTAAATCACGGTGTATCCATTGCCAATGTAGCCAATGAATTTATTGAGTATATGAAGAAAGAGCTTGAAGGTGTTGATACCATAGATTACGGCGATGACGGAAAAATCTATGAAACATATACAGACGGAAGTAAATATCTGTGGACTTATGATGCCGAAACAGATAAGTTTACAAGAACAGATTCTGACGGCAAAGTAATTGAATCGTATGACAGGTATCATCCTGATTATGAAAAAAATCTCACAACCGAAGCTCCCGTTACAACAGAATCGACTACACCGAAACATGATAAAATCTACTATGAAAAAGCGGTAGCCGAACAAAGCTCTGATGATATCGGAGAAGAAACTGAAGCAGATGCAGAAACACAGCCGACAACGGCAGAAACCGAAGCCACAGCAGATGACAACGGAATGAGTACAGGACAAATAGTTGTATTGTCAATTATCGGAGGTCTGATTGTCATCGGATTCGGAACGGTCGGTGTTATGGCTGTAAAAAAGAAGAAGAAGAAATAACAAAATTTTTTAAGGAGGATTATCAATGAAAAAGGCATTATTATCAGTAGCTATGGCGGCAGTAATTTCTCTGTCGGCAACAGCAGTATCATCTACGGTTGTCGGAGCAGTCAGCTCTAATCTTGCAACTCCGAAGATTTCAAAGACAGAGAATGTCAACGGCGGTGTAAAGCTGACTTGGAGCAAGGTAAAAGGTGCAGAAAAGTACAGAGTTTACTACAAGGGCAGTAAAGGTTGGACAAGAATGGTCGATACAACTTCAACCTCATATATCGATAAGGATGTTTCATCAGGCAAAAATTACACCTACACAGTAAGATGCATCAACTCATCTGCAACTAAGTTCACAAGCGGATATGATTCAAAGGGCAAATCCGTAAAATATATTTCAGCTCCGAAGATTACCAAAGCCGAGAGCGTAGACGGCGGTGTAAAAATCAGTTGGAACAAATCAAGCGGTGCAGAGCAGTACAGAGTTTACTACAAGGGCAGTAAAGGTTGGACACGAATGGTCGACACAACTTCAACCTCATATATTGATAAGGATGTTTCATCAGGCAAAAATTACACCTACACAGTCAGATGTCTTAATAAGAGCAAGAACAAATTCACAAGCGGTTACAACAGCACAGGCAAGTCAATTAAATATGTATCTGCTCCTAAGATTTCAAAAACTGAGGCAACATATAACAGTGTAAATTTAAATTGGGACAAAGTGAACGGTGCCGAAAAGTATCGTGTATATCGCAGGGGCGAAAAAGGTTGGACAAGGTTGTTTGATACAACAAGTACCACATTCACGGACACAAACCTTTATGCCGATACAGAATATACATACACCGTGAGATGTATCAATTCATCAGCAAACAAATTCACAAGCGGATATAATTCAAAGGGCTTTACCGTAACTACTTTATCAGCTCCTGCGGAGCATACCCACACTTGGCAGAATATTACCAAAGAAACACAAGTAAAGGTTGTGGATAAGGAAGCCTATACCTACGAAGAGCCGGTTTACGAGAAACACGATAGAACTATTTGTAAGGTTTGCGGAGCTGATATTACTGATAATTGCAGCGAACATAATAAACAGCACGCACTGAACGGAGAACCAGTATCTTATCACAATGTATGGGTAAATGTTCAAGTTGGCACAAAGACGGTAACTGTCCCTGAAAAGTTTCACTATGAAACAAAAACCGAAGTTGTCGGCAGAAAGTGTACAGTTTGCGGTAAAGTTGAGTATAATTGATTTTAACGAGAGGTGAACAATATGAAAAAAATACTGTTATTCCCCTTAAAACTAATATTTCTGATTATTGCTTACCTATTAAAAGGCATACTTTACATATTAGCCTACATATTAACCTTCATTGCTGATTTTTGCGGAGTCATTCATTTGATAGTTGGTTTTTTCACTACAATATTTGCTATCTGCGGAACTATAGTTGTTGTGGGATGGATACAGCAAGGCTCATTTCAATTACTTGAAGGCTGCGTTGTAATCGGCATATTATGGCTGTTTGCTATGGGATTTAACATTCTGTTTAATTTGGGCGATTCAATTGCAGACTTCTTAGAAAATATCGGTGACAATTTGAGCGATTTCGCACTTGATTTTTTCTGTTTATAAAATTAGAAACCTTAATGTGTAAAGGGGCGGTTTTTCCGTCCCTTTATTTTTTGTAAAATTACATAACAAATTTCAGACAGAGCTACGGCTCTGTTTTTTTATGCTCTTTTTATGCTCCTGAACGGAGCATTTTTTCTTTTTGAGAATAATTTTAAAGAAATTTCAAAAAAAATTTAAAAATTTTAAAATTTTTTTCATTTTTGGGGGTGCGAAAACCCGATTTTTACGGAATATATATGAGAAGGTTTTTATTTTTAAAAAACTTTTAAAATTTTTTGATTTTTAGGGTGACAAACCGCAAATTTTGCGGAATATATATAGAACCCTTTAAGGAGGAATTTATGAAACTGAAAAATAAGATTATTTCGGGCTTACTTACTGCGACTACTCTTGTGAGCCTTTGTGCTTTCGGTGCAGGAGCAGTAAGCACAGACAAAAAGTTTTCGATTGAAGATGCAACGCTTATTCAGAAGAATGTTGTAGGTATGACAACATTTGATGAAAAACAAATTAAGCTGTATGACCTTAATAAAGACGGTATGATTACCGTTGTTGATTCAACCCTTGTACAGAAGATTATCGTAGGTCTGATTAAAGAGCCAACAGCAGAATCAACAACAGAGCCTACAACGGAAGCAGTTACAGAACCTACAACTGTTCCAAAGCCTACTACTGTACCTAAAAGTGTAAAACTTGACAAGTCAAGTATCACACTTGGCACAACCGAAACCTACACATTAAAAACTACGGTTGAAAACGGTACGCTGTCACAGATATCGTTTACAACAAGTAACAGTAAGGTGGCAGGCATTGACAATAACGGAAAAATAACTGCTGTCGATGTCGGCACGGCAAAGATTACGGCTAAGACCTACAACGGCAAGACTGCAAGCTGTACCGTAACAGTCAAAAAGCTTGCCGGAACAGTCACTCTTAATAAGACAAACATTACCTTAGGTGTTGGCGAACAATTTGACTTAAACAGCAGTATTCCAAACAATACAACCGCATATTACAGACTTTATTATTCTGACAATACTGCAATTGCTACTGTTCAAAAATCAGGCGGTCTTATAACAGCCAAAACAGCAGGAACAACAACTGTAAGATGCAAGCTAAACAATGGCAAAGAAGCAATTTGTAAAGTAACTGTCAAGTCGGCTCCGTCAAGCGTATCTTTAAATCACTCATCATCAACTCTCAAAGTAGGGCAAAGTCAAACGCTGACAGCTGCATATAACAGTAATGCTTACAGTTACCGAAATACTTGGACAAGCAGTAATACATATGTTGCAACCGTTAATTCAAGCGGTAAAATTTCCGCAAAATCGCAGGGTACTGCAACTATTACATATAAGACCTATAACGGAAAAACTGCTAAATGCAAAATAACAGTTTCGGGGTCGGCTGTAAAATGCTTGGATGTATCGACTTGGCAGGGAAGCATAGATTTCAATAAGGTTAAGTCGGCAGGATATAATTATGTGATTATCCGTGCCGGCTACGGTAAAGAAAAAACCCAAAAAGACAATATGTTTGAAATAAACTACAAAAACGCCAAAGCCGCCGGTCTTAAAGTCGGAGCATATTGGTTCAGTTATGCAATGTCACCGTCAACGGCTACAGCAGAAGCAGATGCTTGCCTTAGTTGTATCAAAGGTAAAAAGTTTGAACTTCCTGTTTACTACGATATGGAATACCAACCGGCTATGAATACAAGCAACAGCAATTATACAAAAATGGCAGTCAATTTCTGTAAGAAACTCAAAAGCAACGGCTTTAAATCGGGTGTGTATTCCTCTGCAAGCGTTTATGACTATCTGCTCAATCGCACAACATTAAAAAATAACGGTATTTCCATTTGGAACGCAGAATGGTATATAAAGCCGTCAATTACTTGTGATGTGTGGCAGTATTCGGAAACAGGCAGAATTAACGGCATATCAACAGCCGTTGACCTTAACTACATATATAACCTTAACATTTTAAATTGATAACAACTTTTTGAGAAGGTGAAATAATTGTCGTTTGGAAAGCAGTTGCTTATTGCTCGAAAAAACAAGCATATGACACAGAAACAAGTTGCAGAAGCCGTGCATATAGAACGGTCAGCCTATACCAAATGGGAAAACGATAATTATGAACCGACTTTTGCATATATCAGAGAATTAGCGAAAACATTGGAAGTTGATTACAACTTTCTGTTTTATGATTCTCACTATTCACTTGACAGCAAGACTTTTTAAGTTTTCATTGTTATTCTTCTTTTGCATCGGGCATTAATTTGTCCGATGCATTCCTACAATCCCCACTAAGGTGGTTAATAATATAAATTTACGGAGGTAAATATGATTCGTGCATCACCCATAAAAGAATACAGTAGTTTTTCTTTTTCAATATTTAAATATTTAGATGAAAGGAGAGAAAAATTTGAATGAAGTTAATTAAAAAAATGCTGTCTGTGTTTTTATGTTTAACTGTAATTATTGGCTCATTGTCTGTCGGTTTGTTTTCCGTAAGTGCTGCCACGGTTACCAAAGGTACTCGTGGAGCAGACGGCAAAGGTTTTATATACAAGAAAACAGCTGAATATACTTATACAGACGCAAACGGAAAAAAGCACAGTCAGCATTATGAAGGTTGGGAAAATTTCAAGGTGCACTTTTTTGCTCCATCCGGAAAAACCTTGAATTTTTTAGACTACACACAAAGAGCGTACTGTATTGAACCGGATAAAGCATCTGAATTAACAAGTTCTGCTACTGTAAAAAGTACATCTCAATCAGCAGCTTGGAAACAGCTAACTACTGCACAACAGAACGCAGTTAATCTGATCCTAAGTTGGGGGTTCGGAGGTTTTGAATCTCCGTCAGAAAATAAGGTACATTACTATTACGCAACACAGTTGTTAATTTTCGAGATTGTAGCCGGCAAGAGAAATGCTTCAACCTTTGATGCCGTATCCGGAAAACCGTTGCTTACTCCTGCCCGTACTATGACTGAGACAAGCTCAGCTGAAACTACTGTAGCAAATGTTACAACAGCATATGACAATATGGTGTCTTGGTGCAAAAGGTCGGTGCGTAATCCGTCATATACAGCATCATCACTCAGTTCTGCGAAGTCGTATCAAATGTCATATAATCAATCAAACGGACAGTATTCAATCACTTTGACTGATAAGAACGGTACCGCTTCAGTAACTAAAGCATCCGATGTAATCGTCAGCAATTCAAATGTTAAGGTCAGCGTAAGCGGTAAAAAGATAACATTTACCTGTTCTAAAAATCTTGGTACGACAGTTAATGTGACAATGAAAAATTCTTTTTTGAAGGAACATGGAATCAAGAGCAAAAATAGTTTGTATTTAATTACAAGTAATGACTATGCATCATATCAGACTTTTGCTCAGGGTTCTAATTATACAGTTAAAGACGGATATGTTAAGTTGACATTTCCGGATGTTGTCAAGCTGCAACTTCACAAATCATCATCAAACAAAGAGCTTACAGCCGGCAACGGTTGTTACAGCTTGTCGGGAGCTGAGTATGGCATATACACAGACAAAGCTTGTACCAAAAAAATCGGCAGTATTACAACAAATGCAAGCGGTTACGGCAGTTACAGTAAATATGTTGACGCATCAGCTTCTTACTATGCCAAAGAAACCAAAGCACCAAAAGGCTATGAGCTTGATGAAACTGTTTATACATTTGTGAATTCAGGCAAAAAAGCCGCAGACGGTACAAAAATTTATAGCTTTAGCTGTACTGATGAGCCCGTAAATGACCCTGTCGGCATTATTCTCCAAAAGAAAAACGCAGTAACAGGCGAAACGACAGGACAAGGACTTGCTGGTGCGGTTTTCAGCATTGAATACTACGCACAAGAGATTGACAAAGATTACAATGTCAAACCCGGTGATACAGCTCCTGCTCTTAACAGCAAAAACCTTAAAAGGACTTGGTATATTCAGACTGACGAAGATGGATATTGTGACCTGAACAAAAAATATCTTGCTTCGGAGTACAGTTCAGATGACTTTTACTATACTTCGGCTGAAAACCCAGTACCTGCTATCCCAATTGGTACAGTTGTCATTCGAGAAGTAAAAGCTCCCGAAGGGTATTCGCTAAGTGATGTTGTATTTTACAGACACATTAGTGAAGAAATTGCAGAGATAGCAAAAGACACAAACACCCCTATCAATGTACCGATTAATGAAATGCCTGCAAAGGCATATGTGGGCATTAACAAGCTTAATCAGTCAGGTATAGGTGTTGTAAATGCTGTATATGGCTTGTACTCTGATTCAGCTTGTGCAAGCTTGTATGACAAGCTCACAACAAATGCTGACGGCAAGGGTACTTTTGCAAAATCAGTAGATGTCGGCAAAACATATTACATCAAAGAAATAACCGCTCCGACAGGCTATGAGCTTGACGAAACTGTTTATCCCGTCATTACAAATGAGGAAAACTCAACCGTTGAAACAGCCGTTATTCAGACGATTTATGAAGATGCCGTAAAAGCTGACCTCAAAATCAAGAAGTCATCAACAGACGGTATAGTTTCAAATCTTTGGTTTGCAATATCAGATAACCTTGGCAACGAGTACAACGCAGTTTCAACCGATAAAAACGGCGAAGCGACTGTTAAAGGTTTGAGGGTATATGACGATAAAGGCAACAAGATAACCTATACCGTCAAGGAGCTTGGTTTTAAGACTACTTTAGGTGCTCACAGCTATGGCGGTTACACTTGGACGATAAAAAAAGAAAATGCAATCAGCTACAAAGGCTCATATTATGAAGGTGTTTCAAATGCCGTATTCAGCAATTGTGAGAATGCTTATTCAAGATACTACTATGGCAAATCATCAGAAGCAAAATCCAACGCTAACGGTAAGTCATTAACGCTTGACGAGAGCAAAACGGTTACATTTAATTTTCAGAATACAGTTTCTGAAACAGATTTAACTGTTAAAAAGACCTCATACAACGGTAAAGTGTCTGGAGTTTGGTTTGAGGTACAGGACGAAAACGGCAAATATTATGGTGATATTGTTACAGATTCTACCGGAACAGCTAATTATTACAGCAGGTACGGCGAAAAACTCAAAAGCTGTCTGACCGTTCCGAACTCAGCAATTTGTATCCCTATAAAATATAAAATTGTTGAAAAAGGTTTTCTCGGCGGAGGCAGTTACTACTTCCCCGAAAATTACCTTGAAAAGGCTGAATCAGAGTGTAAGACTGCCAACAAATACGGAACAACATCTATTCTTAATTATTCCATGTACAACGCTCCTGCAACCGGCAGAATTAACATCAATAAGACTTCCGAGGACGGAGTTATCGAGGGTTTGAGTTTTAAGCTTGAGTCTTTTGACGATGAACGAGAATACGGCGATGACCTTATCCCTACCCCTATGGCTTATGATGAAGACGGCAACGAAATTACAAGCTTGATTTTAACGACCGATGCGAACGGTAAAGCAAGTACGAATAATGAGCAGTTCTATGATGTCAACGGTAATAAAATTGACGGAATTCTGCCATATGTATTCAATCAAAACGGCTTTCAAATCACCTACAGACTGACCGAAATCGGCATCAAACAGTCAGACGGAACATACAAGTTTCCGAGCCGTTATGTAGCGAAAGATGCAGTCGAATTTACAATCTATGATACCGATGAATACAACTATACATATGATTGTGTGAACACCGTAAAAACAGGTTCGTTACAGGTTCAAAAAACATCTGAAGATGATGTTGTGGACGGTTTGTATTTTGAAATAAGCTGTGCTGATACAGGGTTTAACGAAAAAGTAAGCACAAACCTTGAAGGTTTAAGTCCTGAAATTTCAGACTTGCCGATTTATAACAGCGATGACGAATTGCTCAAATATAAAGTAACCGAACTCGGCGAGCTTAACGATGACGGCACTTATTCTTTACCGTATAAGTACAATAAGCCACGAAGTGTAACCGTCACGCTTGATACTGATACCGTAACCTTTGCAAGTATCAAAAATACTGTAAAAACAGGCTCGGTTAAGCTCACAAAAACAGACGGCACAAAAGCTCTTGGCGGATCAGGTTGGCAGCTTTACAAGTCAGATGACACACCCATCAGATGCATTCAAAACGGCACAGGTAGTTATATGTACCTCTCTGAATCTGAATCTGCAACTGACTGTATGGCAACAAACGGCACTCTGTTAATCCGTAAACTGCCGGTAGGAGATTACTATTTTGTTGAGTCTGTAACTCCGTCAGGCTATATGCCATACGGTAAAAAGGTTGAATTTACAATTTCTGCCGACAATGAAAACACACTTAACATGTCTTTAACCGTTGCCGATAACAAATCTGTGTTATCTCAAACAGGCGGCGGTGGCATTGCTCCCTTTTATTTTGCTTCTGTGGCACTCGGAGCAATGGCTATAATTTTCATCTATGACTACCATAAACACGGTAGCAAGAAATATAAAAAATCACGAAAGGAAAATCAAAAATGAAAAAGAAAATCACACGAATTCTGACAGCAACAATGCTTGCAGTTATGATGGTATTTACTGCAATCCCATTTGCAAGTGCCGCAACAAACAACAACGCTCTTGATGAAACAAAGAAGGTTTCATTCACACTCAATTGTTCAAAACCCGGATACACATTTACGGTGTACAAAGTTGCAGAACTCAAAACAACCGAAAATCCGTATAAGACAGGCTATGATTCACTCATTCCGTCAATCTCTGATGAGATTTTAAGCGGAAAGACATCGAATGTTCTCTCAGCTCTTGACGGTCTTTCTTCAATCCCGTCAACTGCTTCAACCGTTGGCACATTTACTACTTCGGCAACATCTGTAAAAAAGACTTTTTCAAGCCTTGCTCAAGGTTTGTACTACATTAAGGCTACGAACTTTCCTGCCGGTGTAAGAAGTGTTACAAACTCTGTTGTATCGCTCCCATACTACAATAACGGTTGGGTTTACAGTATCAATGATATTGACCTTGCAACAAAGGTAAATGACGGTGATGTTGTAACAGGCAAGACTATCACTAACAGCACAAAGGATAATGTTAATTTTACCGATGTAAGCCTTGGTGACACAGTAAATTTTGAAATCAAGTCATCGACTGCCGGTTCATCAGAAATGAAACTTAAATCATATACCGTATATGATGAAATGTCAGCCGGTCTTACTCTCGACAAGGACAGCGTAAAGGTTGCACTTCTCAACGCACAGGGCGGTAAGGTTGCTGACCTTGCTTCAACTGATTATGCTCTCAATGTAACATCAGAAGTTGATGGTAAAGCTACAACATTTAATGTAGCTCTCACAAACGCTTATCTTCAGAAAAAGGACTTTTATGCAGAGGGTGTTACTTATACATCTGTAACTTATTCAGCAAAGCTCAATAAGTACGCTGTAGCAGGAAAGACAGGCAACCCTAACACAGAAACAAAGCTCGTTTATTCTAACAAGAACGGTGTTGAATCTGAAGTAAGTTTATGTTTACACATTTGCAGTAACAGTATATAAAACAGATACTAGTGGCAATCCCCTTGAAGGGGCAGGATTCGATCTTTTTGTATCGGAAGAAGATGGAAATACCCTCACAAATGAGATTGCAACCGGCGTATCTGATAAGACAGGTAAAGTTACTTTCTATAACTCCAACAAAGAAGAAATCAAGCTTGCAAGCGGTAAATACTATATCGTTGAAACAAAAGCCCCAACGGGATACAACATCTACGGTAAGGTTATTCCGGTGACTATTGATGTTACATACGGTGCAACATTTGTTGACGGTTCGTACATCACAAACTGCCCTACAGACGGCACAGCAAGCGTTGATGTTAAGGATACAAAGGTTGTTGTTCCGCAGACAGGCGGTGTCGGAACAGTAATGTTCTACATTCTCGGCACAGCATTTGCACTCGGCGGTATTGCAACATTGTTCATTCGCAGAAGAGTAAAAGCTACAAACAAGTAATTTCACATTAAACAGAAAGGAGTATAGCACATTGAAAAAATGCAGAAGCAAATGCACCTTGATAATAGGAATAATTTTTATGACTGCATCACTCTGCTTTGTGCTGTACCCTTCTGCATCAAATGCTGTCAATAGTTTTTTCGCAGCATCCACAATTAACAATTATGCCGCATCTCTTGACAGCATTTCAGCAGCCGACAGGTCACAGTACTTATCGGCTGCTGCTGAATATAACAACAATTTGTCAGAGCTTGTCAATGGCTTTACTTATGATGTAGACAGCGTGATTGACGGATATGACGATATTCTCAATTTTGGTGACGGTCTTATAGGCTACATTGATATTTCAAAAATCAATGTAAAACTGCCTATTTACCACGGGGATGAGGATAAAGTGCTTGAAAAAGGTGTTGCTCATCTGCCAAATACAGCGTTTCCGATTGGAGGTGTGGGCAATCATTCTGTCTTGTCTGCACATACGGGTTATCCTACGCAGGTATTTTTTGATAACCTCAACGAGCTTGAAATTGGTGATGAAATCAAGGTATCCGTCCTTGATGAAACACTTACTTATGCTGTTACGGCAAAAAACATTGTTAAGCCCGACAACATATCGTTACTGTCAGTTAACGAAGAAAAAGACCTATTAAGCCTTATAACTTGTTATCCCTACGGTGTTAACAGTCACAGACTTATTGTGACAGCCGAAAGGGTATCTGAAACCGCTTCGCCTGATACTACCATAAAAGCAGAAACTAATAACAGAAGTTTTGATTTTATTCTACTGGCAATAATTGCAATAGCAATAACAGCTGTTATTGCTACATTTGCTGTCAGAAAAAGGAGGAAAAATAATGCCTGATATTACAATAGACAAATCATCACTTGTCTATGATGATAACGAATTCGAGTATAAAACAAGAGTTCCCGGTACTTTCGGGGAGGATATTCGTTATCTTCGGATTAAAAAAGACGATGTTGATGAAATCAACGAAGGCAAAACCATACTCACATCATTGGATGATGAGAGTAAATATATGCTTTATGACAAAGATGATAATCTTGCCGAAACAGTCAGGGGGTCAGAACTGTACATAAATCATTATGATCCGGTTAAGGAAAAAGAAAACACAGAAAGCAAAAATTTTGACACTATTAATGAAAAAAAGTCCAAAAGTGTCGGTGTAAAAGAAGAAAATTTACAATCTGTTCCGACTGAACCGATTGTAACCGAAACATCAAAAGACACAGAATTTTCTATTCCGATTTTTGCTACCCTTTATGACAAATGCAATCGCAAAATTGATGAGCTTAACAGCAAAAATGATAAGTTCAATGCAAAAATTGAAAAGCTCAGTATAAAAAAGTCCCGAAATGCAGAGTTTGTATCTACGATTGAATCCTTGAAAGATATTGTGCCAAAACCTGTATATACTGCTCTTTCGCTCTTGGCAACAGAAAGACGGCAAAAGATAGTCAGTATTAACGAGAAAATTTCTGCCCACAAACTGAATATCAAATCCAATGAAAATAAAATTCAGAAACATCAAAGCCGTGCTGATTTCTGCATTAAAATCAACAAATTTCTCGACAATATGAAGTCACCTGACGGACGCAAAGAAAATTTTGTTAAGGGGATTCAAGAGTATCGAATGATGTCGATGCGAACGACCTCAGAAAAATTTGATGCTACTCAAAATAAACTTGACAGTGCTCTAAAAGCGTACAGTCAAACTCATTATATGTCCGAAAAACTCAAACTGCGAAAACAAATCGACAAGCTCACCAACAAGAAAGAAAAGCTGATAAACAAGCTCAAGGCTCTTAATGAGTGGTCAGATAAGTTTGAATCGGTTAAAACTATGCCCGATAAGGAAGCTGACAATATTATCAGCAAGAGCTGTCAGAACATTGTTGATGAGTTGACAAACAACCCACAGGCTTTAAAAAAGCAGGCTGATGTAATCGTTTCATCTGCCGCAAAAGCTGTATTCGAAGAAAACTACCTAAAAAATGCCGAAATGTCGATTGAGGACGATTATGACAGCATTGACGGTATTATCAATAACGGCAATAAGCAGCAGGAATACGAAAAACTCAAAGAGCCTGAAAAGAAATCCGAACGCAGAACAGCACCTTTATCGAGAAATCAGATTAAGCAAAATGCAAACACTATTGCTCATAATGAGCAACAAACGAATGATAAAACCAAAACTCAGGGGCAAGAATTATAAAGCTATTTTAGACCTGTGCCATTCAGGCACAGGTCTTTTTTTAAGAGGTGAATAAAATAAATGATTGAATTATATGGAAACAAAATATGGAACAGCAACACTCCGAACAAATATAAAAAAGTCATCATTGCGAATGAAGATAGCCTTGATAACATATGTCAGAAACTTGAAAATTCAGGTCTTAATTATTGTGCTTATATTTTTAACGGTAAAGCACATATTGCCATTGGCAGAGCCACTGCAACTAATATTGATAAATTGGATATTGATTATCAGGCTGTAATTGATTGTAACTCGAAAATTTATAAAACCAACAACATCATAGGAACTACAACCTATGATTCTATCGAGGACAAATTGTACCGTAAGTACAATACCGATTTTGCCTATAAAATCGGTCAAAGACTTACTGAGCAAGGTATCCTTTTCTCAGGTAGAATTTACGGTAAAACAACAACTATTACTGTTGACAAGCAATATGCTGATACCTTGAATAAAATATCTGCTGAACTTAAAGAACAACGAACATCATTTATGTCAAAATCTGAAAATGATTTACAGGAAGAAGTAAAGTCGGTTGATGAAAAAATATCCGAATTACACTTTAACGAATTACAACTTTCAGCACTTGAATCAGCTATCAGTTTTGTTAATGACCGAAATGATGATACTTTGACTGATACCCTTCTTTCGCTCTTCTCTGACTGCACAGATTTTAACGAAACTCAAATTTCAGCACTTGCCAAAAACTATGTTGATACATACCGAAAATTTTCGGGTACATCTTTAATTTTTGCAGATATATCAAAATTCACTGATTTAAAACAGCATTTTGCTAATGATAATATTACAGCAAGGTTGACCGAAAATCGTGGTTACTCAAACGCTCAGCTTGACATTATAAGAGATATGGTAGCTTACGGTATGAGTGATTCTGTAATCAACTTGCTTGATTACACTTTTTCAATTGATGAAATGCAAAACTTCTTTACAGCATACAAGAACGGCTCGTATGAAGATTTAATCAATCTCATTGCAGATATTAAAGGTACTACACGCACGGATATTGAAGGGCAAATCGAAGGTGGTACATACACTCCCGAAATTCCCGATTATGATTTTTTAAGCAAAAATCTAATTTTTCATAACCCCTCGGCAAATCATTTTACGGTTATGTATTTCAATCCGGATAGCGAAACAGGCGGTCAGTTCGTAAGCACTGATATAAACTATAATGTTGCTTGGCGAGGAAACCGAGATTTTACAAATGATTCCGAGCGATTTTGGCGATATGTAGAAATCACCGGAAATCAAACTCTGTCCGATGTAGGCAGTAAATTTTTCCGAGAATCTCTAAATTATTTTTACTCTGGTGAGCAAATTGCAGAGGGATTAACTACGGACACACAAAAATTGATTGCAGATGTTGCTACTGCCGAAATGATAAAATCAGGCGAACTTATTGAACCTGAAAGTTTTGATGTAGCTAAGTTTGATGCACTCATATCTGAACAAAAAGAAATCACAAGCAATAATTCGGATAAAAATACTATTGTTATCAATGCTTTTGCCGGACCGGGTGCAGGAAAAACAACATCTTGTCTTGAAGTAGCCGAAAAATTGAAAAAGCAAGGATTTGTTACGGAATATGTACAGGAATATGCCAAAGAGCTTGTATATGACAACAATCTTATTATGCTTGACGGACATTATGAACATCAATTTGCAATTCTTAACGAGCAGATGAAGCGTATCAATCGTTTGTACGGTAAAGTTGATTTTATAGTTACTGACTCACCAATTTTACTTAACAACACTTATCTTAATGAAGATAAAAACACCGAAGTGTATTCGGCATATTCTGATAGTGTGAACAAACTTTATGGTCTTTATAACAATTTTAATTATTTTGTTGAGCGTGATACATCAGTGTTTGAAAAAGAGGGACGAATACATAATCTTGAACAAAGCATTGCAATTGATAACGAATTAAAAAACATGTTACACAATAATCAAATTGATTTCGATGTATATACTCACGCTACAATTGACAATATTGTTCGTGATTCAACTATTATATATGCAAAACAACTTATCAATTCATACTGTCAGGATGAATTTGATTCGGAAGCGGATTTTTCAGACTTAAAAAAAGTCGGAGTGGCATACACAACAACAGAAGACAGCAAGCATACTGTTGAAGCTGTTGTAAATCTTGTTGACTATAGGCTTGAAACTTATGTTGATGACAAATTATTCAAAGAAGAAACATATGCCGACCTTAAAGATATGATTGATAACTGTCTGCACTCTTTATCGTTCGATGACCTTGTGTACCTTTCCGATGAGGAGCTTGCACCGTTTTATGAGGAACACGACGAGCTTGACGACGTAGATCCCGCAGTTATTCGTCAGCAGCTTGAGGACGCAGGGATAGTCAACGGTGAGCTTGTCGATGAAGATAAGCTAAACAGTGATCCATTTATTCAACGGGTTATGGCTGACGCAGAAACCGATGCCGAGCGTAATTTTTATCAGAACAATTTTGACATCAAGGTAAGGAACTATGCCGGTGCTCTGAAAGTCAGCTCAGAAGAAATTGTTAATCAATTTAATTCGGAGAGTGAAGCCGTCCCGGTAAACGAGCCTGAACAGGGAAATATTCGTCCGACAATTACTTGTGATTGGAGTGAAAGTCCGGTATTTGAGAATGGCAAAACATACTCGGTTTCTGAATTTGACACACTTATGAAAAATGCCGATGACGAATGGGTTGAGCAAAGACAGCTTGAAATTGAAGAATACGGCAGTGAAAATGCGGTAGCCGAAGCTTACCGTAACGGTGAACTTGACAATATTCATCTTGGTTATGAAAAGACAAAATTTATTGTTAATATGCCAAACGGAACAACTCATACATTCAGGCAGGCTATTGGCGATGGTGACGGTGGAGTTATTGATTTCTTAAAGCAGTATCCGCAGTATTCAGGTGTTGTAAAAATACTCGAAGCCGATATAAAGCTTGATAAAGGTGAAAATGAGAAAGCCGCAGATTTACCGATAACGGAAAGCAAAGAAAGAGAAGTCAGGAGCTATGAAAAATTACAGAGCGTTGACGAGCTTGCCGTGGAGGTTGAAAATGCCGCACCGTCAAGAGCAGAAAAATCTGAAGTTACCGTAGTTAATAAAGCTGAACCGCCTACATTGTTTGATATGGTCGAAAGCTCCGAGCAGACCGAAACAAGCGTAAATGATGAAAAAGCCAAAAACTATGTAATTGAGGACAGAGAAGCTGTCACGGGAGCAAAAACAAAGTTTCAAAATAACATTGCTGCCATTAAGATTTTAAAGCAAACGGAAGCAGAAAACAGAGCGGCTACACCTGAAGAACAAGGTCAGTTGTCCCTTTACAGCGGTTGGGGCGGTCTTGCCAATGCTTTTGAGTCTGATAATGATAAATGGAAAAATGAGTATTCTGAACTCAAGGGTTTGCTTACGGATGAAGAATATACCGCAGCTCGGTCAACTGTGCTTGATTCATTCTACACAGATACAGCAATCGTTGACAGTATATATGAGGTCATTCGTAACGCAGGATTTGAGGACGGCAACATACTTGAGCCTGCAATGGGCGTAGGAAACTTTTTCGGCAGACTTCCCGAAGAGCTTCGTGATAAGGTGAATTTGTACGGTGTTGAAAAAGACAGCCTGTCAGGCAGAATAGCTCAAAAGCTGTATCCGCAAGCTGACATTACGATTGACGGCTTTGAGAATACTCGTTTCAATGACAACAGTTTTGATGTTGCAATCGGAAATATTCCTTTCGGCGATTTCAGCGTTAATGATTCTAAATATAACTCAGAACATCTAAAAATTCACGATTATTTCTTTTTGAAATCACTTGATAAAGTGCGTGACGGCGGCATTGTTGCTTTTGTAACTTCCAAAGGTACACTTGACAAAAAGGACAGCTCTTTCCGCAAGACTTTGGCCGAAAGAGCGGATTTGGTAGGTGCTGTGAGATTGCCGAATAACGCCTTTAAATCGGCAGGAACGGAAGTTACTCCCGATATTATCTTTCTCCAAAAGCGTTCTGCACCACTTGAAAATATACCCTCTTGGGTAAATGTGGGAACAACCGAAAACGGTTTATCAATCAATAATTATTTTATTGAACATCCTGAAATGGTGCTCGGTAATATTGTTCAAGGCAACAAGCTCTACGGACGAACAGATGATACAATGTGTGTACCGTTTGCTGACGGTAGACCATTATCAGAACTGTTGCCTGAAGCTGTAAAACATATTACATTTACCTATTCACCGGCAAAAGAGGTAATATCGCCTGTTTCTAAAGCAGAAGCTGTTATATCAAAACCCGAAGAACTTCGTTCACAGAGCTACTATAAATCAGGCAACGAGATTTATTTTTACGGCAGCAATTCCGCAGGAGAATTAGTTACTGTGTCGGCTAAAGATTTACTTGATAAAAAGTACACAACAAAAAACATTGACAGACTTACTGCGTTTATGGAAATCCGTGATACTTTAAGAGAACTGCTTGAGGTACAACAGCACGATAATAATGACGCAGAAGTCGAGCAGTTACAGCATAGGCTTAACACAATCTATGACAACTTTTATGATAAGTACGGTCTTATACATAGCAGATACAACCGTAATATTCTCGGATTTGACGGAGCGTATCAGCTTGTGGCATCTCTTGAGCAGGACTATGATAAAAATACCTTGATTAAAAAATCGGATATTTTCACTCAGCGTGTAAATGTTCCGAAACCGCAGATTGAACATATTGATACTGCATCGGAAGCTCTTGCCGTTTGTATCGCCGAAAAAGGATATATTGACTTTGATTATATGAGTAATCTTACCGATATTGACAAAGCAAGTCTTGAAGAAAGTTTGCGTAATAACGGTGAAATATATCCTATACCTATGAATACGGAAAATAATGAATATACATATCAGACCGCATCAGAATATCTATCAGGCGATATATATGCTAAACTTGATACAGCAGAATCCTATGCTGCTGTTGACAATATCTATAGTGCTAATGTTACTGCTCTTAAAGCAGCATTACCTACTCCGCTTAAAGCAGGAGATATTGATGTTAATCTCGGAGCTACTTGGATTGCTCCAGAATACTATGAGCAATTTATGTACAAGTTGTTTGAAACACCTCTTTTCAATCGTTCTGACGGCATTTTTAAGGACAGTAAAATATCTGTAGAATACTCTGAATATTCCGGTAAATGGTTTATTTCACACAAGGCAGCAGATAAATCTGTAACTGTAACAAAAACATACGGAGCTTGCGGCTATTCGGGATATCAAATTCTTGAAGCAGCTCTTAATTTATCAGAGCCAAAGGTATACAAAGATAAGCTTGACGAGTACGGACGGATTATGTTTGATAAAAATAACAAACCAATCCGAGTGATTGATGTGCCGGCAACTCAGGTTGTGCAGCAAAAAGCGAATAAGATACGCAGAGAGTTCAAAAACTGGCTGTTTAGCGATCCCGTAAGACGGTCCGATATAGTTGATACATACAATCGTACTTTTAATTGTATTAAACCACGAGAATATGACGGCTCACACCTTACTTTTCCGGGAATGAATTCAAATATTGAACTGCACGAACATCAGAAAAATGCAATAGCTCACGCTATTTACGGTGGTAACACTCTGTTTGCTCATTCAGTCGGAGCCGGCAAAACTTTTGAAATGATAGCAACGGCTATGGAATGTAAACGGCTCGGTTTGTGCCACAAATCCTTGTTTGCTGTACCGAATCATCTGACAGAACAGGTGGGAGCAGACTTTTTGAAGCTCTATCCCAATGCAAACATATTGGTTGCAACAAAAGATGATTTTAAGGCTGAAAATCGTAAAAGACTGATGAGCAAAATTGCGACAGGCAATTATGATGCGGTTATCATCGGTCATACTCAACTTAAAATGCTACCGTTATCACCTGAAAGGCAGGAAAATATTTTCAAAGAGCAGATTGATAATATCGTTGCCGGTATTGCCGAACTAAAATACCAAGAAGGCAATTCTTTTAAGGTCAAGGATATGGAACGAACTAAGCGTAGTCTTGAACAACAACTTGAAAAATTACAATCAAGTAAAAAAGACAACACGGTGTACTTTGAGGAACTCGGTATTGATAAACTCTTTGTCGATGAAGCACACGAATTTAAGAATTTGTTCTGTACAACAAAACTGCAAAATGTTTCGGGTATTTCTTCGAGGGCATCTCAGAGAGCGACAGAGTTATTCGCTAAGTGCCGTTACCTTGACGAAAAAACCGGCGGTAAGGGTGTTGTATTTGCTACAGGAACTCCTCTCTCTAACAGTGTAACAGAACTACATACAATGATGAGATATCTCAACTATGATTTCCTTGCAAGTCATAATAATATGCAAAACTTTGACAACTGGGTATCTACATTTGGCGTACAGAAAAAAGAATATGAGCTTGCTCCTGCCGGCAACAAATTCAAGGAACGCACACGCATTGCAGAATATGCAAATTTACCGGAACTTATGTCAATGTTTAAAACGATTGCAGATGTCCGCACGGCTGATACTCTTAACCTTAAAGTGCCTGACTGTGAATTACACATTGTTGATGTTGAACCTACAGAATTACAGACTGAACTTGTTGAAGAATTATCAGACAGAGCTGATGAGGTCAACAACGGTTCCGTTGATCCGTCACAGGATAATATGCTCAAAATTACCGGTGACGGCAGAAAGCTCGGTCTTGACCCCCGACTTATCAATCCGTCATTTGAAGATGATCCCGGTACAAAACTTAATGTTTGTGTCAATAATGTTTTTGATATTTACGAAAAAACAAGCGACAAAAAGCTGACACAGATTGTATTTTGTGATTTGGGTGTTCCGAGCAAAAACTCATCTGCTGATGGCAATAAAGATGACGATACAAAAAGTGTGGCAGAACTTGACTCGCTTGAAGAGTCAGGAAAGTTTTGTGTGTATGATGATATTAGAGATAAGCTGATTGCAAAAGGTGTATCGGCTGATGAAATAGCTTATATTCACAACGCTAAAAGTGAAACCCAGAAGTCTGAGCTTTTTGCAAAAGTCAGAAGCGGTGAAGTGAGAATTTTACTCGGCTCTACGGGTAAAATGGGAACAGGCACAAATGTACAGGACAGGATCATTGCTCTGCACGATTTAGATGTTCCGTGGCGACCGTCCGACCTTGAACAAAGACGAGGAAGAATGGTTCGACAGGGTAATATCAACGATAAGGTACATCTTTATCGTTATGTTACAAAAGGAACTTTTGATGCCTACAGCTATCAGCTTTTGGAGAAAAAGCAGAAGTTTATAAGTCAGATTATGACCTCGAAAGAGCCCGGCAGAAAATGTGCAGATGTTGACCAAGCTGCATTGACTTACTCTGAAATCAAGGCTCTTTGTACAGGCGATGAGCGTATCCGTGAAAAGCTGACTCTTGAAAACAGAGTAAAAGAATTGCAGGCACTCAAGTCTGAATACAACAGCACACGATACGAACTTGAGGACAAGGTGAACGCTTATCCCGAAGAACGCAAAAAATTACTTCTTGATATAGGCAATATCAGCAAGGATATGGAAACGGTAAAAAACATACCTTTTGATGTCAAAACTGAAAGTTATCAGGTTAAGATTACTATAGGAAAAGATGCTTACTCACTCCTAGATGATGAATCAAGAAAAGTAGCTGCAAAAGCATTAACTAACGCTGTAGCACAGGTCAAAGGGGATGCTAACAAGAATAAGAGAATCGCCATAGGGGGACTCGGCAACTTTGGTGTTGAGGTAATCAATGACGGATATTTCCTTGATAAAATAACCGCAACTCTTCGTGGTAATTATACTTATTCAGTTGAACTGGGCGTATCAAGTATTATAAATCTTAAAAAGATTGAGAACTTGCTTTTTAAGGTTGAAAATGTTCTGAATGATAAAAAATCGGAACTCAATAAACTTGATATTGACTATAAGACTGCACAGAATATGCTTCACAAGCCGTTTGAGTTTGAGGATGAACTTAACAACAGTACAAAAAGGCTTGATGAGTTGACAACTGCCTTAAACATTGATATGTCAGAACACAAAGTAGATAAACCCAAAAAGACTCATTATTTTGGTAAGGATTTTATTCTTGGAAAAAAGAAATCATCAAAGCAAATACAGAATAATGAAGTTATGAAATCAGAACCTAAAAGGAGTGAACAAGAGTTGTGATTATAATAGCTTGAAACGGCTTTAAACAGCTCTTTATTCCGATTTTGCTTTGAT
>OOCJ01000637.1_pt1 | contig 23202 bp, 18 predicted proteins | sample 1671481 | NCBI WGS metagenome assembly OOCJ01 (sample SAMN06348161, study PRJEB24527) | human gut metagenome | biome: human gut; feature: ankylosing spondylitis patient; material: feces | host: Homo sapiens | place: China | collected 2015-10 | reverse complement strand
AGCAGTTTTTGACCTTTAACGGTGAAGAAATGCAGGTCGGCGGAAACATCCGCAATGCCTATATGAATGACGAATCAGGCAGAGAACAGATAAGAAAAGTCTTGTCTGATGAATACTACAACGCCGTCATGGCGGTGTGGGGAACAGAACCGACAGTCGAAGAGCCGACAGAAAGCGAGAGCGAAAACAATGCAGATTGACATTTTATTGCTTGCTGAAATCATATCGGCATTAACCGTTATCAGCGGTCTGATTTTCGGCATTTTTAAGTTTATCGAAAATAACAAAAAGCAGAACACCGAAATCAAGAAAATCAAAAACGAACAGACCTTGACTATGTACGCTCTGCGTGCTTGTCTTGACGGCTTAAAACAGCAGGGTTGCAACGGTCGAGTGACCGAGGCAATCAATAAGATTGATAAGTACCTCAATCAGTCGGCACACTCTGCCGATGATTTAAATTAACGAAAGGATGATATTTTTATGAGTAACAAGATTTATGACATTTTAAAGTACATTGCACTTATCGTACTGCCCGCCCTCGGCACGCTCTATTTTGCACTTGCAGGCATTTGGGGTTTGCCATACGGCGAACAGGTTGTCGGCACTATTACAGCCATGGACACCTGCCTTGGTGCATTGCTCGGCTTATCAGCGTATAAGTACAACAAAAACGAAAGTGAGGAATAATTATGTCAGCAAAGAAAATCTATCTCAGTCCGTCAAATCAGAACGGCAACACCTACGCAACAGGCGGTACAAACGAAATGGCTCAGTGTGACAAAATCGCCGCCGCAACCGCAAAGGCACTTAAAAGGTGCGGCTTTGAAGTAATGGTTGCAAAGTCGGGAACGCTTATGCAGACAAGATGTCCCGAATCTGACAGGTTCGGTGCGGACATTCATATGCCAATCCACACTAACGCATTCAACGGCAAATATACGGGCGGTACAAGAGTGTTCTGCCTTAATTCAAACGGCAGAAAAGCCGCCGAGGCGGTGAAGAACTCACTCGGTGCAATTTCACCCGGTAAGGACGATTCCGTAAGCTATAAAACAGACCTTTACGAAATCAATGTACCGAAAGCATTAACCGTGTATGTTGAGTGTGAATTTCACGACACCGTGACAGGCTCGAACTGGATCAGGAACAACACAAACGCTATCGCTGAGGCAGTCTGCAAAGGCTTGTGCAACTACTACGGCATTACATATAAGTCGGCAAGCTCATCATCAGCAACCACAAAACCGTCAACCCCGACAACAAAGCCGAGCACATCAGCCTTTAAGCCGTACCTTGTAAAGATTACATCATCGAACGGCGTAAATATCCGCAAAGGCGCAGGCACAAACTATGCCGTGTGTGGCTCAATCGCCAAAGGCGGAGCGTACACTATCGTAGCCGAAAAATCAGGCACAGGCGCAAAGCTGTGGGGCAAACTCAAAAGCGGCGCAGGCTGGATTGCACTTGACTATACCGCAAAAATAAAATAAGTTTTAAACCGAACACATAATTGCAAAAAATATTCCCCTCATCCGCCGTAAAAAGTGGGTGAGGGGAGCTTGTTATTTGTAAATTTAATGATTTTGCATAATATCGCATTTTTTGAAAGCCTGAAAGTACCGATTATATCTGACTTTTCCTGCCTTGCATTTGCCTAACATTTTACCTGTTTTTTTCTGTATTTCGGTGTATTTTAGCGTTAAAAAGATATAAAAAATAACCGCACCAAAAAGCTAAAAACTGGCTTTCTAATGCGGTTTTTCTATGGTCGAGGTGACAGGACTTGAACCTGCGGCATCTTGGTCCCAAACCAAGCACTCTACCAAACTGAGCTACACCTCGAAATGTTGTTTAATAACAACAGCTTGATTATTATATACCATATTTTCGGATTTGTCAACATGATTTTCGCTTTTTATTCAAAATTAATTCAAATATTTTGAAAATCACCATAAAACAGACCGAAAATGTGGTAGAAAACAGCCGTCCCTACATAAGAAACGGCTGTTGGTGCAGGTAACAGGACTTGAACCTGCATGAAATTGCTTTCACATGGACCTGAACCATGCGCGTCTGCCAATTCCGCCATACCTGCTTATTAAATTGAAAATGGAAAGTTGAAAATGATTGTGTCAGCTTTTGCATAATCAATTTAAATTCCCTTGATTTTTACACGGTGGGGAAACCGAGGCGGAGCTTACTTTCAGATAAATCTTACTTTTCGGCTGATTCCGCAACAGCACCCAAAATGTGCTATATTATTATAGCAGACCGACAGGTAAGTGTCAAGTGACATTTACTTTATCGGTCTGTTTTACGCTGATTATTTTTCAGAATCGGGTTTGCGGATTTTAAAACCGTCATATTTTCCGATGTCGCAGAGGGTAATTTCGTGGCAACCCATTCTCGTTGACAGCGGTGCAAGCTCCATATAGTCGCCGTAGAGGAAAGTAAGGTACTTGTCATATTCCTTTGGCACGGGGAACTTGTAACCCTCAAAGTCGGCATAAGCAACACCGTCAAGATATTCCTTTGGAAAAGCACCGTTATAAATATTTCTGCCCATTCCGTCATAGAGATATTTTGCGTTCTTTTTGTTTTTAAAGAATTTTAAAGTACGGACTTCAAGCCACATACTGAATCTGAGCGGAAATATTTTCTTGCAGAAATTTGTTACAATGCTCTGGATTCTACTGCCGTTTTCAGCCTTGCGATTGTTCCATTTATTGAACACCAGCGCTCTTGTGAACAGAGTCACAGCCATATGAATTTTTCGTCCGATTGCTGAATTGGCTGTGTTATCATGACAGAAAATATCAAACGCAATTCCGTTGTGCATTGCGTGATGGTCTTTTGCAAAGTCGGTTGCAAAGAAAGTGTCGTCAAGTCTGACCTTGGCAAATTCATAGAAACAAGCCTTGTCCGTATGGTACGATTGAAAAGTCATATTGCTCGGAAGTTCCTTTGGCGCAACCTCGCAAAAGCGGTCAAAATCTTCACGCAACATCATAATATCGGCATCATCGTCCCACGGAATGAATCCTTTGTGACGAATTGCACCGAGAAGTGTTCCGCCGCCGAGAAAATATTTTATGTTGTGCTTTCGACAAATTCTGTCGGTTTCAAGCAGAAATGCAAGCTGAATTTCGTGAATTGAATCAAGTCTGCGCTCGTGTGAGTGTGGGATACGCAGAACTTTTTCGGACTTCATCTTGTCCATTATGCAGATTTTCAGCATGGTTTCAAGGTCAATGTCGGGAGTGCATTCGTTTACGGAAATCTTGTTTGAATTAATTGCACAGCCGTCAAGCTCCGTAAAATCGCCCGACTCAATTGTACAGCGACTGCCGTAAATATCGTTGAGAACAGCCGCAATCATAATCAGCGATGCGTTGCAGTTTTTGCCGCCGACATTATAAACTGCGTTTTCTTCAAGAGTTGTCATTGCGAAAACAATCGCCTTTAAAACATCGTTGATATAAACAAAGGTATAGCGATCCCTTGTTGCAGGAACAACCGTGTCACGGCGGTTGGCTATATCGTCAAAAACAGGATCAAGCACGCTTGTAAAGTTGCTTGACGCTCCCAAAATTATGCCCGTTCTGAGCGTTGTAACGGTTGATTCGCTGTTCTTCAAAACCGAGTGCAAGGTGGTTTCTCTCGTTCTCATAAGCTGACCTGCAAGCGATGAGGGAGAGGTTGCGTCAAGTTCTGCGTACTCGTTTTCGGAATAAACTCTGTGCGGTTTGGCTTTGCCGTAAATTCTGCTGTCGTTCACAACGACAACCCTTGCGCCTGTGGCTTTTGCAATTTTGGCACAGGCATTTATCTCTGCAATGCCGTCAATCATAATCTGTGGGTTGTTGTCTGTATGTTCACCGCAGATTCCTGTTGTAATTACATAGTTGGCATTTGAAATTTTCGATGCAGAATTATAATCAACAAAATCAAAATCACCTCTTAACAAGAGTTCGCTGTGGTATGATGCCATTGCGTTGCGTGATTTGCCGAGAAGGATAACTTTCATTCCGAGCCTTTTAGCATCGTTATTGTACAGAAAGGCATAGCAAAGACACCTTGCAAGTTCACCGCCCGAGATGACAATTGTTTTGTTCCTGAGCTTTGCAAGAGTTTCTTTTTCAACTCCGGGCAATGCCGCCCTGTCGACCTCAAATTCGTTTAAAAAATCTTTAATACGCATTACTTTATCCTTCGCAATTCTGCACGCAGTCCTGTTGCTCTCATACTGCGTTTTATTCCGTCTTTAAGCGTGGTTTTCGGACTAAAGCCAAGTGATTTTATTTTATCGTTGCACAAAACATACGGTGTGGGGGATGACGGAAAAAATTCGGGTTCTTCTTCGTCTTTTCTGTGAACAAACACTACGGAGAGATTCTTTTCGGGATTTACCAATTTTACAAGCTGTGCAAATTCCCGCATTGTCACATTTGCGTTATCGTTTGAAATGTTGTATGCCTCACCGCTTTTTCCGTTAAGCAAAATATCAATCAATGCAGAAACCGTGTCCGTCACATAGCAAAAGCTGAACTTTTCGCCACCGTTATCTGTAAGCATAATGCTCTGATTTTTGGCCGCACTGACAATCAGCTTTGCCCATTTTCTTTCATCGCTCATTCTGACACCGCCGAGTGTGGGGCAGGGACGGGCGATTTTTACATTCATACCGAACTTTTCAGCATAGCAAACAGCAAGTGTTTCGGCTGAACGCATACTTTGTGCGTATGCACTGTCGGCATCGGTCGGATCAAGATAGCCGAGGTCGTTTTCGCAAATGTTATTTTTACCGCTGAAAACCTCCCCGTAAACCATATATGAAGATACGAGCAGAACCGATTCGGCATTTGACTCTTTTGCATATTCAAGCACATTTGCAAAGCCCGAAGTGATTGTATCCGCAATTTCGGGATTACTGCAATCTTCCTCTGCAACCTCACACGGGCAGTTGCAGTATATTACAAAGTCGGCTCTTTCAATCTCCGGAAAGTTCTTTGACTCTCCGATTTCAACAACAAAATCTTTGCGGAGAGTAAGGCTGCCGAACTGCTTTTCGGCATCTTCACGGCTTTTTGCAAGGGTGATTACCCTTGTGTTGTTTTCGAAAAAATCATTGCCCTCAAGCAATGTGCATATAATGTAATATGCAATAAGTCCGTGACAGTCCGACACGAAAACAGTCTTGTTTTTTAACTGTTGAAAATTTATACTGTTGTCTGCAATTTTTTTAATGTCCTCAAAAATTTCGGAGGACAGATTGCCTTTTACGGTACAGTCCATATGGGTTTACCTCTCAGATAAATCAGAAAAGCTCCGCAATTGTGGAGCTTTTGCTTTATTCCGAAACGGAATTATTTTTTCTTTTTTGATTCCTCATACACTCTGAGGGTTTCATCTGTCGGTCCGTCAAACATAACAGTTCCTTTTTTCAGGAAGATTGAACGCGCGCAGATTTCTTTAACCGAAGCGGCATTGTGACTTACATAGAGTACAGTTACACCGCTTTCGATAATCTCTTTAATTTTATTTTTACACTTCTTTTTGAAGGTTGCGTCACCGACCGAGAGCGCCTCATCAACAACAAGAACATCGGGTTCAATGTTGACATTGATAGCAAAACCAAGACGCATTTTCATACCGCTTGAGTATGTTCTTACAGGCTGGTCAATGTAATCTCCAAGCTCTGCAAAGTCGATGATTTTCTCCTCAATCTGCTTAATGTAGCTGTCCTCAAGACCGAGAACATAACCCTTCAGATAAATGTTTTCTCTGCCTGTCATTTCCATGGAAAAGCCTGCAGTGAGCTCAAGCAATGCGGCAACCTTGCCGTCAACGGTGATTTCGCCTTCGTCGGGAAATGCAACGCCCGTAATCATCTTGAGCAGAGTTGACTTGCCTGCACCATTGTCGCCGACAATACCAACCGATTCGCCACGATTGATTACCATTGAAACATTGTTAAGTGCCTTATTTGTTTTTGCATTTCTCGGCTTAAAGAAAAGAGCCTTGAATCTTGCCTTGTCATCTTTGTAGAGTGTGTAGGTTTTGCTGACATTTTTAAAGGTAATAATCGGATCGGATACTTTTGTTTCAGCCATAATATTACCTCCTTAAAGTACATCAGGAAGTTTTTTCCTGAGTCTGTTGTAGTTGAAAATACCAAGGGCGAAAATTACAACAAATTCAATTGCAAACACAAGACATTCCGTTTTGTTTGCATAGAACGGTCTGTTGTAGAGGAAACAGTTGCGGTAGCCGTTTACGAAAAAGTTAATCGGATTGATAAGCATGAGCTTGTTGAGAAACGGCGAATCAAAGCCGTAGGAGTTGTACATAATACCCGATAACCAGAAAATACCTGACATAACGGAAACAATCAGGCTTTCAAAGTCCTTACTGAACGCAGACATCGGGGCTGTTGACCATGTGAGTGCAAGGAAGAAGATAAACATCAACGGACAGTACAGGAAAAATTGCAGATTGTACCAGCTCGGTCCGATTGTGAAAAGTACATATGCGTACATAAATGCCATAAGAATCAGGTGAACAAAAAGCCTTGAAACCTCTGTATAAGTAAGGATTGTTGAAACGGGGAACTTAACCTTTGTAATAAATTGACGGTTGATTCTCAGTTCCTTTGCACCCTGCGTTATGCTGTCCTGAATAAAGAACCACGGAATGATACCGATGAACATAAAAGTAAAGAAGTCAATGGAAAAAGGCTGTGCTCCGCCGATGTCAAGGTGAAGTGTTTTAAGCTGTTTGATACCGCAGGAAAAAGCGAACCAGTAAACAAAAATTGTAAATGCAGGCTTAACAACAGCCCAAAGAGGACCGATTACGGCGCCTTTGTAAGTTTTAATAAGTTCGTTTTTGGCAAGGAGCAAAATCTGCTTTCCGAAGCCACGATGTTCTTTTAAAATTGTAAACAATTATTATACCATCCTATCTCTTTTGTGATGCACAGGCGCCCGCCTGCAAGTGAATAAAATCGAAAAATGTATTATGCACTCTTTAACAGTATATATTATATTACTTTTTCCTAATTTGTCAATCAAAACAAGGCAATTGAAATCTATTTGTAAGATTGAGCGAATCCCCGTTAATTCTGTGTATTTTGGGTGTTCGCAGAGCGAATATGACAACCTGTCACGGAAACCTTTTAAAATAAGGAATAATACTTTTCAGATAACATAAAATTTAAAGGCTGTATAAATGGGGGATGATTAATTTTAAAAATTTACCAAAATTAAAATCCCGAACAGAGCCTTTAAATGCTTTGCTCGGGATTAATTTTATTGCTTATCAGTCTGCCTGGATTTTTACAAACTGTTCCTGCATATAGGAATAAACCTCATCGGAAACATTTGAAAATACATAGCATTTGTCAAGATACTCGTCACTCGGGAAGATGAATTCGTTTTTCTTTACGTCTTCATCAATGTAATCGTCATATGCAACCTGATTGGGTGTTGCATAGTTGAGATATTCAAAGTTTGCGGCGGCAATTTCAGGATCCTGCATAAAGTTGATGAACTTCTCTGCATTTTCCTTGTTTTTACTGCATTTCGGAATACACATTGCGTCATAGAAAAGGTTTGAGCCGTCCTTTGGCATTGCGTAGTCAAGATCCTCGTTGTTATCAATCATTGTCATAATGTCGCCTGCGTAGTACGGAGCAATTGCCGACTGGCTGTTTTCCATTTCAGTAAATACCTGATCCATTACATATTTTTTAAGGAGAGGCTTCTGCTCCTTAAGTTTAGCGGCGGCTTTGTCAACATCTTCCTTGGTGCAGTTAGCAGGATTAATGCCCTCAAGCTGCATTGCAATTGCCATTGCGTCACGGCTGTTGTTAAACATAAGAATTTGACCTGAAAGGTCTTTGTTCCAAAGTGCGTCCCATGAATCGGGCTTTGTTTTAACCTTTGTTTTGTCATAAACCATACCTGTTACGCCCCAGCTGTAGCATACGGTATATTTACCTTCGGGATCGCAGGCAAGCTTTTTGAAACGATCCATAAGATTGTCGTAGTTAGGAATATTGTCAAAGTTAAGCTCCAACAGCATATCCTCATCAATCATTCTGCTGATCATATATTCGGACGGAATGACAACATCATAGCTTACATTACTGTTTTTCAGCATATTGTAAAGCTCTTCGTTGGTTTCATAGGTTGTGTAGTTTACCTTGATGTTGGTGCGTTTTTCAAACTCCTCGATAATGTCGAGTGAGTCATCTTCGCCGTTTGAAATGTACTCGCCCCAGTTGTAAACATTAACTTCTCCTGCGTCAGCTGAGTCAGCCGAAGCACCTCCGCCGCAGCCTGAAAGGCAAGCCGCACATGTTGCCGTCATTGCAGATGCAAGGACAATGCTGATGATTCTTTTCATTTCTCAATCTCCCTTTAATAAAATTTTTAAAATCAAGTTCTCTTTTTCTGCACCTTTTCTTCGTGTCTGTCACGCAGATTAATAACAACCATAACAATGAGTACAGCAAGGAAAAGCAGTGCGGAAAGAGCGTTGATTTTCGGTGAAATTCTCCTGTGAGTCATCGAGTAAATTTCAATAGAGAGGTTCTGGAATTTTGCACCCCTTGTGAAATATGTTATGATGAAATCGTCAAGAGAATATGTAAAACTCATGAGCAGACCCGAGAAAATACCCGGCATAAGCTCGTGAATAATTACCTTGTAAAATGCCTGCCATTGGTTACAGCCAAGGTCAAGGGCGGCGTCGTAAATGCTCTGATCCATTCGTTTTATTCTCGGCATAACATTAAGCACAACAAACGGAACACAAAAGCATATGTGCGAAATTAAAACCGTGAAAAATCCCATTTCAAAGTTAAAGATAACTCCGAGAGTCGTAAACAAAAGCATGAGAGAAACACCCATTACTATGTCAGGGATGATGATTGGAATGTTTGACGCATTCTGAATAAGCATTCTTTTTTTGCCCTTGAAATTGCTGATGCCGATTGCGGCGGCAGTTCCGAGGATTGTTGCAAAAACAGATGCAAGAACGGCAATAATAACAGTGTTCCACAATGCGTTCATAATATTGTCGTCACGAAAAAGCTGTACATACCATTTGAATGTAAATCCTTTCCAGACGGTAGTTTTGCCGTTGTTGAAGGAATAGAAGATAAGTACGGCAATGGGCGAATAAAGGAAAATAAGCAGGATTGCAATGTAAATTTTTGAAAGAATACCTGTTTTCTTTTTCATTATGCAATCGCCTCCTCATCACCGAACAAGTTCATGATTATCAGGAACACGAAAATAAAAATCATTAGTATCAATGAAATTGCCGAACCCGTGTTTTGGTCTGTCCAGAATATTTTTTCGATGACATCACCAATCATAATGTCATCCGGACCGCCGAGATACTGTGCAACCAGGAATGTGCTTGCACTCGGAACAAATACCATTGTCACACCCGAAATAATTCCGGGAACGCTGAGCGGTGCGACAACCTTTCTGAATACGGTAAAGTTGTTTGAACCGAGATCCTGCGCCGCCTCAATAAGACCGTTGTCAATTTTGCTCATAACGGTGTAAATCGGCAGAACCATAAACGGAAGATATTCATACACCATTCCGAGAATTACCGCACCCGTGTTGCCAATGTAGGTTGAATGAATACCCAAAAGCGAGAAGCATCATATCAATCGGACCGTTGTCCTGCAAAAGCGTTACCCATGCGTAGATTCTTAGCAGAAAGTTCATCCACATAGGAATCATAAGCAACATAATGAGCGTGTTCTGGGTTGATTCTTTCATTCTCGTGAGAAGGTATGCAAGCGGATATGCAAGTACAAGACAGATTGCCGTTGAAATAAGCGCAATCCAAAGTGATTTTACAAAAATATTTGTGTAGTAAAACGCATTTGTAAATGCCTGAAGCGAAAAATTACCGTTCTTGTCGGTAAAGGCGGTAAAGCCGATCATAATAATCGGAATCATTGTGAAAACAACCATCCAGATTATGTAGGGAATAGAGGGCTTGCGTGATTTCATTTATCAGCCCTCCTTTTCCGAAAACTCTGAGATTACCTCAAACCGAGCCTTTGAAAAGTTGAATGAAAGCGGAACATAGGTTGCGACCTGCTCGTCCGTATCGCTGAGCATAAGCCACTTTCTTTCGTCCGATTCAAGAATGATTTCGTTGTGTTCACCCTTGTAAACTACGGATTCAATGTACAAATCCTTTAAATCGCCCACGCCGTCGCCTGCAAGCGAAAGAGCGTCGGGCGGCAGAGTGATTTTTAGCTTTGTACCTTCTTCATAGTATTTATCGGGAACGGTAACAGTTTCGCCCTCAAGCTCAAATTCAAAGGAATTGTCATTCTGATTCGAGTATGTAACGGTTGTCTCAATAACATTATCGTAAAACGGAAGAAGCTTGTTCATAATCTGAATGTTGAACGGGATAACCCTCATACCGATTTTGCTTCCGATTTCAGCCGATTCGGTGGAGTGGATAAGAATTTCACACTTTCCGCATCTTACGCTCATCTCATAGTGAACACCCTTGAAGGTTGTGTTTTCAACAGTTCCGACAAGCTGACCGTCCTCGGGAGAGGTAACTTCAATATCCTCGGGACGGATGACAACATCAACAGGAGTATTCCTGCCGAATCCCTTGTCAACACATTCAAGCTCTTTGCCGAGAATTTGAATTCTGCAGTCATCAAGCATAATTCCGTTGAGAATATTTGCCTCACCGATAAAGTCTGCAACAAATGCGTTCACAGGCTCGTTGTATATATCCTCGGGAGAACCAATCTGCTCGATTACACCGTTGTTCATAACAACAACACGGTCGCTCATGGTCAGAGCCTCTTCCTGATCGTGAGTAACATATATAAATGTTTTCTGAGTTTTCTGCTGAATCTCCTTAAGCTCAAGCTGCATACTCTTACGCAGTTTAAGGTCAAGAGCACCGAGAGGCTCGTCAAGCAGAATGATTTCGGGATCGCACACAAGCGCTCTTGCTATTGCAACACGCTGCTGCTGACCGCCAGAAAGCTTTGCAACGGAACGCTTTTCATAACCCTTGAGGTCAACGGTTGCAAGCATATCGGTTACACGCTTTTTTATTTCATCTTTCGGCATCTTTTTAAGCTTGAGTCCGAAAGCCACATTATCAAAAACATTGAGGTGGGGAAACAAAGAATATTTCTGGAATACCGTGTTTACATTTCTTTTATTCGGAGGAGTTCCGTTAATTCTTTTGCCGCCGAAAATGACATCGCCGCTGTCGGGTTCAACAAAACCGCCGATGATGCGCAGGGTTGTGGTTTTACCGCAGCCTGACGGACCGAGAATAGTTACAAATTCCTTTTCATTTATATCAAGGTTGATGTGGTTAAGAATTACCTCACCGTCAAATTTGATGAAAATATCCTTGAGTGAAACTATTGTTTTCTTTGATGTCTGTTCCATTTATGCACCCCTGTTCCGTTGTGATAACAGTAAAATCCGTAAAAATAAAGCGGATTGTGTCAGCCTGAAAAATGCAGGCGAACACAGTCCGCTCTGCCGTTTCTGCAAAGACATAACCATGATGCTCAGAATTTTTGAACAGAAAAATAAGACGGCTGTGTCGCCCCGTCCTTTTTCTTTACACAAAATCCTTATTAACCGCTTAAAAGCGATTGCACGCAATACAATTTAAATTTTCCGAAATGTCACCCGTCACATAAGCATCAGGGGACAACTGCTATTTGATTATATTCTAAATGCACAAAAATGTCAATCAATATCGTGTAAAAAGAAAATCAAATTTTCATTACTAATATTCTTTTAAAGAAGTAAAGCTCATACAGAGTCAGAAAAGGTTAAATATAATGCTTTTTGGTGCAAAATTATTGTTAAAAAAATTTTACAACCGTGTAATCTGCACAAAAAACAGCCCTCGAATTTGTAACATAAAGTATATACTTTTTTGGTGAAATTTGTTATAATGAAATCGAGAATTTTATGAAAGGATGTTTTCCCTATGAAGAAAGCAAAAAAGATTGCAAGTCTTGTTGTTGCGTCTGCGCTTCTGACATCTTCTTTTGCGGCAATTACCTCCGTAAATGCTGCCGAGGTTGATTCCGCACAGACTGCATCTGCCGACAGTACCCTTCGTGATAAGGTCGGCGACGGTGTTATGCTCCACGCATTCAACTGGTCTTACAATACAATCAAAGAAAACCTTCCCGCAATTGCAGCGGCAGGATACACAACAGTTCAGACTTCTCCCGTTCAGCAGCCAAAGGACTACTCAACCTCAGGCGATGTAACAGGTCAGTGGTGGAAGCTTTATCAGCCGATCAGCTTCCATATTGCAGAGGAGTCATGGCTCGGCACAAAGGACGATCTTAAATCACTTTGTGATGAGGCTGACAAATACGGCATCAAAATCATCTGCGATATCGTTTCAAACCATATTGCAAATGCCGATGAAGCTAGGCCGGAGACTGTGAGCAATCAGGTTAAAAAGTACGAGCCTGAGTTCTATAAGAAAAGAAAAACCTACACCCGTACATACAAAGGCGATGCAAACGACAGTTCGGTTCAGGCAGTTGTTCAGGGTCATGTTTCAAAGTGTCCTGACCTTGTAACAAACGATACTGCTGTTCAGGAATACATTATCAACCTCCTCAAGGAATGCATCGACTGCGGTGTTGACGGTTTCCGTTTTGATGCCGCAAAGCATATTGAAACAGAGGATGACGGCGAGTATGCGTCTGATTACTGGAAAAATATAACAACCTCGGCTTCTTCTTACTACACACAGAAAACAGGCGATGACCTCTACATCTACGGTGAAATTCTTAACAACTGCGGTGCAGACAGAAGCTACTCCTCATACACCAAGTATATCAATGTTACTGACAACAAAACAGGCGACGCAGTGCTTTACAATGTCACAAGGGGTAAGGCAAGCACAGCTACCAATGCGAAATACAAATCAGGTGTTGCAGCGTCAAATGCAGTTCTCTGGGCAGAAAGCCACGATACATACGAGGGCAACTCGGGTTCATCGGGATTTTCAAACACTGCCGATGTTTCGGATGAAAATGTTGTAAAGGCATGGGCAATCGTTGCGTCAAGAAAAGATTCAACAGCACTTTTCTTTGCCCGTCCGGGAACAGCTCTCATGGGTAACATTTCAACGGATTCAACTTACAAGAGCACAGCTGTTTCCGAAATTAACAAGTTCCACAACCTTTTTGTAGGTCAGTCTGAAAAGCTCGGTTCTTCAGGCGACATTGCTTATGTTGCAAGAGGCACAAGCGGTATCGTTCTTTCAAATTGTAAAGGTACAAACGCAAGCGTAAGTATTTCCGGCACAGGTCTTGCAGACGGCAAATATACGGATACGGTTTCAGGTGCTGAGTTTACGGTTGCAAACGGCGTTCTCACAGGTTCAATCGGCAACACGGGTGTTGCTGTTGTTTACAACGGTACAACAACCCCGAAGGCAATAAACTCTGTTGAAAGCGGTTCGTTCAGGGGCGACACAATGACCCTTACACTCAGTCTTGAAAACGCAACATCGGGTACTTACTGTCTTGATGATTCAACTCCTGTTAAGTTTACGGGTACAACATCAATCCGCATCGGTTCAGATTATAAGCCGGGCGAAACAATCAATCTCACAGTTACGGCAACCGACGGTGTAAAGACCTCTTCAATGGTTTATAAGTACGCAAAGAGTACCGCTCAGGAATCGGGAGTGTATGTATTCTTCAACCCTGCTAACAAGAAGGGCTGGTCAGCACCTTACCAGGTTTATATCTTTGATGAAACCACAAACAAGGGTACTGTTTACAAGAATGCAAACTGGCCGGGCGAAGCAATGACTCTTGATCCTGCAACAGGTTACTATTACTACGAAGTTCCGAAGTCATCAAGTATTTCAGCTGATGAGGATGATGAAAATCAGGCTGCGTCGGATTTTGACCTTTCAACTTCAGCCAACACAAGAGTAATCATCTCTGAAAAAGGCGGCGAGCAGTATCCGGGCAGAACAGGTACACCTATCAGCCTCAACGGTTCATCAAAGGCATTCTCGCTTACAAAGGCAGGCACATGGGAGGATACAACTCTTACACCTACAAAGGTTGAGATTGAGGCTACTGATGTTACAAAGGGTTCTGCAGCAGAACCTACAACAAAGCCTGTTTCGCCAACTCAGCCTACAACCGCACAGCCCGCAACAGAGCCTTCGGGCAATGCCGTTTACGGTGATGTAAACGGTGACGGTGACATTACAGTCGTTGACGCTACACTCGTTCAGAAACACATCGTTCAGTTTGAAACACTTTCGGCTGACAAGCAGATTCTTGCTGATGTTAATGAGGATAATACAATCTCTGTTGTTGACGCAACATTGATTCAGAAGTACATTGTTCAGCTCAAAGACTGGGGCCGCACGGGTGATGTTTATCAGGCAGAACAGCCTACAACACCTGAGCCGACTACCGCTGAGCCTACAACCGTAAAGCCGACTGCACAGCCTACAACAGCAGAACCTACAACAAAGCCTGCTGACACATACACTCTTTACTTCAAGACTAAGCTTGGCTGGATGACATCTGACGGTGTTTCACTCTTTGCTTATGACCTTGACACAGGTGCAAGCTATCAGTTTGAGCAGGATACAGACGCTTATCCGAATGTTTACACAGTTGAAGTTCCTGCAACAGTTTCAAATGTCAGCGTTTATCGTTCTCTTTCAGAGGTTGACGAAAAGCCTGTAGGCGGTGATGACGGTAATGTTTACAATTGCTGGAATGCAACAGTTTCAAAGACAAACAACTGCATCACACTCAGCAATGACGAAGCTGTTTCAACAGCTCCGTATGTTCCGGAGCAGAAGCCTGCATTCACACTTTCAAGAGTTTACTTTGATAACTCAAAGGCACACTATACTGATGTTTATATCTACGGTTGGGCAGAGAGCGGACTCGGTAACGCAGCAGCTCACATGAATAAGATTGCAGGTACAGATATCTGGTACTACGATTTTGACACACCGCTCAGCCCCGGTGCAAACTGTTTCCTCTTTAAGGACACAGAATCAACATGGAAAACACAGACAAGCGACTTGACAGTTGCTGACGGTAAGAACTGTTTCCGTGCAAATCCGGGTTCAAAGTCCGGCGGTGTCTGGGTAAGCTATTCAGAATAACAGAACTACAGAACAACCTTTTCTTAATATTCTGCTAACAGCAAAGCATTCCCTCCGATAAAATTCGGGGGGAATGTTACTTTTAATATGATTTTCCTTGAAAAAGAATGTAATATACAGTATTATATTAGGAGTATTAAACCGAAATTTAAGTGAATTTATGGACGGGAATTTATGAAAACAGAGCAGATTTTTCAGGAATTTGAACAACGGCTTGAAAAAGAATATTACGCACAGCTTGCAAGCAAAGAAATTCTGACGGTTCCTTTGCTTATTGAGATTTTTCTTGACGATGATTACGCAAATGCTCACTGGGCGGAACAGGTTCTTGAGTATATTTGCGAAGTAAATCCGAAACTTGTCTATCCGTTCTTTGAATTTGTTGCCAAAGGTCTTGACAACTGCAACGGCTTTCTTGCGTGGAATACCTGGAAGATGATTACAAAGCTTTTGCCGATTGACACGGAAAATAAATTTGAAAGCGTAAAAGAAAGGTTTTACGACGCACTTGTTTCAAAAACACCGGCAGAATTTTCCATAGCCTGTGATTGTGCCGTGTCCGTTTTCATTAACAAAGCGGATGAACAGAAAAAATTGCTTGATATTTTGAAGAAATCCGCTGAACACAAGTTTTACATTGGCGATACCGAAATTGAAAACAGCGGAGAGATAGCCAAAGAAAAAGTACAGTTATTTCTTGAAAGAATAATGAACTATAAAACAAAAGCGGAGAACAATTGTTAACTGATATAATCCCCTTAAAGCAGACTCTTGAAAAAACATAGTTTTCAGGGAATGCTTTAAGGGGAGATTTTTATGTAAAAAAGAAGAAAAAAAGTACGGTACTGAAACGGGATAAAGACAACTGTTAAATCATATTTTCAGATTTTACAATACCATGTTACAAAAAATCCGCAGACGGTAAAATCTGCGGATAAAATGTTTAAAATTAAAATGCCTCTATAAGCGGATTGACTGCACCCGGCTGTATTTTTTCGGGATGGTCAATATATTCGATTGCCTTGCCGCAACCGTTGATAACGCAGTCAGCGGCGGCTTTGTGAACTCTTACTTTCAGCTTTGTGGATTCGCTGAGAAGCCTTGCAAATCCCGTCAGCTTGGCAAGACCGCCTGTCAAAATTATACCGTCAGTGTAGATGTCACCGACAAGCTCGGGCGGAGTCTGTTCAAGCACATCTTTAATTGCTCTGATAATGTTAAGCGCAATATCCTCGATTACAGGCTTGATTTCGGCATAGCCAACATCAATAAATTTGGGCAGACCGCTTACGGCATCTCTGCCTTTAACTCTGAAAAGTTTAGGCTCTTTCGGAATTTTTACACAGCCAACAGCCTTTTTGCAGGCCTCTGCCATGTTTGTGCCGATAATCAGGTTATGCTCTTTTCTGATGTATTTAACGATTTCTTCGTCCATTGCACAGCCTGCCGACTTTATGCACTTGGAAACCGAAATTCCGCCGAGAGAAAGCACGGCAATATCTGCTGTACCGCTGCCGACATCTGCAATCAGAATGCCGTGAGGACTTGTTATGTCGAGCGAACAGCCCATTGCCGCCGCTTTTGGTGCTTCAATAAGATACACCTTGCGAACACCGATTGAGCTTACTGCGTTTACAACAGCTCTTTTTTCAACCTCGGTAACCTCACTCGGGATTGATTCAACAACCCTCGGCATAGTCACCTTTGACGGACTGACCTCTTTTATAAGAATTGAAACCATATCCTCAACAAGTTCGGAGCGTGAAATAACACCGTCATCAATCGGGTGCATTGCTCGTATGCCTGCAGGCGTTTTGCCAATCATCTTATAAGCCTCGTTGCCGACACCGACAATGTCGTAGGTGTCAACATCAAACGCAACAACGCTTGCCTCATCAAGCACTATTCCTTTGTTTTCAATAAAAACTCTTGTTCTGTCAGAACCGAGATCAACAGCTATATCCATTTTAATCACTCCAATGCTATATCAGCAGAGATGTGCAAAGCGTACAGCAACAAATCTCGCCGCATTTGCACTTGTTAAGTATTCTTGCACATTCGCCAAGCGTACTGCCTGTTGTAATAATGTCGTCAATAATCAGTATTCGCTTGCCTTTGATTAAATTCTTGTCAATCGGCGAGTAAACGCCTATAACATTTTTTGCCCTTTCAGCCGCTTTTATGCTGTGCTGGGTTTTATTTTTCTTTGTTTTGACAAGCAGGTCGGCATACTCAATGCCGAGAAGCCTTGCACATTCCTTTGCGAGCAACTCAGCTTGATTGTATCCACGCTTTCTGAGAGTATCCTTGTGCATCGGCACACAGGTGACAAGGTCAAATTCCCTGTCACGATAAACATCTTTTATTGAACGAACCATTTCGTGTGAAAGCAATTCGGCATATGCACCGCAGTTGTGAAATTTAAAGTTAAGAACAGCCCTGCGAAAAATTCCGTCATAGGGGAAAGGAGAGGTGCAGATGTACCCTCCCGTTGCATATCGTACAAGCGGCATTTCGGGGAATTCTTTTCTGCATTTGTTGCAACAGCTTTTGTTCGGTTCAATAACCCTTCCGCAGTACGGACAACGAACTGTAAAGAAAAATCCTTTTATTGTGCCGAAAACTTTCTTAATAAAGTGTGTCATCTCTCAGTAAAAATTCTTTAAGACCGCTGTACCGTTTTGTACGGCGGTTATTGTTTACCATATATTCAACGGTTGACGGATTGCCGACAAGCACAAGCGTTTTCTTCGCCCTTGTAACAGCGGTGTAGAGCAGATTCCTGTAGTAAAGCTGAGGAGGCCCTGAAAACATCGGTATAATAACTGCGTCAAATTCATTGCCCTGACTTTTATGCACCGTGATTGCGTAGGCAAAATCAAGGTCGCCCGCAAATTCAAAGGTGTATCTTGCAATCTTGTCAAAAAATTTAACGACAAGCGATTTTGTCTTTCTGTCAATTTTTGTGATGATTCCTATGTCACCGTTGAAAATTCCTTCGCCCGTTTCGCCGTTTTCACGAAACCAGCGAATATCATAGTTGTTTTTTATCTGCATAACCTTGTCGCCTGTACGAAAGGTTTTTGAACCGATTGTGATTTCCGCCTTATCGTCATCCTTCGGATTTAGCGCCGCCTGCAATTTGTGGTTAAGCTCGGCAGTTCCGAGTTCACCCTTTTTGGACGGAGCAAGCACCTGAATGTTTTCAAACGGAGAATATCCGTATGCCTTTGGCAGACTATTTGCGCAATGGTCAGCTATTACCGCTGAAACTTCTGATTTATTGTTCCTTTGAAGAAAGAAAAAGTCCTTGTCGGCGGAATTAAGAATGGGTATTTCACCGTTCACAATCTTATGTGCGTTTGTGACAATAAGGCTCTGCTGTGCCTGACGGAAAATTTCATTCAACCGTACAACGGGAATAAGTCCGCTTTCGATAAGATCGCCGAGCACATTACCCGGACCTACGGAGGGGAGTTGGTCGGAGTCGCCTACAAGAATAAGTCTGCAGCCTGTGGAAAGCGCTCTCATAACGCTTTCCATAATGAATGTGTCCACCATTGAAACCTCGTCAACAATCAATGCGTCGCATTTAAGCTGATTGCGTTCGTTCTTGTTGAAAACGGGGTTGTCATGTTTATCCCAGCTGACCTCAAGCAGTCTGTGCAGAGTTTTTGCCTCATCGCCCGTGAGCTCGCTCATTCGTTGAGCCGCTCTGCCTGTGGGGGCAGAAAGCAAAACAGTTTTGCCGTTTGCTTTCATTATTTTTATTATAGCATTGAGGGTTGTCGTTTTTCCTGTACCGGGACCGCCCGTCAGAACGAGCATACCCTCGGTAAGTGCCATAGTGATTGCTTTCTTTTGCAAATCGGCATATTCGATTCCGTCCTCTTTTTCACATTTCTCAATTGCCTTGTCAATGTTTTTAATTTTCTCTGACGGAAATTTAAGCAACATTTTTATTCTTGAGGCTATGTACATTTCGCAGAGGTGAACATTGGGAGGGAACACAAATTTTTTGCCGTCAATCTTATCTTCGATAAGCGAACGGTCAAACAGCATTTCTTCCATGCACTCCGAAACCTTTTCACCGTCAATTCCTAGAAAATCGGTTGAAACCTTCAGCAGCTTTTCCTTTGGCAGACAGGTGTGACCGTTTCGCTCATTGTGATGAAGAATGTATACGATTCCTGCACGCATACGGACATTTGAATCGGGTTCTAATTTTTCTTTTTTAGCAATAAAATCCGCGCTCTCAAACGATACCCCAAAATCACCCTGACAGAGAATGTACGGATTTTTCTTGATTAAATCGACACAGCTCGGACCGTAAGCGTTGAAAATTTTGACCGATGCGGTGTTTGAAATTCCGTACTCGCCGAGAAAAAGCATGAGCGTTCGCACGCCTGTGTTCTGCTTTAACTGCTTTGAAAAATTCTCGGCTTTTTGCGAAGAAATTCCTTTCAGCATTGCAACTCTTTCGGGCTGATTTTCAAGCACGTCAAGCGTTGCCTCGCCAAATTCCTTTACAAGCCTTTGTGCGGTCTGAGTGCCGATTCCCTTGATAGCTCCGGATGACAGATAACGCAGGATATCAGCCGCCTCGGTAGGTCTGCTGATTTCGCAAATCTGCACGGCAAACTGTCTGCCGTAGCTCGGATGATTTGTATATTTGCCGGTAAGCTTTACAACATCACCCGACGACACCTGTGGCATAATTCCGACAGCGGTCAGATAATCGTCACCGTCAGCAAGCTCAATTACCGTGTAGCCGTTTTCATCGTTTCGGAAAACCACGCTTTCAATTGCTCCCTCAAGCTGAAGAAGATTGTCGTTGTTCATCAAAACTTACTCCTCAAATCTTTTTGTGAGTTCGCCGAGAGTAATTTCGTAGCCTGCTCTTTCATAGTCAAGGTAATCCGTACACGGCTTGAAGCCATCCGTATTTTTTGAAATTTGCAAAGCAATATATTCAAGAAAATGCGGATTTTTAATCATAATAGGACCTGTAACATGAGTGCCAAAAAGGTTCTTGTCCTTCAAGCCCTCTGCTTTTGCATTTTCGTAGTCAGCGAGTCCGTGTTTAACAGTGAAAAGATGATTTTCAATACCTTTAATTTCACTGCACTTGTTTACAAAGCCGACAATCGGTTTTGTGAGAATGTCAGATGTATAAACAATATCGCCTGTAACTCTGCGTTTGTTTTGCTCGGTAACTGTAAAATCATAAATTCCGAGTCCGTCATAAATCTTGCCGTCAGAGTCTGTAATTGTTTTTCCGAGCATTTCAAACGAGTTGCCCGTCATAAGAATAACCTTTCCGCTGTTGATGTATTCAACAAGAAAATCCTTGTACTTTTTAAAATCCTGCAAAACAAGCTTCTGATTTTTTTCTGTACCCGAACCGATGTAGATAAAATCGTAATCGCCCAGGTCGGCATTGTCAAACAGGGTAAGCCTGTCGGTTGTAAATTTTACACCGCTCTTTTCAAGCATTCTTTCAAGCGCAGAAACATTGGCATATTCTCCGTACAGGTTCATTATATCGTGATACAAATGAAGAATTTTCATAATCAGTCCACCTTTACCTTTTCAAGAAATTTACCCTTGTCCGAGAAACAGGTAATTACATAAATCTTTTCTTTGCGGTCATTGTCAAGATAATCAACGGCTTCTTCAATGTCCTCGATAACCTTGATTTTGTTTCTGTCAACTTTTGAGAAAGAAAATCTTGTTGCAAGGTCGTTGCAATATGTTCCTGCAAGCACAATGTTCTTTACATTGTCGCTTTTGAGAAGGTCAAAGTTGATGTCCCAAAGCCATGAAACATCGCTTGTAAAATACTTTCTGCTGACTGCGTCAACAATAATCAAAACATCGCACTTATCCTTGTCGGATGCGGCAAGCTTGAGTGACTGATTGTACGAAATGCTGTTTTCATGTTTTGATGTAACAAGCGTACCCTTTCTGTTTCCGAGTGTGAATGTTACAACACGGAAGTTTTTAAGAACATAATTGCTCAGGCTCTTTGCAATTGTGTTGCCGTCAACACCTGTGATTGACGCAACGGTAAATGCCGCAAGCAAATTGTAAACATTATAAAGCGATTTGAGTGTAAGTTCAATCTTGTACTTATTGTTGATTGTAATTTCGCCTTTTTCAAGATCGGCAGATGTAACTGTGTAGCTTGTATCCTGTCTTTTAAGACCGCAGTTAGGGCATTCATAGTTGCCTATGTGGTCATAGTGATAGCTTGAATATGTCATAGGAGATTTGCAGTGAGGACAATATGCACCGTCATTATAAACACCGACAAACTCCTTTGTATCGGTCGGAAGATTGCCTGCACCGAACCATACAACATTATCCCTGCCGTAGCCAAAGCACGAAACAAGCGGATCGTCGGCGTTAAGAATAAGCTGAGTTTCGGGATGAATACTATCCTTTACGGCATTGTAAACCCATTCCGGATGACCATTTCGTGTTAGCTGGTCACGGTAAAGGTTTGTGATAACATAATGAGTCGGTGTGATGTATTTGAAGGTATATTTTGCAAAGCGTTCGTCACTTTCAATAAGAAGAATATCCGATTTAACCTTGCCCGAAAGAGTACAACTGCCGAGAATAAGAGTTGTAACGCCCTCAATCTGGTTAGAACCCTCTTTGTTCCAGGCAACCTTTTTGCCGCTTTCACAAAGAATATGTGCAATCATCTCAACGGTAGATGTCTTGCCGTTACTGCCTGTTACGGCAACAATATATTTCGGCAACTCAATTCGTCCGAGAATATCGGGGCAGAGCTTAAGCGCAATCTGTCCCGGCAGACTGCTGCCCTTGCCGAGCAATCCTCCGACAAATTTCAGAACCTTGCACACAATAATAGTAAATAGTTTTTTCATTTTGCCACTTCCTTAATTAAAGACAACCTGTGTTGCCTGTACATACCTTGTATATATTCTTCATCATTATACCACAATTTTATTTCTTTGAATATATATTCTTAAAATTTTTTGCAAATTGAAACAGCAGGTTGAAAAAATTTTAAAATTCAAAAATAAAAAGCCCGAAATTCGGTCAGCTTGAATTTCGGGCTTTTCTGCAGACTGCAACCATCCGTTCAACGAGTGGTTTTGATTTTATCTGTACTTTTCAACAAAATCGGCGATAAACTTTTTGAAAACACTTGCCTGTGAAATTCCGATATTTCTGCATATCCCTCTGAATTCCTCAACAAGTTCCTTTGGGGCGGAAAATGAAATTTGACTGTAAACTTTTTGATTGTATCTGTGTTTTACTTCGGTTGATGTGACGGTTTTTCTTTTTTCTACCATAATAATTCCTCCTCAAATCAAAACGGAATTTCATAATTTAATCGTTTTTTCTGCAAATCCCATTGATATTTTCAATGTAACTATATTATACAAAAGCCTGCTGTCCCATTATCCTCCCTATGAATTTTAAAATTGAATTTTGTTGTCAGTTGAAAAGTAAATTAATTTTTGGATTTACTTGTATTGAAGGTGAGATTATAATATAATAAGCGTTGTTATGTAAATTTTGTTATGTGATTTATTAACGGAGAAAATTATGACTGAAAAAGAAAAAATGCTTAATTCGCAGATGTATAATGCAATGGGCGACAAACAGCTTCGCAATGAACGCTGTTCGGTTAAAAATCTTTGCAGAGAGTACAACAATCTTCCGTTTGAAGATGAAGAAAGTCAGAAAATTCTGATAAAGAAAATTGTCGGCAGTACAAAGGAAAATTTCTACATTACCGCTCCGTTCTGGTGCGACTACGGCTACAATATCGAACTCGGTGAAAATTTCTATTCAAACCACAATATGGTGATTCTCGACTGTGCAAAGGTGAAATTCGGCGACAATGTTTTTGTTGCACCAAACTGCGGATTTTACACGGCAGGTCATCCTGTTTATTATCCGAGAAGAAACGCAGGCTTTGAATATGCCTATCCGATTACCGTCGGC
>OOCJ01000566.1_pt1 | contig 25640 bp, 21 predicted proteins | sample 1671481 | NCBI WGS metagenome assembly OOCJ01 (sample SAMN06348161, study PRJEB24527) | human gut metagenome | biome: human gut; feature: ankylosing spondylitis patient; material: feces | host: Homo sapiens | place: China | collected 2015-10 | reverse complement strand
TTTTATCTTACATCAGTTTGGAGGTTTACACAAACTTTAGGATACTCCCGATCCACCTGGATTTTACAAAATAACAACAGGTCAATAAACCAGATACCTTGCCCGGTTTGGCGTTGCGGTGGTTTCATTTTCATCCCATACACCATCTTCGCTGATCCAGTAGTACAGGTTTTCTCCAAGTGCTTTGACGTAGCAGTTGGTTACCATGTAGCCGTTTCCGTCAAAGTAATACCATTTTTCTTTGATCTCCCGCCAGCTGCAGGCAGGGTAGGACTCATCTTTGTATACAAAACGCCATTTATTTCCAGTTTTTTTCCAGTTTCCATTGTCGCTGTACCATGCGTCCTCTACAGAAAGGATGTAAGGCTCAGAACCGGCAGACCAGCTGCTGTTCTGGCTGCCGTAGGTGCTTACGGCGCGGACCGTAAAGACATAGGAGCCGGCATTGTTGATATAGTCGGAAAAATCATAGGAGGTTCCTTTGGAGGTGACAGTTACAAGGGTTTTTCCGTCTTTTTTCAGGCAGACTTCATAGCCGTCACATCCTTCGATATTGTCCCATACGGCATTTTTTCCGCTCCAGGACAGATCTGTGATCTTAGGGAGCTGGCCGCCGATGCGGGATAAATAAACCTGAAGGATCAGTGTGCTTCCGTCGCTGTCAATCTCTGAGCTTTTATACTGGACATTGCAGCCGGACAGAGAGAAGGTACGTCGGTTTGGAGTGGAGAAACGATAACCTTCAGCAGCGGAAAGTTCAATTTCAGCGCAGGGCCATTCCCCATAATCCCAGGTGTCATCGTCTTTCAGATATTCACTGCCTTCTACAATAAAAGACTGGCTGGTAGTGGTGGCAGTAAGCGTTCCAACAGCCTCCCCACCTTTTGGTGCCCCATCCCAGGAAAATGAGAGAGGTACAGAGGAAATGGTTTCTTCTCCATAGGCGGAAAATGATAGTCCTGCACACAGGCAGGCTGCGGCGACAAGAATACGAAAATGTTTTTTCTGCATAAAAAGATCCCCTTTCCGATACGTGATATAACTGATCTGTGTAATTGTTATACCTATATTGTACCTTATTTGAAAGGGGATGTCTAAAAAAATATTTACAGTTTTATGAAAGCTTTTTTAAGATGCGTATTTTTAGAAAAATACGTGCTATACTATCAGTCGAATAAAGACTGGATCAGCATTTTGATCATGGAATCGCAGGTGCGGATGTGAAGTTCGTTTGCTCCTACACAGCGAAGGGTGGTTGCCATTAAAGTATCTTTTAATTCCGGTTCGCAGATGCTGATCATGTTTGCACAGGATTCCACGATGGAATTTAAGCGGCTGGCTTTTTCGATGACTTTTGTGATCTGGTCCTGAGTCAGGTAGAATACGAAGTCAGTCATAGCATCGTCTGGTTTCTGTGAGCAGGTTACACTTGAAAAAGAATAGGTTTCTTTTAAATCGTTAAGCAATTCGTTGATACTCATTTTTTACTCCTCTTTTGTAAATGTGGCTTTATGTACTATGATATGCCACCAGAGGAGACATTTCAAGTGAAAATTTGTTTCAGGAAGTGATATTTATGATTTTGAAAATAAAAAAAAGAAAAAAAGAGGCAGTCAGGGGAGGCGTTGTATTTCTCATGGCTGCCTGTATTTGCCTGGGACAGGCGGCGCCTGTTTTGGCTTTGGATGCAGCATGGAGCCAAAAAGTAGAGATCACTGCCCACAGAGGTGACTCTATAAAAGCACTGGAAAATACGATCCCTGCTTTTGAAAAGGCCATAGAAAGCGGAGCAGACTGGATCGAACTGGATGTAAAGGAGACCAGGGATAATGTTCCGGTGGTATTTCATGACAGCAGTTTAAAGCGTCTCATGGGACAGGATGGAACAATCCGGGAAATGACTCTGGAAGAGATCAAAAAACTTCATTCTGCCGCCAGTATGGGACCAGGATATAATAATGTAAAGATCCCGACTCTGGAGGAAACGCTGGATACCTGCAAAGGCAGGATAAAACTGAATATTGAAATAAAAGAGGACGGAACGGAAAGCAGTGATTTTACAGAACGCGTCATACAGCTGATCCGGGATAAGGGAATGACAGACCAGTGTATGATCACATCGTTCTGCTATAGTGTGTTGGAAAAGGTAAAAGCCGTAGAACCATACCTCAAGACTGGATATATCCGGTCAAAAGATATAGAAGATTTCAGCCAATATCCGGCTGCAGATCAGTTTATGCTCAGTATTGAGCTGATCCAGAAAGAACGGGTGGATCAGATCCACAGCCTGGGAAAGAAGGTTACAGCCTGGACAGTCAATGATCTGTACTCCCTGCGCAAGTGTGAAAGCGCTCAGGTAGATGATATGATCACAGATGATCCGGGAGGCTTATTAAAATTAGATGATCAGTGATCATCGGTATAAAAATCGTTTTCATGTATTTTTCCTAATGGTCTGTATGGGTGGATTTGTCATCCTGCAGACTGTTTACGATCTGGGAGGCACTTTGGTCGGTATAACCCTTCTGTTCACGGATCATCTCCCAGATGGTGTCGTGCATCCATTTCACAGTGTCGCTTAAGATCTTGTTTTCTGTGTCCAGACGCATGATCTCGATATTCATTTCTGCAATAATCTCACGGCTGTTAAAACGCTTGTGAGGAGCATTGATCCGTTTTAAGAAAGAAGGGTTGTCCTTCATGATCTCCTGAGCCAGGTAGTCATCCCGCTCACGACATCCCATATCCATAAATTCTTTGTAATACATACGCACCATATGCATTACATCCGGATGGCAGCATCTGGGACACTGTGGATGGCGCGAAGTCTGATAGTAAGCATAGTATCCGCATTTCGGACAGTAAAAAACGGCGAGTTCTCTCATCACAAATCCCCCTTTTATGTAGAATGATTGTTGAAAAATACTTTACATTATAAATAACGCGAAAATCTCCAAAATATACCGCCTGTTTTTAAAAAAATCAGAAATTCGGCAAAATGCACAAAAAAGGGCGCTCCTTTTTGTGAACGGATGGGGAAGGAGCGCCGTTTTTGGGGATGATCTTACTGGATGATGCCTTCTGTGTTTACAGTCCAGATCATATCGTTTTCGTCTTTAAAATCTTTGTATCCGCTGCCAAGTTCTGGTCTGGAAGCAGACTTGGAGGTGGAACCTGCCTTCTGTACAGCACCGTTTACATTTACCAGATAGCGTGTATCGTCTAAGGAAACAGGGGCAAAACGTAAATCTTTGTCTGCTTCCTGGCGAAGGCCATTTACATACAGGGTGTTATCTTTGATACCATGGTAGCCCTGTCCTTTTTTGCTGCCTTCTGCGTGGAAGAGCCAGTTCTGGGTCTCCCCAAGGTCCTCATCATAAATGGTCTGTTTCCCGGTTTTCATAATACCTTCTTCGTCAAAGTAGTAATTGGCAGCTGTACCGTCAGAGAGCCTGATGGACTGCTTGCCGGTCTGCATTTCACCTGCTGTGTTGAAGGCATATTTTTTGGAGTCAATGGTGAAGATCTCCAGGTCCTCTTTTCCGTAGTAAGGAGCACCGTTCTTGAAGTAGAAACGGAAATATTCACCGTCTTCGCTGATATTTTCCACGCCTTCAATGGTACGCCAGCCGGAAGCACGTTTTCCGTCTTCATCATAGTATTTATAGCCGGAGATCGCCGGAAGGGATACAGAGTTATCTTCCTGATCTGCGGCAGTTGCCTGGGAAGCAGTTGCAGTTTCTGCATAGTCTTCTGCCTGAGTATTGTCGGATGCAGCAGTGTTCTCAGTGGTTACAGGAAGCTTGTACCAGCCAGTCTGCATTTTTCCTTCCTCAAAGGTATAGTAGGAACCGTCAATCTTTTTGTCGATCTCATTTTCGATCCGGCGTCCGTTGGAGTCAAAATAATACCAGGCATTCAAATCTTCCGGATCATCTGTTTCTTCTTCTAAAAGGACCCAGCCGGTCTTTCTGCTTCCGTCTTCGCCAAGATAATAGTTATAGCCGTCTACCTGGATGGAGCCGGTCTCCATGATGCTGTCTTCGTTGAAGTAGTACCAGTTTCCGTCAATGGAAGCCCAGGTGGAAGTTAAGGCTTTGCCATCTTTTCCATAATAGTAATGAAGGAATTCAGGAGCGTCATCTTCGGACCAGTAATCTTCGTTGTCCATAGTGACCCACTGGTAGGTGACACGTTTTCCTTCTTCGTTTACATAGTATTCGTCGATCTGTTCGGAATAAGCGCGAACGCCGTCAGCGTTTAAGTAATACCAGTCATTTCCGGATTTCTTCCATGTATCTGTAAGGGGATCTCCGTAGGAGTCGTAGTAATACCAGTTTCCGTTTTCTTCCGTCCATCCGGCTGCTTTTGCATATGCCGGAAAAGCCATGGATGCAGTAAATACTGCAGTGGATAATACAGCCAGGAATGTTGTCTGTTTTCTCATAATATAAATTCTCTCCTTTTGATGTTTTGAAAATGTGTTTTGTTAGTGGCCGTTGATCCGTTGTTTGCATTACGCAGGTCATTATAACCAGGATAAAGCCGCCTTTCCAGTGAAGGTTACTGGTAAGTCTGGGCATGGTTTCCACACCTGGAAATGGGCGTATCCAGGAGCCCCTTAAGGAAAATGACAGTAGGTTTTTTAAGCATTTTGTGGTATGCTTGTTTTCAGATAGATTGATGCGTAAACGACTTAAAGGAGAAAACGTATTATGAGGATGAAAGTTTCAAACTATATTTCTGAGATGTTAGTAAAAGCTGGGATCCACCAGGCATTTATGGTTACAGGCGGCGGTGCCATGCATTTGGATGATGCATTGGGACACCAGGAAGGCCTTCACTGCATCTATGATCACCATGAGCAGGCCTGCGCCATTGCAGCAGAGGCATATGCCAGGATCCATAATGAGATGGCAGCTCTCTGCGTGACCACAGGTCCTGGAGGAACCAATGCCATTACCGGTGTTTTAGGTGCATGGCTGGACTCCATTCCAATGCTGGTACTTTCCGGACAGGTGCGTTATGATACCACAGCAAGGTGGTCCGGTACAGGGATCCGTGCTATGGGTGATCAGGAATTTGATATTTGTAAGGCCATTGACTGTATGACCAAGTATTCAGAAATGGTCATTGATCCTTTACGTATCCGCTATTGCCTGGAAAAAGCATTATATCTGGCAAAGTCCGGCCGCCGTGGTCCAAGCTGGCTGGATATTCCTTTAAATGTCCAGGGTGCGTATGTGGAGACCGATGAGCTGATCGGATTTGACCCGGTAGATTATGAAAACGGAGGAAATGGCTGGGCAGAGAAGAAAAATGTACCGGCTATCCCGGAAGATGAGGCCGGAGAAGGTGAAAAACGCCAGGTTCTTCCAAAGAAGGTAACAGAAGAGATTGCAAAAGCGATCATTGAGAAGATCCGTCAGGCAAAACGCCCGGTGATCAATGCAGGAAATGGCATCCGTCTGGCAGGTGCCCATGAGACTTTCTTAAAAGTGGCAGAAAAACTGGGTATTCCGGTTGTTACAGGCTGGGACAGTGAGGACTGTATCTGGGATGAACATCCGTTATATGTAGGCCGCGGTGGAAATATGGGTGACCGTCCGGGAAATTTTGCTATCCAGAACAGTGACCTGGTGCTTTCCATTGGAAGCCGTTTAAGTATCCGTCAGGTAGGATATAACTATAAAACCTGGGCCAGAGCCGCTTATGTGATCGTAAATGATATTGATGAAGAGGAATTAAAGAAGCCATCGGTTCATGTAGATATGCCGGTCCATGCAGATGCAGCAGATCTGCTGTCAGTATTGGATCAGTGTCTGGATCAGGTATTAGAGGCAGAAAAAGATACACTTCCGGACAGTTTAAGTGAACCTGGAAAGAAACAGGTATTTACTTACGGCGAAGGTCTTAAAGGGATGACATGGAATGAGACCTGCGCTATGTGGAAGAAAAAATATCCGGTGGTACAGAAAAAACACTGGGAGCAGGGCGAAGACAAGGCAGCTAATGTATATGCAGCTGTTCAGGCCATCAGCAGCCGCTTAAAAGAAGGACAGATCACAGTAGTTGGAAATGGCTCTGCCTGCGTAGTAGGCGGACATGCCCAGATCATTAAAAAGGGACAGAGATTTATCTCCAACTCAGCAGTGGCTTCCATGGGATATGACCTTCCGGCAGCCATCGGTATCTGGGCTGCTTCCAGAAAGGACGGCGCGTACAGCATGGGCGCTGCCCGTGAAGGGGAAGATGTGATCCTGATTACGGGAGATGGAAGTATCCAGATGAATCTTCAGGAGCTGCAGACCATCATCCATCACAAAATGGGTATTAAGATCTTTATTATTAACAATGGCGGTTATCATTCCATCCGTCAGACCCAGAAGAATTTCTTTGGGGAGCCATTAGTAGGTGTTGGTTATGACAGTGGTGACTTAAGCTTCCCGGACATGGAAAAATTGTCTGCTGCTTATGGTTATCCTTACGTAAGAGCAGAACATAACGGACAGCTGGCAGAGGCAGTAGAAAAGACCCTTGCCATGGAAGGACCGGTGATCTGTGAGATCATTGTATCTACAGACCAGAACTTTGAACCGAAGTCTTCCGCAAAACGGTTGCCGGATGGAACTTTGGTTTCTCCGCCATTGGAAGATATGGCACCATTCCTTCCAGATGAGGAAATGGACGAGAACATGATCATTCCAAGGATCAAAGGATAAATATTCCGTCTGTTGGCGGTATCATCATAAAGATAGAAAGGATCAGTAATCCTATGACCGTGATCGTTACAGGAGCTACCAGTTTTATTGGAAGAGCGGTTGTAAAGGCACTTTTAGAAGAAGGATGCAGGGTGGTGGCAGTATCACGCCCTGCATCAGCCGGGGCAGGAAAGCTGCAGGAACTTTTTGAGGACCTGAAAAAGCAGGCCGGGGCAGAAAAAAAGGTTTTCGGCAGCCTGGAACTTTGTTTTTGTGAACTGGGAGAAATTGAAAAACTGGAAAAAATTTACAAAAAAGAAGAGTTGCAGGCAAAGGCATGGCTTCATTTAGGCTGGGACGGCGCTGGAAGTGACAAGCGCAAAGATGTAAAGCTTCAGGAAAAGAACATTGGTTATGCCCTGCAGGCTCTTCACACAGCAGCGGCTCTTGGATGCAAACGCTTTTTGTTTTCCGGTTCCCAGGCAGAATACGGGATCTGTAATGAATGGATGAAAGAAGAACAGGAGTGCCATCCTGTATCCGAGTATGGAAAGGACAAAGTCCTGGTATATCAGCAGGCAACCAAAGCGGCAAAAGAACTTGGGGTAGACTACATCCATACCCGTATTTTCAGCGTGTATGGTCCGGGGGATCATCCATGGTCTTTGATCGAGACCTGTATCCGGACTTTCTTAGCTAACGGGAATATGGAAATGGGTCCCTGTACCCAGCAGTGGAACTTTCTGTATGTGCAGGAAGCGGCACAGATCCTGGTAAAACTTCTTCTTGGCAAAGTTCCTGCAGGCGTGTATAATGTGGCAGGAGAAGATACAAGACCGTTAAAAAGCTATATTGAAGAGGTTTATGAGCTTTGCGGCAGAAAAGGAAGCTATGAATTTGGATACCGGCCGCCGAATGCGGAAGGCTGTGTTTCCTTGATGCCGGATCTTACAAAATTAAAAAAAGCCATTGATTTTCACCAGCAGGTTTCTTTTAAAGAGGGAATCTTAGAGACCATAAAAGAGGCTAAAAAGGAGAACATATAAAATGAAACGATGTATTGCCTGCGGGGCTCCTCTCTGGGAGACACCCCTTCTTACATTAGATAATATGCCGGCGTCTGCGCAGCACATGCCAGATGCAGAACATGTAGGAGCTGATAAGGGACTGACTTTGGATCTTTGCCAGTGCAGCGGCTGCGGTCTGGTGCAGTTTGACTGTGAACCTGTGGATTATTACCGGGATGTGATCCGTGCCGGTGGATATTCTACGACTATGGCAGAACTTCGCAGAAAGCAGTACAAACATCTCATCGAAACCTATCATCTGGAAGGAAAGCGTTTTATTGAAGTTGGCTGTGGCCAGGGCGAGTTTTTACAGGTTTTAAAGGAATTTCCGGTAGAGGTTCATGGAATAGAACATGATCCGGCTCTGGTAGAACTTGCAAAAAGCAAGGGCATTGATGTAGTACAGGGCTTTACAGAGACAGAAGATACGGTGTTCCCAGGTGGACTTTACGATGTATTTTTATCCTTTAATTTCCTGGAACATCAGCCGGATCCGGTGACTATGCTGCGTGCTATCTGGAATAATCTGGAAGATGATGCCATGGGACTTATTACAGTGCCAAGTTTTGAGTACATTATGGAGCACAGCAGTTATTATGAACTGATCCGTGACCATATTGCGTATTATACCTTTGATACACTGACTTCCCTGATGGAGAGAAGCGGATTTGATGTAGTAGAAGCTTCTATGATCAACCGGGATACTCTTTCCCTGATCGTGCGCAAACGTCCACAGGTGGAAACAGAAAACCTGCTGGAGTGCTACGTAAACCTGCGGGAAGAGATGAATACGTATATGAAGTATCTGAGGGCATGGCATAAGACTGTGTGCATATGGGGAGCCAGCCATCAGGGCTTTACACTGGCAGCAACTACCTGTCTGGGAGAAAATGCAGAATATATCATCGATTCGGCGCCGTTTAAACATGGAAAATATGCACCTGCTTCCCACCTTCCCATCGTACCGCCGGAGTATTTTGAAGCCCATCCTGTAGATGCCATTGTGATCACAGCTCCCGGCTATACAGATGAGATCGCAGGGATCATAAGAAAGCGTTTTGGGGATCAGGTAGAGATCCGTGCCATGCGCTCCAATCACCTGGAAATGGTCTAGGAGGAAATCAGATGAGGATCGTTATAACAGGAGCTACCGGATTTATTGGAAGTAATCTGGCAAAACTGTTTTTAAAGAAAGGTGCGGAGGTTTTTGTGCTGGTGCGCCCGGAGTCCACGCACCTGGATGTACTTCCGAAAGATGAAAAACTTCATGTGGTTTCCTGCGGTTTAAGCAATGTAATGGACTGCGTTTCTTATATTAAAGAAGCGGACGCCTTTTTCCACCTGGCATGGGGCGGTGTGAACCGTCAGGAGATCGACTCACCTGAGGTTCAGGCGAAAAATGTAGCTGGCTCCCTGGATTGTATCCGGGCGGCGAAAGCATTAAACTGCCGTATGTTTATGGATGCAGGTTCCAGAGTGGAGTATGGTCTTACAGATGGCTTTATGCAGGAAGATATAGAATGTCATCCGGTGAACCAGTATGGAAAGGCAAAATGGGAATTTTACCAGAAGGCAGTGCCTTTATGTGAAGAACTGGGACTCCATTATGTGCATCTGCGCTTTTTCAGTGTATATGGAACAGGAGACCATCCCTGGTCTATCATTTCCACTCTTGTGCGGGAACTTCCAGCAGGAAACAAGGTTTCTTTAAGCGCATGCAGACATCAGTGGAACTTTATGTATATTGATGATGCTGTGGAGGCAGTGTATGAGTTGTATGAACAACTGCCCCAGTCTGCTGATGCAGGGGTTAAGAAAAATGGTCTTGTAAGCACCATTGTAAACATTGCCAGCAAAGATACGAGAGTGTTAAAGGACTTTGTAGAGGAGATCCATTCCATTGCAGGTGGTGCCGGTGAATTGGAGTACGGGACTTTTGTCCAGGCAAAAGAAGGTGCCCTTTCTATTAAGCCGGATATTTCACGTCTTACACTGCTTACCAGTGGCTGGCAGGAAAGATTTACCTTCCGTCAGGGCATTGAAATTATGATGAAAAAAGAGAAAGAGAACAAAAACCTATGAAAAAGATCAGTGTATTGATTCCCTGTTATAACGAGGTGGAAAATGCAGGCCCCATCAGCAAGGCAGTAACCGATATTTTAGAGAAGGAACTGCCTCAGTATGATTATGAACTTGTATTTATTGATAATGACTCCACAGACGGAACACGGGATGTGATCCGTGGACTGTGTAAGGAAAATCCAAGGATCAAGGCTATTTTTAATGCAAGAAATTTCGGTCAGTTTAACTCTCCGTATTATGGCATGCTCCAGGTAACAGGAGACTGCGTTATTGAGATGGTAGCAGATTTCCAGGATCCGGTTGAGATGATCCCCAAGTATGTCCATGAATGGGAAAAGGGCTATAAGATCGTTATCGGCATTAAGACCAGTAGCAAGGAAAATAAGTTTATGTACTGGCTGCGCACCTGCTACTACAAGACCATTAAGAAAATGTCTGATGTAGAACAGATCGAACATTTTACAGGTTCCGGTCTGTATGACAGGGAATTTATTGAGATCCTGCGCAAGTTAGATGATCCCACACCGTTTTTGCGGGGTATCGTAGCGGAACTTGGCTATAAGCGCAAAGAGATCCCTTATGAGCAGCCAAAGCGCCGTGCAGGAAAGACACACAACAATTTCTACCGTCTGTATGACGCTGCTATGTTAAGCGTTACTTCTTATACAAAAGAGGGACTGCGCCTGGCAACGATCTTCGGCGGTGTCTGTGCAGCAGGAAGTATGATCATTGCCCTGATCTATCTGGTGATGAAGCTGATCTGGTGGGATCGTTTTCCTGCAGGTATGGCGCCTATGCTCATTGGAATGTTGTTTTTAGGCTCTGTACAGTTATTCTTTATCGGCTTTCTGGGAGAGTACATTATGAGTATCAATCAGCGCGTGATGAAGCGTCCTCTTGTGATCGAAGAAGAACGGCTGAACTTTGACCAGAAAGATGAAAATGCAAAGGACGGTAAGGCAAATGAAGTATAAAGTGGATGTGGTCCGTATCCGTGAAAATTCCATTACACTGAACGGATGGGCTCTGGGAAAGACCCCGGAGAGCAAGGTCACTTTCCGGGTAGAAGATGAACATCACCAGCCGGTGAAGTGCAAAATGGTTTCTACCAGAAGAGATGATGTAAGCCAGATCTATTTTAAGAAAGTGATCGATAAGGAATTTGGCTTTGATATCCAGTTTCCATATGAGAGAGGAAAAAGTTACTGGCTGCTGATCCGCTGTGATGGCAGACAGGCAAAGATCAAATATAATGAAGAACTGATCACCAAGAGAGCCAGTGTTGCCCACAAGCGCATGGAAAAGATCAAAGATCTGATGAACATGGAAACGGTCCATGTAGCTCTTGATTTCTGGAAGGAAAATGGTCTCTGTGCCCTTATTAAAAAATCCTGCCATAAGATCCAGGGACTGGATAATGATTACGATTATGGTGAGTGGTATGAGCTGACCAAGCCGACAGAGGAAGAACTGAAGGCCCAGAGGGAAACACATTTTGAAAAAGAACCTTTATTTTCCGTAGTCATACCGGTATACAAAACACCGGAGCGTTATCTGAAAGAGATGTTAGACTCCATCCTGGACCAGACTTATGGAAACTGGGAAGTATGTATTGCAGATGGAAGCCCCAGAGGCCAGGATGTGGAAAAGGTATTAAAGAAATATGCACAGAAAGACTCCCGGATCCGTTATGAGATCTTGGGGGGAAACAGGGGCATTTCCGGAAATACCAATGCAGCTCTTGCTATGGCAAAGGGGGAATATGTGATCCTGGCAGACCATGATGATACCATTCCGCCTCAGGCATTTTATGAGGTGGCAAAGGCTATCAATAAGCATCCGGACTGTGATGTGCTGTATTCAGATGAAGACAAGCTGGATATGGATGGGAAGGCTTTATTTGATCCTCATTTTAAGCCGGATTTTAACCCGGACCTGCTTACCAGTGTGAATTATATCTGCCATTTGTTCGTGGTGAAAAAAGAGTTATTAGACCAGGTAGGCGGCTTCCGCCAGGAATTTGACGGAGCCCAGGATTATGACTTTATCTTCCGCTGCACTGAGCAGGCAAAAGAGATCGTCCATATCCCACAGGTACTTTATCACTGGCGCTGCCATCAGGACTCTACTGCCAGCAATCCGGAAAGCAAGATGTATGCTTTTGAGGCTGGTTCCAGAGCGATCATGGCCCATTATGAGCGTATGGGCATTCCGGCAGAACGTGTGGAAAAGGGCGTAGATTACGGTATTTACCATACTACCTATAAGATCAAAGGAGAGCCCCTGATCTCCATTATTATTCCAAATAAGGATCACAGCAAGGATCTGGATGTGTGTGTCCGGTCTATTTTAGAGAAGTCTACTTACCGGAACCTGGAATTTATCATTGTGGAAAATAACAGTACAGAGCCGGAGACTTTTGCGTATTATAAAAAGATGAAAGAAAAACATCCGTCCTTCCATGTAGTTACCTGGAAAGAAGGCTTTAATTATTCTGCCATCAACAATTTTGGCGCATCCTTTGCAAAGGGAGAGTACCTGCTGCTTCTTAATAATGATACGGAACTGTTAGAGCCTGACAGCATTCGTGAAATGCTTGGGTTCTGCCAGAGAGAAGAGGTTGGTATTGCGGGAGCAAGGCTTCTGTATGCAGATGATACCATTCAGCATGCAGGTGTTGTTATTGGTTTCGGCGGTATTGCTGGACATACCTTTATCGGTCTTCACAAAGCGGAAAACAGCTATTTCCACCGTGCAATGTGTGCCCAGGATTACAGTGCTGTTACAGCTGCCTGCCTTATGACAAAGAAGTCTGTGTTTGAGGCTGTGGGAGGTTTAAGTACGGAACTGGCAGTTGCTTTCAATGATATTGATTACTGCATGAAAGTTCGTGCTCTGGGAAAACTGGTAGTATATGCCCCTTATGCAACTCTTTACCATTATGAGTCCAAATCCAGGGGACTGGAAGATACGCCTGAGAAGGTGGCGCGGTTTAACAGGGAAGTAGCTATTTTCATTAAGAAATGGCCGGACATCATTAAAAATGGTGATCCTTACTACAACCCGAACCTGACGTTAAGAAAGTCCAATTTTGCCCTGCGTGATCTGTTAAAAGAAAAGATCGGTGAACCTTACGACCTGTCAGTTTATGATAAGTTTGCACCTGAGGAGAAAAAGAGTGATGAGTAATAAGGCGAAAGTAACGGTGGTCATTCCCAATTATAATGGTCTTAAGTTTATGGATCCCTGTTTTAAGGCTCTGAATCTGCAGCTTTGCCGTGATTTTGACATCCTGGTAGTGGATAATGGTTCTACAGACGGAAGCGTAGAATGGCTGAAGGAACATGAGATACCAAGCATCTTCCTTGAGAAGAATACCGGTTTTTCAGGGGCTGTAAATGTGGGGATCAAAGCCTCAAAGACCCCTTATGTGATCCTTTTAAACAATGATACAGAACCGGACTGCCACTATATTGGAGAGATGATCAAGGCCATTGAACGTTCACCGGAGATCTTTTCTGTAAGCAGCAAGATGATCCAGCTGTATGACCACAGCAAAATGGATGATGCAGGAGATATGTATACACTGTTAGGCTGGGCATTCCAACGGGGCGTTGGACGTCCGGCTACAGGATACAACCGCAGCTGTTCTGTTTTTTCTGCCTGTGCAGGTGCTGCCATCTATCGCAGGGAAGTGTTTGAGACCATCGGTTATTTTGACGAGATGCATTTTGCTTATCTGGAAGATATTGATGTGGGTTACAGGGCGAAGATTTATGGTTATAAAAATGTTTACTGCCCAAGCGCCATGGTATACCACGTGGGAAGCGGTACCAGTGGATCCCGTTACAATTCATTTAAGGTCCGTCTGGCAGCAAGAAACAATATTTATCTGAACTATAAAAATATGCCATGGCCCCAGTTGCTTCTAAATGCTCTTCCGCTGGGACTGGGGATCCTGGTAAAATATGGATTTTTTAAGAAGATCGGGTTTGGAAAAGATTATCTGGACGGTCTGAAAGAGGGAGTGAAGACAGCAAAGCTGTGTAAAAAAGTAAAATATAACAGAGACCACCTGAAACATTATGCTGCCATTGAGTGGGAATTATGCACCGGAACTCTCCTCTATATCCGGGAATTTCTGGCCCGTCAGGCGGCAAAACGGTGAAGTTTATTATATTTTAAGAGAAAAGTTATGGAATAATGGGATTGTATCATGTATAATGTTTTGAATGAAGAAGCCGTTTTCTCCGGCGGGGGGAAATGAGTGAACAGCTTAACAAAAGGTGATATACAATGATAAAAGATAACCAGAAAAGCCTGAACCATGTTCAGGTTCTTCTGGATGCAGTGGTAACAGCAGTAGCCTATATACTGGCGTGGTTTATTATCGTCAGCGGAAAGGTAGTGCCTTTAAGAGGAGCAACTCTGGAGCCGGGACCTTATTTTCTGGCACTTATATTTATTGTTCCTGTTTATCTGATCTTAAATGGCTGTTTTCATCTGTATGTACCAAAGCGCATCCAGGGAAGAAGGGTTGAATTTGCCAATATCTGTAAGGCAAATGTGATCGGCCTGATGCTTTTTACGCTGATCCTTTTCGGCGGAAGAAGCTTTATTGTACATCTGGGGTATTTCTCCACCAGAATGCTCCTGGTGTTTTTTGTTTTAAATATACTTCTTCTGGCAGGAGAACGACTGGCGATCCGCCTGTTCTTACGTTCTCTTCGTACCAATGGTTACAACCAGAAGCATGTGCTCTTAATCGGTTACAGCCGTGCGGCAGAAGGTTTTATTGACCGTGTGACTTTAAATCCGGAATGGGGCTATCATATCCAGGGTATCCTGGATGACCATAAAAAAGCAGGTTATGTTTACAAGAAAGTCCAGGTTTTAGGACCGATCTCCCATTTGGAGACCTTTCTTGCAGCGAATACCTTAGACGAGATCGTTATTACTTTAAGTATCGGTGAATATGCAAATCTGGAACAGATCGTTGCGGCCTGTGAAAAGTCAGGTGTGCATACCAAATTTATTCCGGATTACAATAACATTATCCCTACGATCCCTTATATGGAAGATCTTCAGGGACTTCCGGTGATCCATATCCGCCATGTACCTCTTACCAGCGTATTTAATGCAACTATAAAGCGTATGGTAGATATCTGTGGCGCACTGTTTGGGATCATCCTGTTTTCACCTCTTATGCTGCTGACAGCAGCATTGATCAAACTTACTTCTCCAGGTCCGATCATTTACAGCCAGGAGAGGATCGGACTGCACAACCGTCCTTTTAAAATGTTTAAATTCCGTTCCATGGAAGTACAGGATCCAAATAAAGAAAAGAACCAGTGGACAACCCCTCATGACCCCCGTGTTACTCCGGTAGGCCGTTTTATACGAAAGACCAGTATTGATGAGATGCCTCAGTTTTTTAACATTCTCATTGGAGATATGAGCCTGGTTGGTCCAAGGCCGGAGCGGCCTCTTTTTGTAGAAAAGTTTAAAGAAGAGATCCCACGTTATATGATCAAGCACCAGGTAAGACCAGGTCTTACAGGCTGGGCGCAGGTCAATGGTTACAGAGGAGATACTTCTATTACAAAGAGGATCGAGCACGACCTGTATTACATTGAAAACTGGAGCCTTGGATTTGATTTTAAGATCATGTTCCTGACGATATTCAAAGGCTTTATTAATAAAAACGCATACTAGAATGACAGCGGTCTGACTGCTGTTATCACTACAATGAGGAAACGTACATGAATCACGACTTTGATAATGAATTTGAAACGGATGACGAGTTAAAAAGAGGGCGCAGCCGCAGAAAAGACGGAAGGAAATACGCTTCTTCCGGACTTACCGGCAGAACAGGCAGTACAGGAAGAGGCAGCCGGACCGCAAGGACGGCAGCCAGGTCCGGGAAAAGCCGCTTAAGGACCATTATCATTTTTATTGTGGCAGAGATCATTGCACTGGCACTGATCGGCGCAGGCTGGTATGGAAAGCGTATGATGTCCCTGATGCAGACGGATACAGAGTTTAATAAGTCTGATATGACAAATCCTTATATCTCTGTGGAAAAAGAGCAGGCTATGAAGGGATACTGGACCGTAGCTCTTTTTGGTGTGGACAGCCGTGACAGTTCTGTGGGCAAAGGAAATATGTCCGATGTTATCATCATCTGCAATATCAATCAGGAAACAGGGGAGATCAAACTGGTCAGCCTTTTCCGTGATACGTATCTGAATGTAGATGATAAAAATGGTTACAACAAGATCAACCAGGCTTACTTCAGAGGCGGCCCGAAACAGGCAGTAGAAGCCTTAAACAGAAACCTGGATCTGGAGATCAATGATTATGCTACATTTAACTGGAAAGCAGTAGCAGATGCCATTAATATCCTGGGCGGTGTAGATGTGGAACTGAGCAAGGCGGAGTTTTATTATATCAATGCCTATATTACAGAAACAGTAGAGTCTACAGGTGTTGGCTCTTATCAGTTAAAGAGCGCAGGCCCGAACCATTTAGACGGTATCCAGGCAGTTGCCTATGCACGCTTAAGAAAGATGGATACAGACTTTGCAAGAACAGAACGTCAGAGAAAGATCATCCAGTTAAGCTTTGATAAATTAAGACAGGCAAACTTTTCTGTTGTTAATAATGTAATGGAAGTGGTATTCCCACAGATCTTAAGCAGTATCACATTAGATGATGTGATCCCGGCTGCAAAGAACCTGACCCGTTATCATATCGGTGATACCGCCGGCTTCCCTGAGGCAAGAAGTGATGCCAATATGGGTAAAAAGGGTGACTGTGTCATTCCGCAGACCTTAGAGAGCAATGTGGTTTCTCTTCACAAGTTCCTGTTTGGTGACGAAAATTACACCCCAAGTGATATGGTAAAGAAGATCAGCGCAAAGATTGCTTCTGATACAGGTCTGTATAAAGAAGGAAAGCCGGTAGGTGATGTTGGTACAGATGGCGGTTATATTCCTAAGACTACAGAGGCAAAGAAAGAAGACAAGACAACAGCGGACGGCTCAGAAAGCAGTTCTTCTTCTGAAAAGAACAATGAAAGTACTTCTTCCACAAAAGAGAGTATTATTGACGGTGAAACTGATTTTGAGTATGAAACAGATGAAGATGGAAATGTGATCGATCCTCCGGAAGATTATATACCACCAACCAGTAAACATTCTTCTGAAACGACCCAGAGTTCTCATACAGGTGAAAGCAGTCAGGCCCATCCGGGAGAGACTACAAAGGCAGCCCATCCGGGAGACTCCACAGAAAGCTTAAAGCCTACGGTTCCAAGCGGTACGCTGTCACCTTCCCGTACCACAGAAGCGGCAACTACAGAGGCTGCTACAAAACCATATGGACCGGGAAGCAGTGAAACAACAGCAGCTTCATCCTTCAATCCTGGAAACAGCATCAAAGAAGAGAATGTAGGCGGTCCGGGAGAGATGATCTCACCGGCAGCTTAATAAGCATTAAAAGATAACACCAAAGTTTAAGAAAGAGATTTCGTGAAAGCAGGGAGAATTCCTCTTTTGCGGGATCTCTTTTTGGAAGGAGAACAGATCATATATGAGGAAAAACAATTTGTTGAAAAAGACAGCCTGGATCGTTCTTTCCGCAGTCCTTTTTGGAACCGTGGCAGGAACGGTTATGACCGGGATCCAGATTGCGTCTTCCGGAATGGTTTCCCAGTTTTTTGCGATCGTTGCGTCAGATGAGGATACAGTAAAGGCGGAGGGAGAAGCACTGCCGCCTCCAGAACCATTTCCGGGAGAAAAGATACCGGAAACATTTCCACAGGCAGCAGACATTCCGGCACCGTCAACGGATGTTTCAGAGATCGTAGAAGAGGCAATGCCAACGGTTGTGGCAGTTGCCAGCACAGCCGTTTACCAGACTCCGGATTACGGATACAGCTGGTTTTTCGGAGGCGGAAGCCAGTCTTATGAGGTGCCAAGCAGTGGTTCCGGGATCATCATTGGTAAAAATGATACGGAACTGCTGATCGTGACCAATAATCATGTAGTGAAGGACACAGTATCATTAAAGATCACATTTGTAGATGATACAGCTGTGGATGCTGCGGTAAAGGGGACAGATGCAGATACAGATCTGGCAGTTATTTCCATCCCGATAGATCAGATCCCACAGGAAACCCAGGATAAGATAGCCGTTGCAAGGCTTGGGGACTCAGACAGCTTAAAAGTAGGACAGGGCGTGATCGCCATTGGAAATGCTCTTGGGTATGGCCAGTCCGTTACAGTGGGATATGTAAGCGCCTTAAACCGGGAAGTACAGACTTCCGACGGAAATACAAGAGTCCTGCTTCAGACAGATGCAGCCATCAATCCGGGAAACAGTGGTGGCGCCCTTTTGAACATGAAAGGGGAAGTGATCGGCATCAATGCGGCTAAATATTCCTCCACAGAAGTAGAAGGGATTGGCTATGCCATTCCTGTTTCAGGAGTCCAGGAGATTTTAGATGAACTGATGAACCGTAAGACCCGTTCTGAAGTAGAGGAAAGCAGACGGGGATATCTGGGGATTCAGGGAACTACAGTAGATGAAGAAACAGCGGCAACCTTTGATATGCCGAAGGGCGTTTATGTATACAAGATACTGGAAGACGGGGCTGCGGCTGGCTCTGAACTTCGTGAGAAAGATATTATCACCAAGCTGGATGGCATGACTGTAAAGAGTATGCAGGAACTGCAGAAATTCCTGAAAGGCTATGAAATGGGAGAGACCATTGAACTGCTGGTGCAGCGCCAGGAAGAAGGCCGGTATAAGGAACAGCAGATCCAGATTACGCTGGCAGGACTGCCGGAAGGTGAAGGACAACAGGAGAAACAGGATAACAGGGAGCAGCCCGGGGAAACAGCACCTTCCAGAAGAGAAGACAGTAATCCCTGGAGTTTTCCGGGAAATGGCTTCCCATGGGGAAGAATGTGGTAAGGAGAAAAGACAGTGGACGATAAGAATATGGAAAACGGGATGACAAATGGATCCCAGGATGATAATAAAAATAACGATAATTATGAGAAGATCTGCTATATGTGCCGCAGACCGGAGAGCAAGGCAGGACCAATGATCTCAATGCCGGGAGGCATGTGTCTGTGCCATGACTGTATGCAGAAGGCTTTTGATACAGTGACTAAGGGAGGCATGGATTTTTCAAAAATGCCCAATATGCCTTATATGAACATGAATTTCAGTGACTTAAGCCAGATGCCGCCAGTGAATGAGATCCCTCAGAGCCAGAAACTGAAAAAGAAAAAAGAACCGGAAAAGCAGCTGACTATGAAAGATATTCCGGCGCCTCACGTTATAAAAGGCAAGCTGGATGAATATGTGATCGGCCAGGACAAGGCAAAGAAGGTCATGGCAGTAGCTGTTTATAATCATTATAAGCGCGCCTTTTTAGGTGGTTCCGACCCAGACGGTGTTGTGATCGAAAAATCCAACATTTTAATGATCGGCCCTACAGGAAGCGGCAAGACCTATCTGGTAAAGACGCTGGCAAAGCTTCTTGATGTGCCGTTAGCTATTGCAGATGCCACATCCCTGACTGAAGCCGGTTATATTGGCGATGATATTGAAAGCGTTGTTTCCAAGCTGTTAGCAGCTGCAGGAAATGATGTAAAACGGGCAGAAAAAGGCATTATCTTTATTGATGAGATCGATAAGATCGCAAAGAAAAAACAGACCAATACAAGGGATGTAAGCGGCGAGTCCGTTCAGCAGGAACTTTTAAAGCTGTTAGAAGGCAGTACCGTAGAAGTTCCGGTGGGATCCAATCAGAAAAATGCAATGACTCCTATGGCTACTGTAAATACAGATAATATCCTGTTTATCTGTGGAGGTGCTTTCCCGGATCTGGAAAATATCATCAAGGAGCGCCTTACAAAGAAATCCTCCATGGGATTTGGAGCTGCCTTAAAAGACAGCTATGACAATGATCCGGATCTTTTAAGCCATGTGACCAATGAAGATCTGAGGGCATTTGGAATGATCCCGGAATTTTTAGGACGTCTGCCTGTAAATGTTACCTTAAAGGGACTGGATAAGGATATGATGATCCGGATCTTAAAGGAACCGAAAAATGCCATCCTGCGTCAGTATGAAAAACTTCTGGCACTGGATGAGGTAAAACTTGTATTTGAAGAAGACGCACTTTCCTGGATCGCAGAGGAAGCCTTAAAGCGTGGAACAGGCGCAAGAGCCCTCAGAGCCATTCTGGAAGAGTTTATGCTTGATATCATGTATGAGATACCAAAAGACCCGAATATCGGGTCTGTGGTGGTCACAAGGCCTTATCTGGAGAAAAAGGGAGGTCCCCTGATCCAGGTAAGAGAAGGATAAAATGAATTGGGTATGGAATTCGATCACTCACGCAGCCGTAAAAATGTCTGCAGCAGATCCAGGGTTCCATACCCAAATTCTTTATTAGGATAGGTAAGGGACGGATTTCTGGCTGCGCCCCGGATCAGATAACTTTTAATAGAAGCCTCGCTCATAGTAGGGTAGTTTCCCATAACGATCCCCCAGCTTAAAAGATTGGCAACTGCTCCTGCAGTGATGGCGGCTGCAGCGCTGGTACCGGTGCGGCGGGAGAAGGCAGGAGCAGTACCGGCTGCTACACTGGATGAAAGCCCAGGGCGAAAAGCAGCTGAGATCCGCACCGATGGCCCCAGGATCTCCACTCCCGGAGCAGCCAGATCCGGCTTTACATAATCTCTGCTGGTGTAGCCACGGCTGGAATGGATGTAGATACTGTTGTTTCTGTGATTGTAGGCCCCTGTTGTAATAGGCAGGCGGGAATTGCCGGGAACCGTGATCGTGTTTGAAGGATCCGGTTTTAAAAATACAGTTTCATCGGAGATAAAACCCTGAACCGGCAGCCACATGTGGTATTCTCCCGTAAGAAACTGTGTATTGTATACACGAATGGTCCAGATCCCCGGGGAAGGACGCTCAAAGCGCATGGATACAAGCTGGCTTCCGCTTCCTGCCTCGATCAGCTGATAACTTACCGTGATGACCGTAGACTCTAAAAGAAAAGGGATACGGGTCTCATTATTGGATAAAATGGGGATACGGCTGATCCGTTCTCCGCCGGGAGATACAAAGCCTACTGTATACAGATCGGCAGCAGAAGACCACAGTTCCAGGATAAAGCCACGTTTCCCTTCTTCTTCTCCTACCCGAAGTTCCACATCTTCAAAAGAAGTGTCAGCGGAAAACCTTCCTGCGTAATGGTGGGCGAGTCCTGTTTCATTTCCTGCTGCGATTACAGTGGCGATCCCGAAAAAGCCGCCATAATTCTGCGTTACCTGGCTTAAGGGGGAGGTACCGGTATGGCTGCCGTAATTGGTTCCAAGTCCTAAAAGGGTGACTAAGGGGCGTCTGAACCGGTCAGCGATGACCCGCAGGTATTTAATTCCCATCATAATGTCATTTTCCTGGAAAGCAGGGGTATCTTCGGAAATCAGATAATAGTCCCGCAGATATTTCTTTGCAGGCTTTAATTTTACAATGGCAAGATCTGCCATGGGAGCAGCGCCTGTGAAGTTCTGGAGAGGGAAAGCAGTTCCGGCTGCAAGACCTGCCAGGAAAGTGCCGTGGCCATCTGTATCTTTGGAAGGTACCAGGGAAAAAGGATCCTCTAAGGTTAAAGCTTCGTTGATCTCTTCATGAGTGAATTCCGTTCCATAGGAGGCACCGCCCATGGGATAATATTCCGGTACACCGGGCGGTAAAACAGAAGGATCCTCAGGAAGGGTCTGATCCCACAGACCAAGGATCCGGGTCGTTCCGTCACTTTTACGAAAAACAGGACTTGTATAGTCGATCCCTGTATCTACAATACCGATGATCACCCCGCTTCCCATATTGCTCAGTGCAGGTGTCTGAAGGGCGGAAACGATCCCGGCAGCTTCCATGGCGGAGTCGTCCAACAGGGTAAAAAGAGAGGGAATGCTGTAGTAGGGCTGACGTTCCAGAGAAAGGGGAAGGGCGTTTTCAAGCTCTGTATAAAAAACAGCATAATCATTGCTTACATAATCCACACAGGGAAACTGCTCCGGGTCCCGGAGATTATTCTGCAGGGATCCAAAACGGTAAATGAAATCAGCGACATCCTGGGAAGCAGGATTTAAGATACATTCAGCCATAAAAACCACCGGTAAAATGCTTGTTATCAGTATATGGGAAAATCACCGGAAGTTACCTGCATATCTGGACGGAAACGGGATAATATTGTAAAATGGACTCATGAAAAAAGTACGAACCTGTTCCATGTACCAGAAAGGATGGATGTATAATATGATCTTACCGTGGCTTACTGGCGGCATTGCTGCCCTGGATCTGTTTATAAAAGACGAAATAGAGCGGGAAGGGGAAGAAGAATTTCCAAGGGACCTTCCCGGCACAAAGGGGCTGATACGCCTTCATAAAAGTTATAATTCCGGATTTCCTTTTGGCTTTTTAAAAGAACGCCCGGAACTGGTAAAAGGGATCCCCCTGGCAGTTACATCTGCTGCAGCAGGCGCATTAGGCGCGTTTATGACAAAAAAGGGCTGCCTGGCCCAGAAGATCGGCCTTTCCATGGTCCTTGGAGGTGCTATCAGCAATCTTTATGACCGTCTGGTAAAAGGCTATGTAGTGGATTATTTCTCCATTGAATTTAAAAGGCTGAAAAAGGTGATCTTTAATCTGGGAGATATTTTTGTATTTTTAGGCAGCCTGGTATTTCTGATCGGGGAACTGTTGGAGGATATAGACCTTAAAAACTGAGCATTCCCCCAAGGGTTCCGCCAAAGGCACACACGCCTAATACCATGAGAGATCTGGCAGCCTGGATAGAGGCCCGGGGATCCATAGCCCAGGAAGCAGCAAAAAGGATGAGAAAATAAAACATTCCTGACAGCAGTCCCCAGAAAAAACGCCGGTTTCTGACTTTTCTTCCTGTGAAAAATCCACCTGCGAAACAGGCTGCAAAATACACAGCAAAGATCAGCAGGTTTACCAGACTTTCTCCCAGGCGCAGTTTGTAAAGGGCAAAAGCCAGTGCCCCTAAAAAGAGGGCAGAAAGGGCATAGGAGATAAAAAGAGAGCGCAGCAGCGGTTTTATCACTTTAGTTTCCATAGACATCTCCCTAAAATATGTTTACAGTCAAGTATATTCACCATTGCAAGCCAACATAACCTATGTTATAATTTTATGGAGTTTATTCATATGTGCCTTTTGAGGCATATAAAAAAAGGAGGTACTGTACAATGAAGCATGTAAAGACTTTAAATGCCAATACCTTAAAGGATACCATGAAGAAGGGCGGATGTGGCGAGTGCCAGACTTCCTGCCAGTCTGCATGTAAGACTTCCTGTACCGTTGGTAACCAGAGCTGCGAAAACTCTGCCCGCTAATGGTATAGGTCGGTAACGGATTAAGTGTGCAAAGCCCCTATGGTCACAGAGATTATAGGGGCTTTCCCATGTGATTTGGATTGGCCTGAAAGGCCTATTACGTTTAGAAAGAGAGATTTTAATTTTGATTCATCAGTATATTAATAATGGTTATCATATTGTTCTGGATGTGAACAGCGGTTCCGTCCATGTAGTAGATCCGGTGGTTTATGACGCCATCGCAGCAGTTTCAGAACAGGTTCCGGAAATGGACAAGCCTGAGAAGCTTTCTGAAGAAGTAACTGCAAATGTTCATAAAAAATTAGACGAGACCTATGGAAGTGAAATGGTCTGTGAAGCACTGGAAGATATTCAGGAGCTGATCGATACAGAACAGCTTCTTACCCGTGACATTTATCGTGACTTTGTTTTAGATTTTAAGAAGCGCAAGACCGTTGTAAAAGCGCTCTGTCTGCATATTGCACACGACTGCAACCTTGCCTGTCGTTACTGCTTTGCGGAAGAAGGAGAGTATCATGGCCGCCGTGCTTTAATGAGCTATGAAGTTGGTAAGAAAGCACTGGATTTCCTGGTAGCTAATTCCGGAAACAGAGAGCATCTGGAAGTGGATTTCTTCGGCGGAGAGCCTCTTTTAAACTGGAAGGTAGTAAAACAGCTGGTTGAATACGGCCGCTCCTTAGAAGAGGCAAACCACAAGAAGTTTCGTTTTACATTAACCACCAACGGCGTTCTCTTAAACGATGAGATCATGGAATTCTGCAACCGTGAGATGAGCAATGTAGTATTAAGCCTGGATGGCCGCCGTGAGATCAATGACAAGATGCGTCCGTTCAGAAACGGCAGCGGCAGCTATGATATGATCGTTCCGAAGTTCCAGAAGTTTGCTGAGAGCAGAGGACAGAAGAATTACTATGTAAGAGGTACTTTCACAAGAAATAACCTGGATTTTGCAGATGATGTGATCCATTATGCAGATCTTGGCTTCCAGCAGATGTCCATGGAGCCGGTAGTAGCTGATCCTGCAGAGGATTATGCCATCCGTGAAGAGGACATTCCTCAGATCTTAAAAGAATATGACAAACTGGCATTAGAATACATCAAGCGCAAAAAAGAGGGCAGAGGTTTTAACTTCTTCCACTTTATGCTGGATTTAACAGCAGGTCCATGTGTTGCAAAACGTCTGGCTGGCTGCGGTTCCGGTACGGAGTATCTGGCAGTTACCCCATGGGGCGATCTGTATCCATGCCACCAGTTTGTAGGCAATGAGAAATTCCTTCTTGGAAATGTAGACACAGGTATTGTAAATACAGAGACCCGTGATGAGTTTAAGCTTTGCAATGTATATGCAAAAGAAACATGCAAGGACTGCTTTGCAAGATTTTACTGCAGCGGTGGATGTAGTGCAAATGCCTATAATTTCAGTGGTTCTATTAACGGCGCATATGAGATCGGCTGCGAGATGCAGAAAAAGAGGATCGAATGTGCCATCATGATCAAGGCTGCTTTGGCAGACGAAGAGGCATAATATATGAAATATCAGGTAATAACCAAAGATGGACGGGCGAAACGTGCCCAGATGGAAACTGTACATGGAACCATCCAGACACCGGTTTTCATGAATGTAGGAACTGTAGGCGCTATTAAAGGCGCTGTATCTACCGATGACCTGCGCCAGATCGGCACCCAGGTAGAGCTTTCCAATACCTACCACCTTCATGTGCGTACCGGCGACAAGCTGATCAAGGAGTATGGCGGACTGCATCAGTTTATGAACTGGGATAAGCCGATCCTTACAGACTCCGGCGGTTTCCAGGTATTCTCCCTTACAGATCTGCGCAAGATCAAGGAAGAAGGCGTATACTTCCGCTCCCACATTGACGGACATAAGATCTTCATGGGACCGGAAGAAAGTATGCAGATCCAGTCAAATCTTGGTTCCACCATTGCCATGGCTTTTGACGAGTGCCCACCAAGCCATGCAGATTATGATTATATCCGCAATTCCGTAGACCGCACTACACGCTGGTTAAAGCGCTGTAAGACAGAAATGGATCGTTTGAATTCCCTTCCGGACACCATTAACAAAGAACAGCTGTTGTTTGGCATCAACCAGGGCGGTGTTGTAGATGAGATCCGTATCCAGCATGCAGAAACCATTAAAGAGCTGGACCTGGACGGCTATGCTATCGGTGGTCTGGCTGTAGGTGAGACACATGAGGAAATGTATCACATCCTGGATGTAACGGTACCTCATCTGCCGGAAGATAAGCCGGTTTATCTTATGGGCGTAGGAACACCTGCCAATATCTTAGAGGCAGTAGACCGGGGAGTAGACTTTTTT
>OOCJ01000561.1_pt1 | contig 25740 bp, 30 predicted proteins | sample 1671481 | NCBI WGS metagenome assembly OOCJ01 (sample SAMN06348161, study PRJEB24527) | human gut metagenome | biome: human gut; feature: ankylosing spondylitis patient; material: feces | host: Homo sapiens | place: China | collected 2015-10 | reverse complement strand
CGCTCCTTTATGAACCGCTTGAGAAGCCGTCCTTTGTGGTGGACAGCCTTATCCCGACAGGCTTATCGCTGTTCTGCGGCTCACAGAAGATAGGCAAGAGCTGGCTCATGCTGAAGCTATGCCTATGCGTGTCGCAGGGACTTCCCTTGTGGGATATGCCGACAATGGAGGGCGATGTGCTTTACCTCTGCCTTGAGGACACGTTCTGCCGCATACAGGACAGGCTGTTCCGCTTGACGGACGAAGCAAGCGGGCGGCTTCATTTTGCCGTGGCAAGCTGTCAGACGGTCTTATCGTGCAGCTTGAGGATTATCTGAAAGACTACTCAGACAGCAGGCTCATTGTCATTGACACTTTGCAGAAAGTCCGTACAGCTTCAAAAGACAACGCCTATGCAAGCGACTATGGGGACATTTCCCTTATCAAAGACTTTGCCGACAGGCACTCATTGGCAGTTATTGTCGTACACCACATCCGAAAGCAGAATGACAGCGATGTATTCAACAAAGTATCTGGGACGACAGGCTTAACGGGGAGTGCGGACGCTACCTTTGTTCTGGAAAAGGAGAAACGTGCGTCAGACACCGCCAAGCTGTATGTGACGGGCAGGGACACGCCCTATCAGGAATACACGCTCCGTTTCCGTGATTGCAGTTGGGAACTGGTGGAGAGGAAAACGCAGGAGCAGCTTGCGAAAGAAGCGATACCAGACATTCTTTTTCGGTTAGTGGATTTTATGAGGGATAAGGAAGAATGGACAGGCACGGCCACGGAACTGTTGGATGCTCTGGGCGAAACGGAAACGGCGGCAAATGTCTTGACGAAATGGATGAACGAATACCGCCTTGACTTTCTCCAAGAGAACCATATCCGCTATGGTTTCAGCCGCAGGAGCAGCGGGCGGATAATTTCACTTGTAATGCAGGAGGGAACAGACAGTGACGGTCATGTCGATGATGACGGTGTTTCTGGGATACCCCCTGCCGCCGTCACCGACATGTAAGCCTATGTAAAATCGGCGGCTCTGCCCCATGTGTGACGGTCATGTCGGTTATGACGGTGTTTTGGGGATACCCCTGTTACTGTCACAGTCATGCGGAATGTATGTAAAATCGTCAGTTCAGCCCTGCGGGTGACAGTTGGTGACGGTGGTGACGGTTATTTTGGGATACCCCGCAACTGTCACCCTACGGGAGAACACCCCGCAAACGCAAATGCAGGCGTGGGATTCACCCGCCCTTTTCGGGCGTGTAAAACCACCCCTGCGGTCAGAAAAATCCATCTGATTTTTCCGACTGCGTTTACAGGGTGTAACACACTACACTTTGCCCTGCAAAGTCGTGTGCCAGACGTTCCCTCTGGACTCCCTTATGGCAGGTCTTACGCCCTGCTTATCCTACGCTCCACGCTTCGGATAAAAGAATGGCAGCATGACGGTGACGGCTCTTGCGAGGGGGTATTCCAAAAACACCGTCATCATCGACATGACCGTCATGCAGGGAATAAGGGTGACAGTTGAGGCAGTCGGTAGGGGGTATCCCAAAACTGCTGTCACCGCCGTCACCGCTGTCACCCAAAGGGCAGTTTACCCGCCGAAGAAAGGAAGATGATGAATTATGCCCTATGCAATCCTGCGTTTCCAGAAACGCAAAGCGGGCGGCGTTGCGGCTTGCGAACGCCACAACGAGCGGAAGAAAGAAGCCTACAAAAGTAATCCAGATATCGACATGGAACGCTCTAAAAATAACTATCACCTTGTAAAACCGCCACGCTACACCTACAAGAAAGAGATTAACCACATGGTAGCCGAAGCGGGGTGCAGGACGAGGAAAGACAGCGTAATGATGGTGGAAACGCTCATCACGGCTTCACCAGAATTTATGAACAGCCTGCCGCCAGAGGAACAGAAAGCGTATTTTACGATGGCTCTGGACTTCATTTCGGAGCGTGTCGGGGAGAAAAATATCCTCTCCGCAGTCGTACACATGGACGAGAAAACGCCGCATATGCACCTCTGCTTTGTGCCGATTACGCCAGACAACAAGCTGTCAGCGAAGTCTATTTTAGGCAACCAGAAATCATTATCCGAGTGGCAGACCGCCTACCATGAGCGGATGTCCTCACGGTGGAATCAGCTTGAACGGGGTCAGTCCTCAATGGAAACAAAGCGGAAACACATCCCCACATGGCTCTATAAACTAGGCGGCAGGCTTGATAAACAGTATGCGGAAATCGTGTCTGCCCTCTCCGACATCAATGCTTTTAATGCAGGAAAGAAAAGAGATAAAGCATTAGATTTACTTTCCGCATGGCTGCCAGACGTGGAGAAATTCTCTAAAGAAATCGGGAAACAGCAGACGTATATCGACAGTTTGAAAGAGAGAATCGGGCAGGAATCGGACTATGCGGGGCGTATGCGTGATGAAAAGTACGAGCAGGAACTAAAGGTACAGAAAGCAAATCAGAAGATATTTGAGTTGCAGAGAACCAACGAGCAGATGGGGCGGCTGCTGTCAAAAATACCGCCCGAAGTGTTGGAAGAATTGCAGAAAAACCATAAAAGCAGAGCGAAAGAAAGGTAGATATGTGAATGAAGAAACAGGATTTTAAGGTGTTAAAGACCAAAGACTTGTACCCGTTTCCCGACAATCCGTTTCATGTGGCAGAGGATGAAACGCTGTCAGAGTTAGCGGAAAGCATCAAGGAATTTGGCATTGTCACGCCGATAATCACACGCCCAAAAGAGGACGGGAACGGCTATGAAGTAATTGCAGGACAGCGGCGTGTCCGTGCGTCTGAACTTGCAGGGATAAACACAATCCCCGCTTTTGTCCTGCCCTTAGACCGTGACCGAGCCATCATTACCCTTGTAGACAGTAATTTACAGCGTGAAAATATCCTGCCATCGGAGCGGGCGTTTGCCTACAAGATGAAATCCGAAGCCATGAAGCGGCAGGGTTTCCGCACAGACTTAACCTCGTCACAAGTTGTGACGAAGTTGCGGACGGACGACAAGGTGGCACAGGGCTTCGGCGTGGGCAGGATGACCGTGCAGCGTTTTATCCGCTTGACGGAACTGATACCGCCGATTTTGCAGATGGTGGACGAGGGGAAAATCGCCCTCACGCCTGCGGTGGAACTGTCCTTTTTGAAGAAAGACGAGCAGGAAAAACTCTTTGCCACAATGGAGAGCGAAGAAGCAACGCCCTCACTCTCACAGGCACAGCGTATGAAAAGCCTAAGCCAGAGCGGGCGGCTTGATATGGATACGATATTTGCGATTATGACGGAGGAAAAGGGAAACCAGAAAGAAACCGTGAAAATCGGTATGGAGAAGTTAAAGAAATATTTCCCGAAAGGCACAACGCCGAAGCAGATGGCGGACACCATCATCAAACTGTTAGAGCGTGAGTTGCAGAGGAAACGCAACCGTGACAGCCGCTAATCTTCTTTTTTCGGGAAGTAAATACAGAGAGTTGAGGTAGAGAGAATGAAAGAAATCCAGTATGAAATCGTAAAGGAAATCGCAGTATTGTCTACGGGCGACAGTGGCTACACAAAGGAAATCAATCTCATTTCATGGAATGGGAAAGAGCCGAAGTATGACATCCGCAGCTTTTCCCCGAACCGTGAGAAGTGCGGAAAAGGTATCACATTGAACGCTGCTGAAGCGGCGGCACTCCTTAAAGCATTACAGAAAGAATTAAACAGCGGGGATTGATGGTATCTGATTGACAGGGCGGGGCATTTCCAGACGTTCTCCTGCCCTGTCTGGAAAGGAAGATTTAAGTATGGGCGAGGATAAGAAAGCAGATAAAAAGAGTAAGCGTATCGTGCCGAAAGCACCAGTGCAGATGATAATCAGCCGTGAATATGTCGGCACACAGACAGTCACAGAAGCATTTATCCCGATTATCTCCGAGGATATTCGGAAGAAGATTGCCGAGGGCGACACCTTCGACAATGAGGGGCTGTCCGCTTAGAATGTACGCAATGGGACATGAAAACAGATAGGACAGATACGGAGGTTTTACAGTATGGCAGGAATAAGAACGGAGAATAAGGTTTACGAAGTCGGCATGTACTGCCGCTTGTCAAAGGACGATGGCACGGATAACGAGAGTGCGAGCATTGCGACACAGAAATCCATCCTTACGGATTATGTAAAAAAGCAGGGATGGCACTTAGCAAAAACGTATGTGGACGACGGTTACTCTGGCACAAATTTCCAAAGACCAAGTTTCCAGAACATGATTAAGGACATTGAAAGCGGGGTGATAAACTGCGTTATCACGAAAGATTTATCACGTCTGGGGAGGAATTACCTTGACTGCGGACTGTATCTGGAAGTCTTTTTCCCAGAGCATAACGTGAGGTATATAGCGGTCAATGACGGTGTGGACACGCTCAATAAATCAGCGATGGACATCACGCCTTTCCGCAACATCCTAAACGAGATGTATGCCGCCGACATATCAGTCAAGATAAAATCAGCGTTCCGTGCAAGATTTCAGCAGGGGAAATATATGGCTACTTCCGCACCATACGGTTATATCAAAGACCCTGCAGACCATAATCATCTGCTAATAGATGACAAGGTTGCCCATATAGTAAGGGAGATATTTGACCTTGCCTTACAAGGATACGGAATCCCTAAAATCCGCAAGCACATCAATAAACAGCATATCCTACGTCCTGCCGCTTATGCGGCGGAGCGAGGGGAAACGGGTTTTGAACGCTACTTTGAAGATAACGAGGAAAACCGCTATATATGGGGCGAAAATAGTATAAGGAACATTCTGAGAAGTCCGATATATGCGGGAAACCTTGCAGGCTACAAACGGATTTCCCCCAGCATGAAAAGCAGGAAACGCCTTTCTAAGCTGCCCGAAGAATGGGAAGTGATACCCGATACTCATGAGGGGATAGTCACGCAGGAGGAATTTGATACTGTCCAACGGCTTATGACGAGCCGCAGGCGGGAAGAAAATGCGGGAGGATTTAAAAATATTTTTGCAGGCATAATTAAGTGTGCCGATTGCGGTTATGCTTTGCGGGCAACGAGCGTACACAGGAGGAAACGTCCCGATATTATCGACTGTGTACAGTATTCCTGCAATAATTATGCCAGAAATGGAAATGGCGTGTGTACTGCACACAACATAGAAGCAAGGGATTTGTTCAACGCCGTGCTTGCCGACATCAATCGATTTGCAGATATGGCAGTCAATGATGAAAAGGCGGTAAGAGCCATAGAAAAGCGGCTCACGGAAACAGACCACAGCAGGGCAAAGGCACTGGAAAAGGAGCAAAGAAAGCTGAACAAACGCCTTGCGGAACTGGACAGATTGTTTTCTTCTCTTTACGAAGATAAGGTAATGGAGCGGATTACCGAGCGGAATTTTGAGATGATGTCGGGGAAATACCAGAAAGAGCAGCTTGAAATCGAAGCACGGTTAAAGGAAGTGTCAGAAACACTTACAGAAAGCTATGAAAAGTCACAGGGTGTCCGTGACTTCCTCTCCTTAATCCGCAACTATCAAGGAATTAAGGAATTGGACGCAACTATTATAAACGCACTCATAGACAAGATAATTGTTTCGGAACGTGAAACGATTGCGGATGGAACGGTGCGGCAGGAAATCAAGATTTATTATAAATTCATCGGCTTTGTCGGTGAATTACATATCATACCCACAAAGCGGTGGGCGGCGTTAAAGCCTAAAAATTGTACAGTATGCGGCATTGAATACGTTCCTAACTCTGGAATATCGAAGTATTGCCCAGAGTGCAGGGAAAGGATAAGAAAGGTTAGAGGGACAGAAGCGAAAATTAGGAGCAGGGAGCGAAACAGACAGGCATGTATTGAACTGTCCGCAAAAAATGACCGACTGAGGCTGGATGATACCATAGCCGAAAATCGGAAATTGCAGTCGGAAACAATGGATTTACGTTTAAAGAATTCGAAATTACGGCTGGAATATTATGAGAATGTTGATAAGCTCACAGATAAAAAGAAGAAAATTGAGGCGGCACGAAAAGAGACTGACAAGTGGATGATGATATCGAATACTGCAAAATTATAGACTGAACGAGCTGAATTTGAACTGGAAGAGGCGGAAAGGCTTAAGAAGGAACTGCTTGGTGAGGTCGATGGAGATGATTATCTGAAGGAGCAGGTGATAGAGCTGAGGTATCAGAACCATATTCTTCGGGAGGAAAATCGCAGCCTAAAGGACAAGCTGGAAAAGGCGTATGAGTTTATGAAACAGTTTGTAATTGGAGGAATTAATCTGTTAGAGAAGTTTATGGAGTGGATTGGAGAGAAGGTCAAGGATAATAGAGGCAGATATTGATGGCATGATTTTGGGATATAAATATTTGCGAGACCGGCATATAAGAAATTCTATATGCCAGTCTCGCTTAATTAGTATTCACCTCTACAATCAGTGCATTCGCTTTGGTCACGATTTACAGTTGTTCTAAGACCAAATTGTTCTGAACATTTTGCTCTTCCACATTTAGGGCATTCTTTTAAAAAATCACCATTCTGGATACCAACGATATTAGTAACACGTAAATTATCACCATCGTATCCGCTTGTTTTGGGAAAAGATAGGTTCGTTGGTGGTAAAGAGGTAAAGGTTTGACCGTCTTCTAATCTGACAGGTAATTTGTAAATCATATGATGTTCTCCTTTCGATGTTTTAATTTTTATCGGGAACTAGTCCCCATGTCATATTTCTACCAGAATAGTTCCAGTAGGCAATATCTTGTTCAATAAATAACCATTTAATTACTTTTAGTATATGTTCAGGTGATAATCCAAATTCAAAATGCAATTCGGAATACTCGATTTCTTTTATATCTTGGCATTCGAATACTTTTTTGAGTAGCTCATACAATTTTTTATACATTTCTGGATTTTCTTTTTTCTTTGCTTCTAGATCAACACTAATATCTTTGTGTGTTGGTACATTTTTATATGAACCTTTATGACCATAGTCCGCATTTTCAACTCTTATTACAAAATCAAATCCCTTATTAAGAAATACTGGACGAGTTAAATATACTCTATTTCCATCGGCTAGTGTTTCGACATAATAAGTATATTTAGAAGAATCATTCCCGGCCCCCATTCCCGGTTCTTCTTCCATAAAACAAGTTATTATACGTTTCCTTACATCATTTCTTGAACCTCTATTTGAAAACCATTTTTCTATATATTGTCTTTCCATTTCGTATACTCCTATAATCCCAAGAAATTAAGAGGGATCTCATTAAAGAAAAATCGACAATCCATCATTTCAATGTATTCTAATGTGTCTTTGTATTTGTCTTTCAAAAACCAATCATTAAAGACATATAAATATTCAACTTGAAAGTTCAAAGGTGCGAATAACTTTTCATATTCTAGTTTTTTGAAGTGACATCCAGGAAGTTTTTCGTCAACAGAACCTTCACAGTTTTGAAATTTCTTTTCGATTATGTAGGCAACTTTCTTTTCTAAATGTATAAAGCATTCATCTGGTAACCATTTTTTAGAATTATAGTAGGTATAATCGATTCCATTTGGCTTTAGAAAGCAAGTATAAATTTTGTTTTTGGGAACAGATAAACCTATTAATTTTTTGCCGTTATAGACTTCTGTGCCATATACCTTGTATCTTGCGTTTTCGAGAGCATCCTCTAGAGATGTGGTTTGCTCGAAGCGTAGGCCGTTAGCATTTGTTCGAGCACCACCACCGTGTATATTGGGAGTTCTAGCCATATTTGTTTACCTCCTTAAAAAATTCACAAATCTCAACACCAAGTACATTTGCGATCTGATTCAACACAGAAATAGAAAGACTCTTATCACATCCGGCAGCTTCGATTTTGGAGAGATAGCTGATGCTGATTTTAGCCTGTTCGGCAAGTTGTACCTGTGTTAATTTTGCTTGTTCTCTGTAATTTTTTATATTTGCACCTATAACACGATATAGGTCAGTATCGTTTTCGAAATACATAGATTTGCCTCTTTCACTATTTGTGAATATTATCTCATGAGATGTATAATAGATAAATTCACTTATAGTGAAAGAAAATCAGTATGGATTTTCCAGAAAAATTGAGTTACAATAGATAAATAAAAATAAAAGAAGGAGGTATGTCTTATAAGTTTACAACCAAATAATTTTAGGCTTGAACCAACAACAGTCTGGTCCTTTCCGGACAGAGGAAGTTGGGCAACGCATTCAGGAAAGTATCGAGGAAATTGGTCACCATATGTACCAAGAAATCTGATACTTCGTTATTCTAATCCCGGTGATTGGGTCTTAGATCAATTTATGGGTAGTGGAACAACCTTAGTAGAGGCAAAGCTACTCAATCGTCATGCGGTAGGTGTTGACATCAATCCGCAATCTGTTTCAATCTCTGAAACGAATTTACAATTCCAATGTGAAACTAATTCAAAAATCTTTACACGAAATGGAAATGCTACAGATTTGCATTTTATCAAAGACAGTCGTATTGACTTTATCTGTACACATCCGCCATATGCCAATATCATCAAATATAGCAAAGGGATAGAAGGGGATATTTCATTGATTGGTGTGGAAGATTTTTTGGCAGAAATGCAGAAGGTGGCAGAGGAATCATATCGTGTGTTGAAAGAGGGAAAAATGTGTGCAGTGATGATAGGAGATGTAAGAAAATATGGGAAGGTTATTCCGTTAGGATTTCGTATGATGGAGTGCTTTTTACAGGCGGGATTTACGAATAAAGAGATTATTATTAAAGAGCAACATAATTGCCGTTCTACAGATTATTGGGAAAAGCAGAAGAATAATTTTCTCCTGCTGGCACATGAGTACATATTTGTATTTCAGAAGTGAATTAATTCACAAAGAGTGAAAGTTTGTGGTTGTTATTTTGTATGTTTGCAAGTATAATAGATATGTAAAAGATTGTCCTTTTGCGGACATAGAGAAGAGGAATCAAAATGAGTAATTCAAGTGTAGCTCCATTTGTGAAATGGGCTGGCGGTAAGCGTCAGTTAATTCCGCAGATAAAGGAGAGGATGCCTGAAAAGTATAATAATTATTATGAGCCATTTGTGGGTGGCGGTGCAGTCACATTCGAATTGCTACCTGCAAATGCTCTGATAAATGATATAAACAAAGCATTGATAAATGCATACAAGCAGATATGTAACGCACCGGAAGCTTTCCTAAAGGCTGTGAGCAAGCTTGATACGGAAATGTGGGAGGATGGTAAAGAATATTATTATTCTCTAAGAGAGCATTACAATGACAAGCTGATGAAAGCGGAGTATGATGTGGAGTTGGCAGCGTTGTTTGTATTTATCAACAAGCATTGCTTTAATGGTTTGTATCGGGTAAATGGCAAAGGATTATTTAATGTTCCATATAACAACAGCCGGAGAACTTCTGTTGATGAAGATGTCATTATGGAGATTTCGAAATATCTTCAGGGTGTGACTATCATCGATGGAGATTTTGAGGAAGCTTGCAAGGGTGCAAAGAAGGGTGATTTTGTATTTATAGACAGCCCATATGCACCATTGAATCCTACTTCTTTTGAATCATACACAAAAGAGGGATTTGATATAGAAAGCCATAAGCGTTTAGCAAAACTTTTTGATGAATTAACAGCCAGAGGTTGTTACTGTATGCTTACAAATCACAATACAGATTTGATAAATGAGTTATATGGTAACAAAGGGTATAAAATAGATGTTGTAAGTGTAAAGCGTATGATTAATTCAGATGCATCCAATAGAGTTGGTGAAGAAGTGATTATATGCAATTATTAGAGGAGTCGAGATAATGGAAAACTTATTTACAAAGAAAGTGCCATTATACTACGAGACAGAAGAATCACAACTGATATTAGGTGATTCCTTTAAAATTCTAACAAAAATGGAACCAGAATCTGTTGATATGATATTTGCAGATCCACCTTATTTTTTAAGTAATGACGGGATTACCTGTCAGGGCGGAAAGATGGTTTTGGTAAATAAAGGCTCATGGGATAAGCTTTCGGAAAGTGGAACTAGCGTCGAAGAAAAACACAAGTTTAACAGAAAGTGGATTAAGTTATGTAAGAAAGTACTAAAGCCGAACGGCACAATATGGATATCAGGAACACTACACAATATATATTCGATTGGTATGGCATTGGAGCAGGAAGGCTTCAAAATCATCAACAACATTACATGGCAGAAAACAAATCCACCACCAAACTTAGCATGTCGATGCTTCACACATTCTACGGAAACCATTTTATGGGCACAGAAGAATGATAAGAAGTCTCGGCATTTTTTTGATTATCAGAAAATGAAAGAAATGAATGGCGGAAAGCAGATGAAGGATGTGTGGACCGGAGCATTGACGAAACCTTCTGAGAAAACAGAAGGTAAGCATCCCACGCAGAAACCGGAATATTTGCTTGAAAAAATTGTACTGGCGTCAACGGAGGATGGACAAGTTATATTGGATCCATTTTGTGGTTCTGGAACTACCGGAGTAGAGGCAGTACGATTTGGACGGAAGTTTATTGGAATAGATGTAAGTGAAGAATACTTGGAGATATCCAAGAGGAGATTGGAGAAGGTAGCAAATGACAAATAGAAATTTTGATGAATGGTTGAGTAAGTTCAGACCAAGTATATCAAGTTATGATTATTATATTGATTTTGAAAAGGTCGTAAGAAATGTTAATGAAATCAAGGTGGAATTAAACATCTTAAATTCCTTGATTGGTTCTAAAATATCGAAGAAGAATTTGAGAAGATTGTGACAAAGTATCCGGAAACTTTACAATGTGTTCCGCTACTTCTTGCGGTGAGAGGTAATGAAATATATGCCCAGGATGAAGAAGGTGCGTTCTTATATAATTTCAAACAGATGAATTACAATGTGGAGCAGTACAAGGTATTCATGCGTAAGACAGGATTATTTGATATGATTGCAAATCACTTAGTAAATAATCTTGTGGATTATGCGTTGGGTATAGAAACCGGATTGGATTCTAATGGTCGTAAGAATCGTGGCGGTCACCAGATGGAAGACTTGGTTGAAAAGTATATCATGGCAGCAGGATTTGAAAAGGATGTAAATTACTTCAAGGAAATGTACCTCAAGGATATTGAAGAAAAGTGGAATATTGATTTATCTGCACTTTCTAATCAGGGAAAAGCCGCTAAGAGATTTGATTTTGTAATCAAGACAGATAAGATGATTTATGGTATTGAAACAAATTTCTATGGTGGCGGTGGCTCGAAGTTGAATGAAACCGCAAGAAGTTATAAAATGCTTTCGCAAGAAGCAGACACTATTGAGGGATTTACCTTTGTGTGGTTTACAGATGGAATTGGCTGGAAGAGTGCAAGAGGTAATTTGAGAGAGACATTCGAAGTTATGGATACTATTTATAGTATTGATGATATGGAGAATGGGGCAATGGAAAAGGTGTTTATATAATTGGAGGGCATATGATAAAAGTTACAGGTATTGAAATACGAAATTTTCGTTCATATAAAGATAGAGAAAATATTGTTACTGGAATAAAGGACTTAAATATTGTTGTCGGTAAAAACAATGTCGGAAAAACAAATATATTGAGAGCTATATATTTGTTTTTTAACCCAGAAAACTACAACCCTGTTACAGACAGAAATATGATTAAGCAGATTACTGGGGGTGCAACAAAGGACCCTAAAATAACAATCATATTTGAGGATGATGAAATTATAAAAGGTAATTTGTTACAATATAAGATATCATGTGATTTAAATGGAGGTAGCGGTTATAAATTAGTGGGGAACTCTGATAAGGGAGTGGAACAAAAATTAAAGGATAACACTTCCATTAGGAAGTATTTACAAAAGAAATTTAAGTGTATTTATTTGAGTACGACAGATGAAAATATTGAAAAACAAACTGAAAGTATAATTGATGATTTAATTTTGAGATATTTTAAAAAACAAAGTAAAGAGGTTAAACTGGTTATTGAAAAATTCGAAAATCAATATATTGAGTTGACTAATACATTTAGGAATAATATTAAAGGTATTGAGGATAACTTAAGTAATCAATTTGATGCGTTGAAAGAAATTGGGATAAAACCAGTATTGGAAATAGAAAATAAAAGTGATGTAACACAATTTCTAATGGATAACATTAAAATGAAATTAGATGATTCCTATGTTCAGGACATTAATAGCAAGGGTGCTGGAGTACAAAGAGCGTCGCTGATATTATTAAGTTTGTATTTACTAAGTGAAATTTTTGTTTCAGAGAATAAGATTATTCTATTAGATGAACCAGAGGCTTTTCTATATCCTTTATTAGTTAAAAAGGTAAAAATGACATTAGAAGAGACAATAGAATGCCATAAAAACTTTCAGGTTTTTATGACAACACATTCGAGAGATTTTTTGAAAGAAATTAATAATATAAGATATGGTTTTTATGATGTTAAGCAAGTTTTGGAGGAAACATCATATCAAAGAAGTAAAAATGATACGGATATAAATAAATATTCAGTTGTTCGTGGAATTGACAAAAAGATTAAGTGTGAAGTCCTAAAAAATTATGGTTTGCTTGACGAAATAGATGATTATGAAAGTATAATAGTTTGTGAAGGACCAACAGACAAGAATTACTTATTAAAAATATTGCAGAATGAGGATTTTGTTCCACAAATAAGGTATGGAAAATATGTAGATGGTGTAGGAGAATCATCAGCATTAAATTTGAAATATAATTATGTGGGAAAAGGAGCTACAGCTATATTGCCAATTTTGATTTTTTTGGATAATATAAGTGAAATAAGCAGAAAAGTGTTTGTGCTATTAGATGGTGACGATGAAGGGAAAAAAGTCTATAATCAAATAAAGGATAATGAGTATGCTAATTTGGAAATACATAAATTTATACTTCCTGATGGCAAGGAAATAGAAGATATGGTATTTACTAAAGATGAGTTTGTTCGTAGAGTGATTGGTATTGTTCCTGAAATAAAAAATGAAAGAATAGAATTTGAAAAAATTATGCAAAAGGTTAGTTCTGAAGAATCCATAGTAGAGCAGTTGGAGAAATATATTGAGATTAATAAATTTTCAACGGTACCAATTGATAAAATAAAACATTATCTTTCTATAAATTTGGATGATTGTGAGATTGTAGATAATTGGATTATTAACGAGTTACGTAGTGTTTTTTATGACGAATAAAGCCTGGCGATAATACAGTAGTGACAACAAAATGACAATACAATCTCTTGAAAATCTACGCAACAGGTAGAAATCAGACAAAACTCCCTGGTTTCTACCATCAAAACCAACGAAAAACACTACACAACAACTTGGCAAAGGGGAGTTTGAATAACGGATTAGAATGCCGAAAGCCTGTATTTATACGGGCTTCCGGCATTTGTTTTATCAAATGGCTCTATTTGTGGGGAGAGTAATATCAAGATTAAGGAGAAATTATGAAAAAATTATTACATCTGACATTGATGCAGACAGTATTGTTGAAATGATATATATGGATTCAGCAAATGAAGGATAAGGGTATTACGAATGGCAAGAACAGAAAAAGTGATAATGACAAATATGTGTATGGTGTTTAGTGAAAATAGGATACTTGTCCAAGATAAGAGAGATGACGATTACTCTGGAATAACATTTCCGGGAGGACATGTGGAAAGAGGAGAATCATTTACAGATGCTGTGATACGCGAAGTGTGGGAAGAAACTGGATTGAAAATTTCAGAACCAAAACTTTGTGGGATAAAAGACTGGATGAAGGATGAGGAAACAAGATATATAGTGTTATTATATAAGACAGATAAGTTTGAAGGAATAGTTACTTCGTCTGAAGAAGGGGATGTATTCTGGCTGACATTAGATGAAATGCAGCAGAGAAAACTTGCTTATGGCATGGATAAGATGTTGAAAGTATTTTTAAATGACAATATTAGTGAATATTTCTTTTTTGAAGAAAATGGAAAATGGATAGAAGAGTTGAAATAGTTTAAATAAATGCAAAGGAGTTTGAAGTGGATATTTTATTTAAGAATGATGATTTTGTATTTTCATACAGAGTTGGTGGCATATTGATACGCAATGGAAAAATTTTATTACAGCGTCCGAAGAATGATGATTATTCTATTATAGGTGGACATGTAGTAGCAATGGAAACAAGTATGGAAACTTTGAAGCGGGAATTTGAAGAAGAACTTCACACTAAAATAGGGGTAGATAATCTGCTGGCGATTGGTGAAATATATTTTCCATGGGGTAAAAGACCATGTCATCAGATATGTTTATATTATAATGTACATCTCGTTAATTATGATATTCCTTTAGATGGAGTATTTTATGGTTATGATGGTCTGGATGACAAAAGGATTGATTTAGATTTTTGCTGGGTTCCACTTGAGGATTTAAAGAATGATGTAAAGGTATATCCGCAGGAGTTGGTACCTTATATTCTTGAACCAAAGAAGGAAATTGTACATTTTGTTTCAAAGCAAATTTAGAAGATGAGATTATAGGTGTCGATGGAGAAGAAATATGTTAGAAGTTAAATTTTATGATACAGTAGATGATTCATTACTGAAGTTTGCAGTAATAATTTCACAGAGTAACGGCAAGTGGGTATTTTGCAAGCATAAAGAAAGAGATACATATGAAGTGCCGGGAGGGCATAGAGAAGCTGGGGAAAATATTCTTGAAACTGCTAAAAGAGAGTTGCAGGAAGAAACAGGAGCTATCAAATTTGAGATAAAACCAATATGCGTATATTCGGTGACAGGTAAGACTAGAGTAAATGATACTGGTGAAGAAACATTTGGACTGCTTTGTTTTGCAGAGATAACAGAGTTTGCGAAAGAATTACATAGCGAGATGGAGAAAGTTGTGCTTATGGATGAGTTGCCTGAGAACTGGACATATCCGTTGATACAGCCGAAATTGATAGAAAAGTATTTACGGGTAAAAAATAATTCTATAATCGGAGCAACAGTAACTGTCACGGTCGATAGACCATTAGGAAGTTATCATCCTGAATATAAGGATATGTATTATCCAATAAATTATGGTTACATTGAAGGAGTTATGGCACCAGATGGAGAAGAGCAGGACGCTTATATATTAGGTGTAAATGAACCAGTAGGCAAGTTTACAGGTAAAATTATTGCCATTGTTTATAGAAAAGATGATATAGAAGAAAAGTGGGTAGTTGTGCCAGACGGAGTAACTTTTTCAAAGGAAGAAATCAGGAGACAGATTCATTTTCAGGAACAATATTTCGACAGTGAAATTGTGATGTAATATTAAGGAGATTGCTATGTCATTAGGATTAAAAAGAGGAACAGTGCAGCTTGAACCACATGATAAACAGTGGGATGAGGCTGCCATTCAAACAATCAAAAACCTTAAATCTATATTAGGTGATGATGCTGTTGATATACAACATATTGGAAGTACAGCAATACCAGCAATTAAAGCAAAACCGATTATTGATATTGCTGTTGGGGTAACTGATTTTGAGAAAATAATGTCATATAATGAGCAGTTACAGAAGGATGGAATCTTTTATCGTGGTTCGGATGTGGAAGATCAGATTCTTTATGTAATGGGTGATATGGAAAAGGATATCAGGACACACCATATTCATATTGTGAAATGGAACGGAACTGAGTGGAAAAATTATATTCATTTCAGAGATTATCTAAATGATAATGAGAATATGGCTTTGCAGTATCAGAGGGTGAAGGAAGAACTGGAAAGTAAGTATGCTGATAATAGGGGATTGTACACTAAAGGAAAGAAAGATATAATAGATATTATTCTCAATAATTAATAATTTTTATTTTGTATGTCTTGACAAAAAATAATTATGAATCTACTATGTTAAAAAGCGATGAAGAGAGATAGTAAATATTTTGGAAATTACAGAGAGGAGTTGCTTGGTGGAAAACTCTATTGAAGAAATATTGAACCAGTCTTGGAGCCGTGTACCGAGTGAGATATTTATTAGGCTACACTGGGAACGCCCATTATAGCGTCAGAGTATCGAAAGAGATTTCCGTACTTGCTAAGGTCTATATTGCGAGATATAGATGAATTAAGGTGGTAACACGAAGCTATCAGCTATCGTCCTTAAAGTAAATTTAAGGAGGGTAGCTTTTTTAATACATAAAAATAATAGAATCGGAGGAATTAGTGATGAATTATGTTGTTGACAGTTACGAGAATTACAAAGAGGAAAATCGTTTGACTACAAATAATGCAAGAAGAATTGAATTTGTAACAACTACAAGAGTTTTGGATGAGATTATCGGCACCAAGAGTAAAATATTAGATTGTGCAGCAGGAACAGGAATTTATGCTTTCTGGTTTGCAGATAAGGGGCATGATGTAACTGCTACAGATATTACGCCAAGGCATATAGACATTATTAATCGAACTCTTACCAATAAAAATTATCATATGAATACTTCTGTTTTGGATGCTACAGATATGTCCTGTTTCGCAGATGATTCATTTGATATTGTTCTCAATATGGGACCATTTTATCATTTGATTACAGAAGAGCAGAGAGAAAAATGCATGAAGGAATGTCTAAGAGTGTTAAGGAAAGGCGGTTTTTTGGTTACTGCGTACATTCCAAGATACTATGTTTTTCAATATATTGCTACGAGCAATAAAAAATATTTGGATGAACACTTGGCGAAACAACTTATTGAAACTGGTGTGCTGAAGCATGATGATGAGAAATGCTTTTGGACAGATACTTATTACTCATCACAAGAAGAAATGGAATCAATTTATCGAAGATATGGATTAAAAATTGTAGACCATTTCGCTCAAGATGGTTTAGCTCCTCTTTTATCGCAAAAGGTTGACAAATGGGATGAAAATCAGTTCAAAACATGGTGCGACTATCACTATAGTGTATGTCGGGAACAATCAATTTTAGGAGCAAGTAATCATGTTGTCATAATTGGGAAAAAATAAAAGAAATTGAAAAAAACATAGTTATCCTTGCAGAAGCATTAGTTCTTATGTTATGTAGTAGGATACTACTTAAGGAAAGTATCCATGACATGGCGTTAAGCGTCAGGGGGACGCTTGTTTAGCGCCGACCGGAGCGTAGAGGTAGCCTTCCGAGTTTTATGATACCGGGCAACCGGAATACATAGGAAGGGGTGCTAGGTGCCAGTGGCACCTGCTTAGCACCGACCGAAACAGAGTGTAGACGTGGCGCCGATGACGGCTTATGAGATCATTTCGATTTTCATTGGGATATTGGCTTTGCTGATGTCCTTTGGTAGCTTGATTGTAGCGTTGCTTGCCTTTCTCGATAAAGAGAAAAGCTCTTCGAGGAAGAGCAGGCGAAAATAAAAATGCCTATCCTGTCTGATCTACAGGATAGGCGGTGTCCTTAAGGACATTCATTAACCTAAACTCGGAGCATCCACCTATGGAGTGGGTGCTTTCTGTTTAATTAGATATTATCATCTTATGTCTGATAATACAAGAGATTTCTCTAATTTGGAAAAATTTTCACGGTAAGTCTGTCAGTTCCTTTTTTGACAACCATACTGTCATCAAGCAGGTGCTGCTTGATTTCTTCGATATTCTCATTGATGTGCTGCAGGCTGTCAGCATACTCTGCTTCTGAATATTCATCTTTAGCATTCATCATATTTTCACGAATTTCCAGAGCTTTCATATAGGTGCAGAGCTTTTTGTTGATGAGATTGTTTTTAAAGGACAGCTTAACAGTAGTTGGCTTGAAATTGCCCTCATCGTCCTTATCTGCCTCAAATTTCATATCAATCTGGTCATCCAGTTTAAACAGTAATGATAATACATCAGAAACTGTTTCTATATCAAAATCCATGAAAATGTTAATGCTGATGCCTAGCGCATTGGCAATCTTTAAAAGCTGGTCAGATTTTGGATTACGAATTCCATATTCATATTTCTTTATTGTTGCGGAATTTATGCCGGACAACTGACCAAGCGTTTCCTGTGATATTCCACGCATATTGCGAAAGTATTTAATCTTTTCTCCAGTAGTCATAGGTTGGGAGATTATGAGATTACAGCAGATGAAGTACTTGGCGGTATTGCACCAAAGGCAAATAAGCTGGAACAGGCAAAGCAAATGCTTCGTGAATTGGCAGAAACAACTAATATGGTGCAGAGTAATGAAGTTTTTGAAATGGCTGATGAACAGGGCATTTCAAAGAGAACAATGGAAAATGCAAAGAAAGAATTGGGCATCCGGGCAAAGAAAATCAATAACTTGCGGTATTGGGAACTGGATACAGTAAAACAGAGATAGGGTAAGAACGCAACATTGCAGGCTATATAGAAATTGCGGAGATAAACTTTGCAAGGTTGCAAAGCATATAGACTTTGCAGTGTTGCGGTCTTGAATGAATTAGGAAAGGAATGGTGGATTGATATGAAAAATGTACAGATTTAAGAAGAACTTTTCGTTGCGATAATGAGATATTTTATGTTGGAACAGGAGGAACTATTGCCTCAGATAAAACAGGGGCTGGAGAAGAAACTGGATGCAATGGTAATGAGAGAATTATATACAAAATATAAGACTGCACCAACGGAAGAAGAAAAGGAAATGGCTCAAAAGGAATATTTGGATAGACGAGGTGTGCCAGAGAGTTTTCGGTGGTAGTTTTTCTTAAACATATATAACGGCTGCGTGTCACGCTTCCGTTAGAATCGATAAGGAAAATGTGGTGTGTTTGACATAGTGGAGGCTTGTGTACACTGACTGCCGCAGGCAGAAAAGCTCTAGGCAGGGCGCAAAACCTGATTAAGAATAGCTTGCTATTCTTTTCAAGTCTGCATTTTTGATGGCGACAGCTCCTGAAAGGAGATGTTGATGTCAAAAGTGCTTTTGAGTTACTTTCGACGAAAGTAACAAAGCCAGAGCGAGGAAACCTCGCTCTATGTCGATATCCGGCGCTAATATGACAGATAAAAGAAAGGGGAAGATTGCCTATGGAGAGAACGATAAGTGCAATGATCGGAAAAGGTTCTGTGAACCATAATACCAGAGCATTTACAGCTAAGAATGTAGATAAAAACAGAAGTGCTGATAATGTGGAATTTTGCCAGGAAGATATTAAGCAGGTTTATCATAAATTATTTGATGAAGCACTGGAACGATATAATGCAAAACAGAAACGAAAAGATCGCATGATTGATAATTACTATGAAAAAATCAGGAGGGGTAAGCAGGAAAAGTTATTTCATGAAGTGATATTTCAGATTGGAAATAAAGATGATATGAATGCCAAAAGTGAAGATGGATTGTTGGCAAAAAGGATTTTAACGGAATTTATGGACGAGTTCCAAGCCAGAAATCCGAACTTATATGTATTCTCGGCACATTTGCATATGGATGAAGAAACACCGCATCTGCAGATTGATTTTGTACTATATATTACATGAAGTAAGCGAGGACTTGATACAAGGGTATCATTAAAATCTGCACTAGCGGCAGAAGGCTTCACCGGTGGCACTAGAGGTGCTACCGAATTAAATCAGTGGATTGCATCAGAAAAGCAGGAAATTGCGACAGTCATGGAGAGATATGGTGTGGAATGGCTGCAAAAGGGTACACATGAGAAACATTTGTCGGTGCTTGAATTTGAAAAGAAAGAGCGGGCAAGTGAAGTAGCTGAATTGGATAGCCAGAAGCGGGAAATATCTTCGGTGGTTGCACAGCTTGGAGAAGAGGTTTCTGTAAAGAAACAGGAATTAAAGAATGCTACAACTGAAAAAGAACTGGCAGAAGAAGCTACACAGAAAGCAAACGAGGAGAGAATTACAGCACAACAGGAGAAGGAAGTATTGCTTGCAGGTAATAAGGATTTGAGAATGGAAAATTCAAGGCTTGAAAGCCACAAGAACAGACTTCGCATGGAAAATCATGATTTGAAGCAAAAGCAGTTACAGTTGCAGACAGATAATGAAGAACTGGAACAACGACATGAAGATTTACAATATACGAATAGTAAATTGAAGTATGTGAATGTTCAGTTATCTGCTGACAATCACACTCTGGAGCAAAGGAATGATTCATTGAAATCTGATAATCAGGCACTAAGACAGAAATACAATGATTTGCAACAGAATAATGTTCAACTTGAAAAGCAACAGAATGAGCTTAAGAGCCATATAGAGCAGATAGTGCAGTCGGAGCAGTTATTACAGCGTGATGTAAGAAAGTATGATGAAGCACCGGAGTGGCAATTGCCGGAACCGGGAGCATTTGCAAGTGCTAAGTCGTTTCGGGATAAAGTGGTTATGCCATTTGTGAATAAGCTGAAGTCGTTGATAAAGAATCTGACAATCCAGTGTGTAAGGCTGAAAGAGGAAGTATTACAGCTAAGGAAGGAAAAGAAGAGATTGTCAGATGATGTGGAGTTTTACGAGGGCAAGATTAAGGATATGAGTGATAGGACAGAGCTGTTGCAGGAAAAGGCTGATGATCTGGAGCGTGTGAAGAGATATGCCGGTGCAGAGCAGATTGATACGATTATTCGTAAGGTAAAGGAACAGGAGCGTACAGAGCAGCAGATAAGGCGGTATGACAAATGGGCGGATGCTAGATGAGAATTTCGTAATCTATATATTGATTTGAATAAAAGCATGATAATAAATTAAAAGATGAAACTAGACAAAAACAAGAAAAAAATAAAAAAATATTGACATATATGCGAATAGAATATATAATTCTTTATATAAAGAATGTAAAGGAGGGTTTATATGGAGATAAAAAAGTTATTTGATGATAATTTTGACTTTGCATTTAAAGCGACAACTTATAATAATATGAAAGTTGCAATACAATCTTTTGAACAGTTTAAAAAAAATAATGAAGACTTTTTCTCTTTTGATAAAAGAGAAACTTTATTTGGATATTTACTAACATATGCTATAGAAAAGCAATTCAATGATTCCGCATTTAATCCCAAAGCTAATTATGCTGTGTCAATGAAACAAGTTAATAACTATAAATATAAGGCATTATGTATAGAAACAAACGATTTTATTGTAAATGTTGGACGTACTAATGGGGAGTTTAAGCTATTACCTGTATCAGCCTATAAGAAGGAACTTGCAAAAGCAAATAATGGATTAAGTATGCAGTTATCATTTGATTTTTTCAGTGATGTTCAGAATGTGGTTGAAGCTAAGAAATATGCTGAAATTACATATGGATATCGTTATGGCGAAATGACACATTTAAATATTGTACTTCCAAGCGGTGATTATAAGACAATTGAATATTCAACAAATCTCCTAGAGAATATAAGTATTTATGAAAATTATATTCCACAAGATTTAGTGGAAGAATCAATTGTATCTTTAAAGAAATCTATATCAAAAGAAATTGAAAAAATTATATAATAAGGTGATGAAATGATGAACGATGAAAGAAAGGTAATCCCATACAGAATTAAGCAGGCAAGAGTATCAAGAGGATTATCAATGGTGGAGTTATCAGAGCTGGTTTCGGTTAGTAAACAAGCTATATCACAATATGAAATGGGGAAAAATGCGCCTAGTAAAGCTATTCTTAATTCAATCGCAATGGTATTAAGGTATCCGATAAGTTTTTTTTATAAACCAGTTCCGGTTAACGAGAATGCTAGTAGTGCAGTGTTTTTCAGAAGTAGAAAAACTGCAAGGGTTAAGGCATTGAGTGCTGCCAGAGAAAAAATCGAGATATTTAGAGAGATTAATGATTATTTAGAGCAATATGTTGATTTTCCAATACTGAATTTGCCTAAGATAACTTATGAAGATGAAGGCATTAATCCAATAGACAATGAACAAATAGAGCAGTATGCTTTAATTTTACGTGAATATTGGGGATTAGGAAAAGGACCTATTGATAATCTAATAAGCATAGTACAAAAAAATGGAATAATGGTTTCAAAAATGCAATTGCGTTTAAACAAACTAGACGCATTTTCTGTTTGGTTTGATAATAAACCATTTATTTTTCTTAGCAGTGATAAAGATACGAATGTTAGAATCAGATTTGATATTGCACATGAGTTAGGTCACCTCTTAATGCATGCGGACTATTATTCAGAGGAGGATTTGAAAAACTCAGCAATTCATGAGAAATTGGAGAATGAAGCTGATAGATTTGCGGGAGCTTTTCTTTTGCCGAAGGAATCTTTCTCTAAAGATGTTTTTTCGACATCTATTGATCATTTTATTCAAATGAAGGCAAAATGGATGGTATCAATAGGATGCATGATTTATAGGTGTGATACATTGGGTATACTATCTTCTAATCAAATAAAATATTTAAAAGATCAAATGACAACACGTGTATATTGGAGAAGGGAACCTTTAGATAGAGAGATGCCTGTAGAAAAACCTTTCGCACATAAACAGGCAATATTATTACTATTAGAAAATGGAATTATAACGCCTTGGCAATTAGTAGAAGAAACTGGGTGCTCAGCAGAAGAAATAGAGCAATATTGCTATTTGGATAAAGGAACATTAACGACAAAGAGTGATTCAAAGATAATAGCATTAAAGGAAAGTAAATACTTTGCATAATGTGTTATCGTATTCAAACAAAGGGGGAAAATTATGAAATACCAGTTTGGCAGGAATAGAAGTGAGTTTTGGATTACTGTTTATGAAAATGAGGACTGTTATAGCATATCAACGAATGAAAGATATATAGATATTATTAATTATGCTTTTCCTAATTTGGTAGCAAACAGTCCGACAAAATGGAAGAAAAGTGAAAAATATAATAATATGAGTAATTTATGGATTCCAGAAGGGTGCTATACTCAAGAAGTTATGAATGATTTTTTAGAATGGTGTAATGAGGTAACGCAGAATGTATTATGGATATACTTAAATAAAAATATTGAAGATTATTTTTACGATGAACTGGATTATTGTATAGCTTCAGATTTTAATATTGTTTATGGGGAAGGTCGAACAGAAATAGGAGAGGCAGAGTACCAGTTAAAGTATAATATTGATAATCTAAGTGAAAAAGAACAAACTCAATATGCTGACCTTATTATGCATAGAATGTTGGATAACTGTAAGTATATTCCTATTTATAATACATTAGATTGGTGTATATCTCCTATGCCAGCTAGTAATGAGGGAAAGACAAAAATGGCATGGCAAATGGCAGAGGCTATGTCTAGGCAGCTGAATTTTTCTTTTATTGCTCCCACTTTAAATTGTGATAAGCCGCAAATGAAGCAACTTACAGTAGAAGATAAAATTGCGATTTGGAAGGAAATATATGATAATAATAATGTAGTGCTTAATAGTCATGTTAGAGGAAAAAATATTATTGTGGTGGATGATTTGTATCAGTCAGGTGTAACAATTTGGGAATATGCAAAGTATCTAAAAAAAATGGGAGCAAAACAGGTTTGCGGTATAGTATGTGTGAAATCTTTAAGGGATAGTGATAATACATGATTAATAGAGAAGTATTAAGAATAATAATAGCTAAAGGTTCTGGAGATGGAAATCTGAAAAAAATAAGTAAATATATTGCCAATGAGCCATCTTGTATATTAAGTGATGTTTGTAATGATATTGCATTGATGTGTTCATTGGGTATTAATCAAGATATTGCAAAAAATATTTACGATAGTAGAGAAAATGCACTTTTTTTGGAAGAGCAATTGTATCAAAATCATGTAGAGATGTGTTGGATTGGTGATGAGTGCTTTCCAGTAGGATTAAAGAATTTGAATGTAGGAAATATTCCGGCAGTTCTCTTTTATCAAGGCAATTATGCATTGTTACAGAATAAGTGTGTTGGATTTACTGGTTCGAGAAAAGTATCTGATTCAGGAATAAGGATAGCTGATAGTTCGGCAAGACAATTATCAACAGATGGTATTTCTGTAGTAAGCGGATATGCTAAAGGGGTGGATCTTACTGCGCATAAGGCTGCACTTCAGGCAGGTGGAAGTACAATTTTTGTAATTGTTGAAGGTATATTGAAAAATAGGATTAAGGGAGAAGTAAAAGAATTACTTAGTGATGACAATCATTTATTTATATCTCAGTTTTTGCCAAATTTAACTTGGTCAGCATCAAATGCTATGAAAAGAAATAATACAATAGTTGGAGTGTCTGATGCTATGATTTTAATTGAGGCTGGCATGGATGGAGGAACTTTTAATGCAGGAGAGCAAAGCATTAAAAATAAGAAACCATTGTTTGTTGTGGAGTATGGTGTAAGCAAACCAACAGCAGAAGGAAATAAATTCTTTTTACAACATGGAGGAATGCCACTTAGAGGAGATAAGAATGGAAATCCAATATTAAAGAGAGTTTATTCTTCCTTGCAGGATAATAAAATAAAAGAAAACTATGAGCAGCTTAGTTTAAACTTGAGTTAGATTATTAACAAAAAATTTTTATTATTGGCTCCATTTTGGCTCTAAAAATTTTAGACGAGGTACACAAAAATGCAAAATAAGATAAATATGAAGAATAAAACGTACAAATGTGTACCGAGAAACAGCCAGATAAATCTCTCCGCCCAAGAGTTTGAATAGAGAACATATCCTCACAAAGCCTGTATTTATAGGCTTTGTGGGGCTTTTTATTTTAGATTGGGGATGAAATGGGGATGTTTCACTCCGATTTAGTAAAATTTGGCTCTAAATTTTGACTCATAGTGTCAAGAAACCTTTGAAACATGCGGATTTGAGTGTGGGGATATAGTTTCGGAATAGAGCCAATTTTTCAGGTTCGGTTTTATTTTGCGGTAGCCGGTCAACCTTGCTTATAGTATAATTGGTTATAGTTTATATGAAAGGAAGCGGCTACAGTGGTCATTGGGAGATTAAAGAGTGAATACAGAGTATAGGTTTTAAAGAAGCAGAGTGGGATAAACTTTTGGACTAACAGTCCAATGCAATTATAGTTCCTATAGGATATCATATAATCAAAAGAAGAGGATTGGTGTATATCTTATGGGAACAAATTTTTATTTGATGAGTAGAAATAAAAAGCTAATACGAGAGTAAATTATAATATGCTTTGGGGTAGAGCAGAGTCAGTTGAAAGGCTGGCTCTAATTTTTGCACTTTTTTAGCAGACTGGCGAATAACTGTGCAGTTCATATAACTTCTTAAGAAGGATTCCAAACCATGCATTTACGCACTATGAAATAATGATTCCTCTGCATGTACCCGATTCACTTTACGCACCTGAATTATATATTGCAAATAGGAAACAATCGCAAGAAGTTGCGATTGTTATTGATGATGTGGTGATTCTGTGATATCATATAAAATATGGTACATGAAAACGGAGGTCAAAATGAAAGTATTGGTAATGAATTGTAGTCCTGTAAGAAATGGAGCAACAGCAGAAAGAGTTAAGGATAGGCGGTAAAATTGATTCGAAAAGGTTAACAGATTTAGAGGAGTAGTATGTGATGGCAAAAAACTATAAATATAAAAAAGCAACCATAGTAGACATAGATGAACTTGTAAAAACAAGAATTATCGTCATTCGAGCAGCCAACAAACTATCGAATGATGTGGATATGTCATTGGTGGAAAAAGAATCCTATGAGTATTATAAGCGTGCATTAGAAACCGGTGAGCATATTGCATATTTGGTGTATGATAACGGGGCATTTGTCGGTG
>OOCJ01000480.1_pt1 | contig 28550 bp, 38 predicted proteins | sample 1671481 | NCBI WGS metagenome assembly OOCJ01 (sample SAMN06348161, study PRJEB24527) | human gut metagenome | biome: human gut; feature: ankylosing spondylitis patient; material: feces | host: Homo sapiens | place: China | collected 2015-10 | reverse complement strand
TTATAGTTAAATAAGGCATCATACATGATAACACACATTCAACACACATTCAAAATGTTGTTTTTTTTTGTTCGAGTTTGACCCTATAATACGCAAAATATCTGTGAAATGGGCAATTATATGCGTGAGTTTGACCCTATAATACATACATATATTACAGATTAATGTGTTAAATATCTGATATACAATATATTGTATTGTAGTAATATTTATTTTTGTATTGCAAAACGTATTAAAGCGTACATTTTGACTGCGAAATGGAGCAATTGGTAGCTCGCAAGGTCCATAGCCTTGAGGTTGCAAGTTCGAACCTTGCTTTCGCCACAATGGTTTTTGAAGGTAGAGACGAACGTTCCCGCTATTAGCGCTCCGTCTGAGGGAATTAAACGTACGGAGATTTTAAGGTTATTGATTGTTGATGGAAATGCTCCCGGTGATTGTGCTGGGAGCGTTATTTAGTATGAAAATAGATATTCCCATTATAAAAAGAAATATCATCCGCGAGGTTCTCTATTCGCACAAGGAACTTCCACGTTATCAGCATGCACTCGAAATCCTATTTTGTGCAGTAAACGGATATGAACCTATTAATGGATATATAAGTGGCATCGAAGATGCAGGATATCGAGAACTATACACTAAAATATTGGAAAAAGTCAACGAGCTAAGAGCAGGCCTTCCAAGCGCCAATAATACCAGCGAGTAAGCTTATCCAATTTATTGTTTTCTTATTTCTATTAAATTCAAAATTATGGCAAAACGGTTGATTATAGCTTTTGATGTCGTGGATGAAAACGACAACAGTATTATTGATTGGCAATGCAATACGAATGAAATAGATATCTCCGATGACGTAACTCCTTTAGATATTACGAGGTTATGGATGGACATGCGTCGTTATACTATGTACGCTCCGGCACATCCTGGAATATCTCATCTGTTTCCTTATATGGCTCCTTTAATTGAAGAGGCACAAGGTGGTAATACTTCAGGTAAACCTGTTGTAAATCCATTAGTAATTTACTGCAGTCACAGAAAAATCGGACATCCTTTGCAAAACCGGAAACATGAACAGGTTTTACCAGAAATTCTTCAACGCTGACTTCTATATTCGGATTTCGAGAACAGATATCATCCACAAGTGCCCAAAAATGATCATTCATATCATATAGGTGCGACTCTGTCTCCTTAAAAAACATGTGATTGTATGTGTGTTTATGTTTCAGCTTGTTCATCTTATTGATTATTACTTATTATTTAGAAGACTTACGGATGTCGCCTTACTTCACATTGATAGCACGCAATAATTGTTGCATCTGGCTTTTGATTACATCCATATCATCTTCCAACTGATTAACCTTGTCGTAATATGTTTCATTGAGATTCGGCATTTTAGCACTGAAGTACCATTCAGCATGGAGTATGGTATTTATCTCCTGAGCTTCCAAATTAAAATTGGGGTAATTGATTTTATCTACATTATCCGACATGCAAACGAGGAACCCATGTTGGCGAAATCTGTTTTTGATGCGTTTGATATATGAACGCCCATCAGTGTCACTGATAACATAAATGTGCTGGTCAGGCATGTCCTGCCATTCAGAACGGTCGAGCAATCTCACGATAACGTAGGAACTATCCAATAATGTAGGAGACATACTTTCTCCTTTGATGCGGACGCAAAAATACTTTTTGCTATTGTGTACCATGGATGAAGGCATCTTTATAGTGTCTACTACTTCTAAATAGTCCGGATTGTCGCAACCAGAGCAGCCTGCGGCAACAGAGATGTCCACCAGTGGGATTGAAACAAAATCATCATTGATAGACAGCAACGCTGTAGAAGCGGAATTTGTGGATGTGGACTCGTGACGGAGCATAGAGCCACGTCCTGTGATAAGCCAATCTGCAGAATACAAGGGATAATTTTCAACTATATTTTGTAGCCATTTAGATTGAATGTCGGTACCATTGGCTATAGCTCTTGATAACACACCTTTACTGGCACCAATACTACGTTCCATAGCAGTGATAGTTATCCCCTCTTTTATAGCTATTTCTTGAATTCTTGATAAAATATTACCCATATAGATGAAAATTATCACGCATTTATTTGCGCGGTTGAAAATTATCACTTAGATTTGCACCGTGTTCAAGCAGAACAGCCCCAAAGATAAGAATTATTTTAATCAGAATTTAGATATGGAGAACAAAATCAGAAAGAAGATTGAACTGAGTGCTTCAGGCAAAGAGAAACTTGCCCGGATGTTCAATGTAACACACCGCAGTGTGTGTTATGCGCTTGACTTCAAACGTAACAGCGTGCAAGCCGCAAAAATTAGGGAAGCTGCCCTAATCAATGGTGGTAAGTTGGTGGAGATTATTGATGTGACGGACTCTGCCAAGCGTACGGTGAAGGTGTTGGACTCTCATGGGAATGTGAAAGAGGTGATAGTTAATGGTACAGTAACTTTATGAATATGTTATGGCAAGATGTAATAAGATGGACAGAGCTGGTTTGCAGTTTTTACGAGAGACGTTCATGAATAATCCTAATATACCCTTTACACAACTTCTCGCCCTATATAATATGAAAGCAGTAGATAGAGGATGGAGATGTTTAAAATCTTCAGGAACGCTTAGTTACCACCTTAATGCAATGGGACTTTATAAATATAACACAAGACATATTGTTCCTCATAAAAAAAAAGGGTGTGGATTTATCAAGGCAGACGCTTCACAACAAGAAGCTATCGCCAAACAGTTTTTTACTACTACACGTACTGTACGTTCGGCACTGAATTTTGAGACGAACTCACCATTTGCGAAAACTCTTCGTGCTTATGCACTGAATCATGGATGTAAAATGTATGAAGTTACATTGATAGATAATCCGTATGAAAAAGTAATAACCTTATAAGTAGTATAGGATATGAAAACTTTAAGAAGAATCCAGAAAATAGCTATTGCCGTAGGCCTGATTTATGGCTTCTGGCTGGGTTGCAGTGTGGATGCAACAGCGAGAGACAACACAAGTGGCTTTATCATGGTAGCATTGGCTGCAGTGATTTGCATTTCAATGTCCACTCCGGACAAAAAGCAGGAAAAGAGCCTGTAACGGGCGGCTTTCACCCCGGTTCGATGCCGGGGCTTGCACTAACTAAGAAAAAGATATGGCACTGATATTCAACAATAAGGTATGTGTGTTTGCGAATGAACTGATAACCTACAATGAGAAGCGTAGGATCGGAAGCAGAAGCGGATTCATACCGGAAGGGACATTTCAAACCATGAAAAAACGAAAACAAATAGTCGTTCTCCAGCGAAGTACGCCCGGGACATCAGCTATAGTAGACTTTGAAACCATGAGAGAGGATCTTAAAAAAAAATATATTGATCTTAACGGCGATCCTCGTGTCACCTTATCAGCACAATCCCGAAAAGGTGTCCTTGAAGAGGCCATTGTCTTCAGCAATGAGGCTTTTGAATTCTACAGTACCGAATACCGGTATGACGGCGACCGGAAACTTCCTGATGCCAGGATAGATGAATATACCGTAAACGTCCGCGTTCTGGAAGCGATTCTCCACCTTAGGGATGAGCACCGGAAAAACAGCATCGGTAGCAACGGTCCCCGCGTCAATTTCTGGAAAAACATTTCGGTGTTGTGCAATGAGCTGAAAACTCTCCGCGACCCACATGGACATCTTCTTTTTCCGCACACCCTGCCGGAAAATGCCGCATCATTGAAACGCAAATGCCTGGAATATGAAGCGGCCCGCCGTATCAGTCTCAAGGAAGGATACCGCAGTATTGTCCATAAGAATTTCGGCAACAAGTCCGCCGCTGTGGTAAAGGATGCGGAGATGGAAGCCGTCCTGCACAAGCTCATTTCCCTGCATAACAACCTGAACAGCGTGCAGATAATGGAAGAGTACAACAAGATAGCCGGAATGCTCTGCAAACCTACCATCAGCAGTCCCGTTACCGTAGACAATTATAAGAAAAAGATGGAACTCACCACCATGCAGGGACGCAAAGGCAGGAAAGCGGTTGCCAATACCCGCAGGAAACAGATACATCGTGAAGCGCCCGGACAGGCACTCACCTATTGGACGCTGGACGGCTGGGACGTGGAACTGCTGTACCAGAAGAAAGTCGCCCGGACAAAGAAAGTGAACGGCGAAGAGAAACGCTACATGGTAACAACCTATACCAACCGCAAGACCATAGTCGTAGTATTGGACGCATGCTGCAAGTATCCGGTCGGATATGCCATCGGCGACCATGAATCCCCCGCACTGATCCGCGAGGCCCTACGCAATGCCGTACGCCACACCAGGGAACTGTTCGGCAGCCGTTACAAGCCGCTCCAGCTCCAGAGTGACAACTATCAGAAAGGTGTCATGACTCCTTTCTACCAGGCTATGACCCGGTATTATACACCTGCGGCTTTGGGGAATGCCAAATCCAAAATCATAGAGCCCTACTTCAAATATCTGAACGTGAAGCACTGCCAGAAGCAAGGCAACTGGTCAGGTTTCGGCATAGTTGCCAACAGGGACAACCAGCCGAACATGGAAATCATCAACGAGAACCGCCATCTGATCCCGGATGAGGAAACCCTTATCGGACAGATAGACGCGATGATGATGCGGGAACGTGCGGAAAAATTACAGGAATACATGTCTGCATGGGAACGGACCGAGGAAAACCGCAAACTTCCCTTCTGTGATGAGGAATATCTGCTCCTCATGGGAGAGACTACCGGACGTACCAACCGTATTGGCGGCGACGGTCTGCGGCTGGAGATACATGGAGAGCGTATCAGTTACGATTCTTTCGACATCTCATTGCGTGAACACTATAATGAGGACTGGATCGTGCGCTACGACCCCGAGGACATGGAACGGATACTTATCAGCAACGCCGTACGCAGGGGAATGAAAGATGCCGGAAAGGAAATAGGGACATTGCGCTACATGATGCAGCGGGACATGAAAGTTCCCATGGCATTGGCCGACCAGAAGCCGGAACATTTCGAGTACCGTACCCGGGTGAGAGGCTTCAACGAGGAATTACAACGGCATATTGATGATAAAGTGGCAAGCGTGGACGGACATATCAGGAGTCTTCAGCAGCGCATCCCGGAGCTGATAGGCAATACCCTGCTGGACCGTTATCTGATAACCGACAGCCGGGGACAGCACAAGGATGCCCGCAGCAGAATGCGCGATGAGGTAGCGGATGCCGATTATGAGGAGATCACGTCCTCCGTCCCGCAAACAGTGGCGGCGGGTGCCAATGAAGAGGATGAGGACTATGAATTCAATTCGGCCGACATGAGATACTCACGATGATTTAAACAACCTTTAAAAACAATATAAAGATGGATATTCAAGGATTAAAACAATATGTGGACACACTTGTAAAACGTGGCTCCACTCAAGGTGAGATAGCCCGTAAATGCGGTATTTCCGGTACTACCCTTTCCCAGATCCTTTCCGGCAAGTATGCTGCCAGGGAAGACAGTATGGCTGCAAAGATAGCAGCCGCCCTCAACTATTATGAAGGTGCCTGGAATGTGGTCGAAAGCGTATCAAGCTACCGGCAGGTAAAAGCCGCTTTCAACGCCGCCAAACTCAACAGCAAGTGGTTCTGCATATCTTCCCGGTCAGGCAGCGGAAAAACGCAGTCGCTCATTGACCTTTACAATACCAATGCCGACAAGTCCGTCATCTACCTGAAATGCCGCAAGTGGACGGGACGCAAGTTCCTTACAAAGCTTGCCACCTGCCTGGGCCTGAAGACAACCCGCTATATGGACAACGACGAACTGCTGGATGCCATTATAGCCAATATAAACCAGATGGCGGATCTGCGTCCCTTGCTGATACTGGATGATGCCGGGAAACTGACCCATTCCGCGTTGTGCACGCTAATTCCCTTATACGATGACACTTTTCACCGCATGGGTGCACTGGTAGCGGGTACGGAAACGTTGGAACGTAACATAAAACGTTATGTCGGTCGTATCGAGGGGTATGACGAAATAGACGGCCGTTTCAAGCGCAACTATATCGCCTTGCTGGGCGCCACGAAAAAAGACGTATGCGCCATCTGTCAGGCCAACGGCGTGACGGACAAGGACAGGCAGCTGGAGATATGGGGAAAGCTTGACAAACGCAGGAAAGAACCGGTGGAGGGCAGCGGCAAGTTCGTCCTGTTCTGCGATGACCTCCGTGAACTGGCAGGCATGATAGACAATGAGTTGATACACCAACAGCTGGAACGCGGAGAACTGTCATGAAAATTCTGAGTGTAAAGAACATAGAGGATGCAAAGTTCCGGTACATACCTTTCGACGGCGAATGGTATCAGGCATTCGGCAAGCCCGAACGTTCCGGCTGCTGGATCATCTACGGCAAATCAGGACAGGGAAAGACACATTTCGCCCTGCAGCTGGCCCGGAAACTGGACGAGCTCGGAATGCGGGTGTTGTTTATCTCCCTGGAAATGGGGGTACATGACGACTTCAAGAAAGAGCTGGCACTGGCGGGTATACGCAGCGGAGTAAGCCGGATACAGTTCAGCGAGGAGTGTGAAGGTATAGAGGATATTGAAAACGAGATAACCAAACAGCGCAGCGCCGATGTCGTGTTTGTCGACTCTGTCCAGTACCTTGGAGACCAGTGCGGGGTCAAGGCAAAGGAAATCATTGCCCTGCGGAAAAAATACCCCAGGAAGATGTTCATCTTCATTTCCCATGTGGAAGGGAAAGAAGTTGAAGGTACGATGGCTTACGATGTGAAGAAAGACTCTTTCAGGCGTATTTATGTCGACAGGTTCAAGGCATCGCATATATCCCGCGGTGCCGGCGGTCCCCGGGGGTATTTCATTATCTGGGACAAAGGATATCAACGGTATTGGTTAGAAAACATAAAAGAACAAGCGTATGAGAACAACAATGAGTAATCCCATCAGCTCCCGTCAGATACAGTGTCTGCAGGCCAGCTTACGGCGCATCGGCATCTGTGAAAGGGAAGAACGCCTGGAATGGCTGTCTGTACAGACCGGCAGGCCGGTTACCAGTACGAAAGACCTGACTTCCTCAGAAGCGCGGCGGTTGCTTTCAGCCTTAAAAGATGGGCGCAGCCCGAAAACGGAAAGAATGCTGCAAAAAGCTGCAGCTTCCCTGGTAGGCAAGATCTACAGCATGTCTTTCCGGATTTCCTTTCTAAACAAGGCTTACAGCGGAAACCACACACCGGAGGATTTCGAGATGAATAAGGCGAAGATAAATGTTTGGGTACGTAAATACAGCGGTACCGGGAAAAATATTACGCAGATGAATGTAGATGAACTGAAGAAAGTCCTGAAGACTATGGCAAAGATAGCGAGAATCGAGGAAGAGGAGGGAACACCATGAGAGATAATACCGGTACCTTAAGCAGAAAAGAACGTCTTTCCGCAGAATTCAAGACCTGTGCAGAGCGTGTCAGCCATCTGCAGAAGCGCCTGACGACAGAGGTAGCCAGATTGAAGCCTATTGAACTAGAACGTCTCCTGGATGATTATCGTGCAGAACAGATACACTATGATAACCTCTCCCGGGAGCTGGATGGTCATAACACAGCAGCCAAGACGGCAGCCGCCAAGGAACGCTGGCGCAAGCAGAACCGGGACAGAAGAAAGAAATTACATTATTAACCCTATAAAAACATTTATTATGGCAAGAACAAAGAAAACAGTAGTCAGCGGTATCACCCGCGAGCAAGCAGAACAGGCATTCGCAGACTTCGCAGCGGCCGACGCCAAAGTACAGAACCTTACCTCAAAAATGGATATTGAGATGACGCGTATCCGCGAGAAATATGCGGATCAGTTGGCAGAACTGTCTGCCACGAAGGAAAAGAACTTCGACATCATGCAGGCATACGCCATAGAAAACAAGGAAGAACTATTCTCCAAGCGGAAGAGCCTCGAGAGTGCTCATGGCGTATTCGGTTTCCGTACCGGCACACCGAAGCTGAAGAACCTGAAAGGTTTTACCTGGGCAGCGGTAACAAACATCTGCAAGGAACTTCTCCCTCAGTATATCCGTACAACGGACGAGCTGGCAAAAGACAAACTTTTGGCTGACCGGGACAACCCGGAAGTAGCCGAGTTTTTCCCGAAGATCGGCGTACAGGTTGTACAGGAAGAGACGTTCTATGTGGAACCCAAGAAAGAGAATGATGCACAGCAATCTGCCTGAAGAATATTACGAATACCGGCCGCATGGCAGGAACTGGGTGGTGTACCGTATCCGACGTGACGCAACCGGTTCTACCGGGACCAAAGTCGGGCAGTTCCTCACGAAAGAGGAAGCCCGGCGTGAGGTCTACCGGTTGAATGGCTGGAAATAATAAATGAATCATGGCAAACATATTGGATGAGGGTGCAAAAATGTTAACAAGTTCGCTTGTTTGGGGAGGAAGAATGACGTTCGACCAGTTAAAGGAATTGGATTGGCTAAAAACAACGTCGTACTATGGTATTTATTTATTCATCCAAGAAGCTGAAAGAAGAAAATGGATAGGGGTTATTGACAAAGAAGGAAAGCCTGCTGTCTATTATGTTACCAGTAAAGGACGTAAAATGTTAAGTGAAAGAGAATAATGGCAAAGATTACTTACAAATCAAGTATTCCCAATGACAAGCCGCTTTGGCTTCTCAAGCTCCAGCTGGCAGTCAGCCGGCTGGATGCCACCGGACTGAAAGGAAATGAGCAGGATTTCCGTAATCTGAAATCGTTCATTGATGCTGAAATCCGTTCGTTAATGGAAAAAGGCGACATCCGTCGCAGTTTTGTGGAAACCGAACTCCGGCAGGATGAAGGCAGGACGGTGATACACATCTTCCGTAATCATGTGGTTGTCCAAACCTATTATATCGAAGCATGAGTGAGAAGAAAGACATATTGGTGCTCAGTTCCCCGAACTTCGGTACCGGTAAAGAAACCATAGGCTACTATACAGGGTATGCCTGTGGTTACTGTCACGGTAACGGCTGGTTCTGGAATCCTGAAATTATCCATGAACGGGTAAAGATACCCTGTCCGAAATGTGGAGGAACCGGACATGTAAAAGGTATCGTTACAGTGGAATGGGTTCCGGACGGGGAGGTGAAAGCCTGTTTCAGCAAAAAGCAGGAGATATGACACCGCGTATCCCGATAAACTATATCGTCCAAATAGACACCTTCCATTTGGGCGAATTCATCTACTATTGGAACTATTACGAACAGCCCTGCTCGCTTCTTTTGCAGAAACCCAAGACAAAAGGCCTTACCGCCATCAAGCTGGTGGTCGACAGTGACGAAGCCGCCAGTTTCCTTTTAAGGGCAAAAGAAAAAACCGGCTGTAGATTGTATACAGTAGAGAAACAATAATAAGTTTAAATAAAAAAATGATGTCTGAAAATATTATAAATAAGAACAGCTGGTATTCTATTCCCGGATTTCCTAATTACGAGATTAACGGCAAGGGTATTGTCCGCTATCTAAATGGAAAAGAACTTCGGCTTATTCCAGGCAAAGGTTATAGTTTGTATCGCAACAGAGAACAACGCTATATACGGCCTGCCCGACTATTATATGCAGTTTCTCATGGAATATGCCCAACCGAAGTAAAAGGGGCTGTTGTATTGAATGTCGGTGAGTCTTTAAAGGTAATGACAAGAACAGAATATATACATTTAGTCAATCAAAAAAGAAAACGGGGTTTACTTAGTATAGGAGAAGCTCAGGAATATTATCGGAAAGCTGTTGCTTTCTCTACGATGATGCTTCGGTATTATGAAACAAGGGATTTGACAGACGTTGCGAGTGAAATTTCCAAATATGAGAACGAAGCAAAATGCTATATACGTAAAATGAACTATTCTATTAACAGAGATACTATAAATGAATCATGGGATGAAATCTATTTTAATATACTAACCAAGATTACAGAGGGCCGTATATCCATAATTGAACCGCGTTCTTATATCTTTAAATCCATACGTGTTTATTTTACAATGTTAAGAAAAAGCAAATCGCGCATTGTGAGTTTCAATAATCTATTCAAATAAATAAGTAGGGATACATCCGGTTACAAGAAAGGGCTGAATAAAGGCATAGAGATTGTTTTGAAAGAGTTACAAGAAAGGTACAACCATGAGTAAATACATGAATTGGGGCCTCTATGATAAACCTCCCGAAGGTTTCTCTATTGATAAACACACTGGCTCTCCTTTGATTGGATACGATTTCTACACAAACGGAAAGAGTATCCTGAATGGTGGAGTAAGAATTCTTGTAAAAGCTTCGGGTGTTCCCGTCGACAGTATGGCGGTCAACCATCCTCCCGCAAGAGAATCCGTCCCCAAGGGCAAAGAACCCAAAGAAGACCCGATAACCAGCTGGAAGGTACGCCAAAGGGCAAACGCCTTTGCCCGCGAGAGCTTCAAAGTAAAGTTACTCCAGGAAATAAAATTTGACTTGATGGTGTGCAAATTGGAGGGATGGAGCATGGAAAGCTATGTATGTGAACTCAAAAGATTGATTGATGGTATATTTCAGAAAATGATAAAATAAAAAGTATGGACAACGAAAAGAATTTCAAACTGACGGGCCCTGAGCTCCAAACCGAACTGCTTAAACGTATGAAATATCGTGAAGAAGCGAGGCGATGCGGTAACTGTAAATATTATTATCGTACCATGAGTTTAGACAATATATCCCAATGCCGTCTGATTCCTTTTATAGACCTGAATATACATGAGGACGGGTATTGCGGTTATTATCAACAGATAGAGTGAGACAGTGCCGTTTAAGCCCTGTAAGGAAGTGCAGCTGCTGCAAGTAATCTTGTAACGGCTGCTTTATTTTCCCGCCTTAGAAAGCGCCGTAATATTTGATATGGTACTCTTTGTTGCATATATGTGTTATACTACGTATCTTTGTATCAGGTTTTCAGAGTATTCAGGGGTTACAATTCATTTTTTCAGGATATGGGCAGTCAGTTAGAACTTTTTCCATGCGGCAAGCTCGGTTTCAACGAACGGTGCGGCAAGCTTTCAAGCACTCCGTTGCGTCGCAGCGCTGCCAGCCGCGGCGAGCGTATCCGCCTGCGTAACCGCGTGATGACCGCCCGCCTGTACTACTGGCGCGAGATTATGCGCCGCCGTCTTGACGACGTGATGATCATCCTCGCGGAAAACGAGTTCTTCGTCGACGAGCGTACCATCAACAACGCCTGGCTTGAATGCGCCGACTTCTTCGAATGGCTCTGCAGCACCCATGCCACTGTCCGCCAGCTCCGCCGTATGTTTCCCGGCTGGAAATGGTAACCTTATATATTGTCTATAAAATCGGCTATATATACAACCTCATAGACTTTGAGCCCGTCCGGTCTCTTCTGCGGCCTGCACCGCGCTCTTCTGAATGACTTGGCGCAGTTCTCCATTTTGAATCCCTGTACCGCCCTATGCAGCGCTTCTACCATATCGAGCCTTACGAAAGCCGTCTCCTGCACCTGCAGTGGCTTGTTCACATTGAACGAGGCACAGTCGTTAAAGCCGATTTTCAGCTCCAGGGAAACCTGTACACGCTGCATTCCGGGATGTGCCGCTGACATGTTTTCCGCTCCCGGATAGCTGAGCTCCACCAGGCAGCACGGGAATGCCACAGGCGGCCGGCTGTCCTGGAAATCCAGCTGCCCTTCGTCAGCATCCACCCAGCGCAGTTCCGGCACTTTTTCACGAATACGTTCCATTACTGTTTTCAAGATTTCTTTTTTCATCGTTCCATTGTATTTTTAAACAGTTGTTCCACATCTTTTTTTATGAGTGTTTCCAATTCATGGCTTTCTCCCATGAACCGGCGGCGGGGTACCAGCATTTTCCGGGTGTGCTGTTTCACCACGTACGGCTTCCCTTTTTTGGACACACGTTCATGGCTTCTTACCACTACGCTGCCAAAGAATCCCTCGTTATGGGCACGTGCATAAGGCACCCTGTCACCACCGGCGGTAATGACCACCCTGCGGGCGCTGATCTCGTCAACGTCGATACTCTTACGCAGGGCTCCACTCTGTACAAGCAGTGTCCCCCTTCCGGGCTTGTATCTTTTACCCCATGGCTTCCATGGTTCCCCGTCGAACGCCTTTTCCGAGAAACGTTCCAGGAAGTACCGTTTTGCAGTGGAAGCCACCGCTTCGGGCACCGCCTCTATGGCTTCTTTCACCCTTTGTTCCAATTCCTTGCTGAAATCCATTGCTTTACATTTTAAAATGGTTATATTTGCATCGAAGTCCTGTCCTGACGGGGAGACAACACGCATCCAACACCCCGGGGGTGCAAGGGGGATTTGCAAGGTCTGAGAATCGACAGCGCCAGGCAGGATCAGCCCCAAGAAGGAGTGCAACACCGGCCATCCAATCCAAACGGGCGGAGGAACGACGGAATCGTTCCACCTTTACGGTTCGGACGGACGCGAGGATGTGCTCCGACGTTTTTTTATCAGCAGCCCCCTGCGGCGTTTGTCCCATATCTCCTTTTTAAGGTTTACTTTCCGGTTTCCCGGTGTACGTGTCTGCATGACATACCAGGTCTTCAGCACCAGCTTTTCCCCCTCTATCCGGTAGTTTACGGCCAGTACCTCATCCCTGTAGTATTTCAACAGGCAATAGGTATCAAGCAGGTCATGCTTTATCTCATCGTTGAGCCACACCTCGTCCGGGGCGTGCAGGGTTTCCAGCATGGCATCCCAGTATCTTATGCGGTTATCCCGCCCCTTGCCTGCAGTATGGCTGTCGAACTGTTTCTTCTCGACAACCACTTTCCGGCCATCATAATCTGTCAGTACGATTCTTCCGTCTTCGGCGTATGTTTCCCATACCTCCTGTTCACTCCGCCCACTGACAGGGATATTCCCTGAAGCGTCCCTCTTCATGGCCTGTACCCCGGGCAGGTTCCAGCGTTCGGCGGTCATGTCCTTCAGATAGGACGATGCCTGCTGCGGGAACTTGCGGATGTACATCTGGTCGGCTGTGAATACCTGTGCCGAGTCACAACGGTTCACTCCCCAGCCTTGCGCCTCGGCTTTTTTCCATTCGGCTGTTTTCAGGAAGTCGTCCACACGCCGGCGCATCTCTTCAAGATTGACCTTCACCTGGTGTTTCATCCGTCCGGTCACGAGACACCTGCAGGCCCAACCGTTCGGCGGGTATATTTTGTTCCACCGCGGGTCATTTTCGGGCAGGATGACCCCATGAAGCTTCATGTGTTCCTCACGTACCCTGCCGTCATTCACTGTCAGGTACTCCCAGAAAGGATATACCTTTTTCCTGGTCCGCAATTTCCGGTAGGTAGACATACCTTCGGCTGTGAGCACCGCCGTTTCGTATTCCGTCCTCTGCCAGGTCTTGTTAAACACTTCGGTGGTTTCCTTTGCCCTGCGGTGAAACTCATCAAAGCTCCCGCTTTCCCGGAAGAGCCTGTTCAGTTCCTGTATTTCCGCCAGCGTCTTGGCAGCGGAGAAATGGAACAGGTTCTGCTCCGCCGCCATACGGAACAGGTCATCCGACAACTTGTAGGCCACGTCCACATCGGCATTTCTCGGTCCTTCTTCAAATGCCGTTCGGACAGCCTTTAAAAAGTCTTCGGCAAAGAACCGGAAAAGCTCCGGACTGAAACCTGCCAGTTCACCGTTCCATACGGCAGCGATGAGCCTTTCATCCAGGGGGGAGGTATCACTCATGCGGATTATGCCAGCCCCGCCCGGATGCGGGGCCGCCACGAAAAAAGATTTTATCCTTTCCCAAAGCGTACGTTCATCGGCATTCTCCACCGTTCCTACGGGTGTACCATTCCTGACCTGTGGTTTTACCGCTTTGGCCGGCCGGTCATCATTTCCCGTATCGGCTGGTGCCCCCATGAACACTTCCTCCCCGTCCTTCGGTTCGGGGATGCCGTATTTCTCATAGCCGTAACTGCGGGGAATAGGAATCATCGTAGAGAGCGTTTTCAGGTCACTTACGGTAAGCTCGTCCTTCTTGTCCACGAATGAGAACTTTCCGCCATGTACCGGATATCCCCTGCTTTCAAGCAGCGGTACAAGGTATTTGTTCAGCATGCGTATGACAAAACGCCGGTCACTGCGGTGTTTCTTCTCCTGCACTTCCAGATGTACCTTGCTTTGCGAGAGCGACGCACCGTCCTTGGTGGTCATGGTCTGTCCCAGTACGGTTATGAGTATCTCCTCGTTGCAGGCATTGCGGAAATCGTTGTAGAGTGCGCCGTTGCTGCTTCCGCTGAGTGTCGTCTGTTCCACGTCACTCTCTTTCGGGATGACAATGTACGGTGCCGATCCCGCTTCCTCGAACGCCTGTATGAGAAGCCTCCTGCTTTGTTCGTCCATACTGTTGTACTTTCCTATGCGTTGCGGCATCCCGAAGAGTTCCACGAACTGTGCCCAGTCCCCGAATCCTCCGCGCTTGTATATCACATAGGGAGCCACTTTCAGCAAGAGCCCCAGATCATCATCCTCTCCCCACTGTATGATCATGCCGTCATCGCTGTAACTGATTCCGTCCGTATCGTACTGGCGCCGCAGTATCAGCTTCTCTTTGGGACGTATGTGCTTGCGCGGTATGCTGTTGAAGTCGAACCCGTTCACGAAAGAATATTCGTCTACGGATATTCCCCAGAAAAGGCTCCACATGATCTCTTTCAGCTGATTCTCGAACTCCACGGTATCTATGAGTTCCGTTATCCGTGGTACTTCCTTCCTGTTTACCGTAAAGTTAATGTCGCAGTCGGTTATCGCCTCTATGCGTTTGCCGATGGCATCCGTCACAGTCCCGTCCATGAGTATATCCTCATACAGGTCGTACAGTTTGCTGCGCAGCCCCATGTCAGCCGCCCTAAGCGCACTTTTCCATGTGCCTATGTCGTTTATTCCCCTGTGCACGGGCTGCACCAGTATCTGATTGTATACCGGTGTTACAGTCTTCTTGGACACAGGTTTTTCCTGTCGTTCTTTCCTTTTCCTGTTTGTCATAAAGTTTCCGTTTAAAAGTGGTTGTCACGTTTCCTGTTGCTTCCGAATGCTATTTCCCCGCAGCACCTGCACTCTTGCAGTCCCGGCTGCTCCGGTGCTGCCGGCAGGTTCGGGTTCTGCCTGTTCTGATTGTTCCTGAGCCATTCAATGGCACGGTCGTAGCGCTTTTCGCGCATTTTAATATCCACTCCGGCGTTGCAGATGTTGCAGAAGTGCCAGGCGGCTATGTCCTTTACAAAGAGCAGCAATATGGGATTGCGTTCCTTTCCCCTGGCGGCGAATATCTTTCCTGTATCGTACTTGGTAAGATATCCCTGTACCTCCTCTATGGCGGCGTCTATGGCCGACATCATCGCCGCGTCATCGCCATGGCTGATGGTATCCATATCCTCCTCATAGATGTGGGTTGTCATTTCCTCTACTTCCAAATAAGCCATATATTTTCATGTTTAATGGTTTGTCACATTCTTTTTTTGTTATGGGGGCGTCTCCCTATCCAATAGCTTCCGGCTTCCATGTGGGCGTTCAGCTGCTGGCACATGTAATATCCCCCCTCGATGGCATCCGGTCCGTCTGCCGGTGCCGGCAGTCCGTCGTCGAACAGCCTGAACTGTTCCTCCAGCCGCTGCATGTCCGGATTGTCCTTCTCCCGTATGTTGAAAACGAGCCTTCCCGCCCTGTTCAACGGTTCCAGGTTCCCTTCTATACGCACGAATTTGTCGGGTTTGTCACGCCCGTCGGGTGAGATACTGATGTAATGTCCTTTTTCCTTCCCTTTTGCAAGGAAAAGAGGAACGAATACCTGCTGGTAGAACGGATCCTGCAGTTTGTTATTCTCTATGTAGTTCCTCTGCTGCGTCCTTTCCCTTACGTAGTCCCGCTGATAGTAATACCAGTTCACGAACTCGTCGTTGGTGACATGCCGCAGATATCCGGTATATACATACAGCGTTCCCTCGTATAGCCCCATGAGAAAATTCGCCTTGAAGGAGTTCTTCTTCGCCTTCTTGCCGGTGGTGTTGCTCGGTGCCGGGTCCCCGTAACTGACAATATATTTGAGCTTGCCTATGGGCGGGCATTCTCCCCAGCGTATCTCCTTGAAGTAGGAACCCTCCACCACCGGATTATTGAAACACTCCTTCTGCCCGCTGGCGAGGCTCACCTGTGCCAGCACCTCGTCTATCGTCTCCTCAGTGTTCTTTTCCGGCCATACGGACGTTCCGAACTGGTAATCCGCCTGCGGATCGGGATTATTGATATCCACCATGCGTATATTGATGATATCCCAGTTTCCGATAGGCTTCTCCCTTGCTGCCAGTTCCCTTGCCTTGTTACCTGCACGTGAGACGCAGCAGTCCTTTGCGATGACGTTCCCCGTCCAGACGGTAAGCAGCGCCTCACTGATGGAGCGGGTGAAGAACAGCGCCTGCTCGAACCAGTTCCATTTGTTGTTCACTATCTCCGGATTGCGGCATTCCTCGTCGGTATCGTAGTCATCCATGAGCAATACGTCCGGGCGTACCTCGTCCATTTTGACTCCGCGCGGTGACTGTCCCCAGCCCATCGCCATGAACGACACGCGGGTGCTGAGGGTGAAATAGTCCTCCGTCCATTTGTCACCGATGAGGTTGCCGTAGAAATATTTCAGCCGCTCGTTCGCCTCGAACTGCGCCCGGTACTGGTTCAGCAGCTTCCTTGCGCCGTCATTGGTCGCCGAGGTCATGATGACGCACCGCTTGTTTTTCTTCACGATGACCAGGTACAGCACGATGAACATCACGATGGTGGACTTTGCCAGCTCACGCGCCCAGCTCAGCACTTCGTACCAGTTCCCGTCGGAATGCCCGATGATGCGCCTGATGGCTTTCTTCTGGAATCCTGCAAACTCGTATTTGGCATATCTGTAAAACATGAACTTCGCCCATGCTACAGGGTCCGCTTCCAGTTCGCGCAATTTCCTTGCCTTTTCTTCTCCGGTCATGGTGAAGTCTACGGCGGTCTGTGTACGTATCTGCCTCAGGGTTTCTTCCCAGTCGTCGGAGAGTGTCCTGTTGTTTCCTGTCAGTCTCTTTTTTGCCATGGCGTTACCTTAATTTTTCCTTTACAAATTCGTCAAAATAATAACTCAGTTCGATTGCCTTCTGCGGGTCACGCTTGCGCAGCCAGAAAAGGATCTGTTTGCTCACGCTGATGATATCGGCTATGCCGTAGTCCCCTTCCATTTTGGCGATGGCGGCGGAGAGTTTGTTGATGGTGTCGGCTTCGGCGGAAGTGGCATACTTGTCACCGCGCTCGGCTATGGCCTTGTTCATTTCCGCTATCTGCATGTAGAGATTGCGTATCTGTTCCTCCCGCGTGGTGGTGACGGCCGCCCGCAGCATTTCCCAGTTACCCTCCTTGCTCCACTTGCTCATGGTGACAGGGCTGACACCCACCTTTTCGGCTATCTGCCTGCTTTGCAGTTCTCCCTGCATGTAGAGCATCTTCGCCCAGTCCTTTTTCTGTTGGTTCGTTAGTGTCTTGGACATATTTATTCTCTTGATTATTACAGTACAAAGTTAGGCAGCGCATACCGATTAAAATAATCCGCCTGCAACAGTTTCCGTCTACAGGTAAACAGTTTCCACTCGGTAGGAAACTGTTACAGGGCGATTTGCACACCTTCTTTTTATCCCTGAATTTTGCAGCAAACAAAATGAGAAAAGCAATGGGCAAAGCATATACATTCTGCGTACATGACGAATCCGTAAACACTTACGGTTTCCGCATGCTGACTTCGGGGGCCAACCTGGAAGAATTCAAAAAGAATCCCGTGGTACTCTATAACCATAATGACTGGGAAACCCCGATAGGGCGCGGCGAGAACGTGCGTGTGGAGGACGGCAGGATTCTGGTGGACGTTGTATTCGACGAGGAAGACGAAAAAGGTCGTACGATAGCCGGTAAGGTGGAGCGCGGTTTCCTGCGCATGGCCAGTGTCGGCTCCTGGCCGCCTGAAGAGGTCAGCGATGATCCCGCATTGAAGCTTCCGGGACAGACGGGGCCCACCGCCACAAGGTGGACCATGCGGGAGGTGTCTGTCTGCCCCATAGGTTCCAACCACAATGCCCTTGCCATGTATGACCGCGCGACAAACAAACGTATAGACTTGTCTGACAGGCAGGCGCTTGTCAGGCTGATGGATAAGGAATTCAGTATTAACCATAAAAGAGAGAACAATATGAGTTATTTGACACAGATGTTGAAACTGTCGGATTCCGCATCCGACCAGGCTGTCCGGGAAGCCGTACAGGACTTGATTACCCTGCGTGACAACCTGCAGGCCGAGAACGCCACGCTCAAGAGCGAAAAACAGACATTGCAGGAACGTGTGACGGCCTTTGAGACGAAGGAGAAGGAAGCCAATAAACAGAAAGCCGTCGCACTGGTGGACGCGGCAGTGAAAGACGGGCGCATTGACGCCAAAGGACGTGACAGCTGGCTGGAGGACTTTGCCGTTGATTTTGCAAAGGCCGAAGTACGCCTCAGTTCCATTTCCGTACGTCAGTCCGTCAGTTCCCAGGTACAGGCCGGGGGAAAGGCCGGAGGAAACGTGCAGCTGGCAGACATGTCTTTCAAGGAAATCCTGGAGAAGGATATGCTCAAGGAACTTAAAAAGGACAGGGACCTCTACCGGGAGAAGTTCCGTGAAGCCTACGGTAAATACCCGGAATAATCATTTTATAAACATAAAGATAAAAAGACAATGAAGACAAAATTCATCTTTTCACTGCTCACAGCATTGCTGTTCAATTTTGCCACCTCAGGTCTGTTTGCACAGAGTATCGGCATCGACCATAACCTGATGTTCGGCATCCAGATGGGGCTTTCGCTGGTTCCGTTGCAACTTACCGGCTGTCTGGCAGACGGGCTGAACAAAGAAATCTGGATTCCCGAGATTATCGAGAAGTTCTATCCGGAAACCTCGTTCGTTTCCGACTCGCGTGATTTCAGCATGTGGACCGATAACGAGTACCTGAACCTGCAGGAAGCGGGTATCGACCCCAGAGTATTCATCGACAATGAGGTATATCCGATACCGGTAGTCGCCCGTGGTGACAAACCCTACAAGATTCCGATGAAACGTTTCGATACGGAAAACACCGTACATATCAACGCCATCGAAATCGAAGAATCCGCCGAAAAACGTAGAAGCGTGGCCGCCGGACACCAGAAGTCACTGCAGATGCAGTTTTCCGAGCTGGCCATCTACAACTGGGCGCCCAAGAAGGATAGTGAAACTACCCCGGTTATAAAAATCAACGACGGCAATGCCAGCAAACAGGGTACCGGTTATGTGGCCATGACCTATGAAAAGGTTCTGGCGCTCTCCACCCAGCTCGACATGATGCTGGTTCCAAAAGAAGGGCGTATCCTGGCACTGCATCCGTACCATGCTACCGACTTGCAGCTTCAAGACCTGGAGATGTTCAAGACGTTCTTCTCTACCGGTTCCATGTTCGGCTTCAAAATTCACGTCACTTCCATGGTGCCTAAATACAACGGTACTACGGGTGAGAAGGTGGAATGGGGTGCTCCTGTCCGCGATACGGACGCTATCGCCTCCACAGTATGGTACCGTGATGCAGTTTGTCGTGCCAAGAGCATGGAGGACATGTACTACCGCCTGAATGATCCGGAATACCGTGGTGATGTCCTGGGCTTCAATATGCGCGGCATCGCATTGCCTATTACAGGCAAGTATCTGGGTGCCATGTTTACCACCAAGAAATCCTAACTCTAAAAATTAAAGAACAATGAGCTATATCAATATGAAATCGCGGAGAAGCTTTGACTTCTTCGCCCCCTATACAGAAGAAGGTGACCGCTGTGTACAGATACCGTTCCCGGTCGCTGTAACCCGTAAAACTGAAGGTAAGTCGCTGGTGCATGACTGCAATCCACAAATAGTAGATATTGCAGCCGAAACCGCAGCAACCACTTTTGAACTGGACACCCGGGTGCAGGCCGGTTCGTTGCTCATCGTCAGGAATGCCAGCACCAATGCCCAGACCATCGGCAAGGTTGCCTGTGCGGCAAGCAAAGTGACTACGTTGATGTATGACGGAAATGCTTACATCAGTATCGGAACCTCAGAAATCGGAGAATGATGGCAGCACGAGGTTTACGCAACAATAATCCGGGTAACATCCGCCTGTCACGTACTGTGTGGCAGGGGGAAATCCGCCCCTCGCGTGACAGGTCTTTCTGCCAGTTCCGTACGATGGCCTACGGTTATCGTGCCCTGATAAAGTTACTGCAGAACTACCGCCGTAACAACGGCTGCCGTACGATAGCGGACTTCATCAACCGCTGGGCGCCTCCTGTAGAAAACAACACTTCCGGCTATATCAGCCGGGTGTGCCGGGAGATGCAGGTTCCGAACACGTATGTGCCCGATGTGAACGACCGGGTAACCATGTGCGCTTTTGCCGCCGCCATCTCACAGGTGGAAAACGGAGTGCCGGCAGTAACGGCGGACGTGGAAGCGGGATGGGAACTGCTCTGATGATTGATAACCCTTAATGATTTCCAGCCATGAATTCAGACCTGATAATGCAGATTCTCCAATGGCTTGTGCCGAGCGGCATTGCCGGTTCCCTCTGGGCATGGCTGAGACATCGGGAGAACAACAAGGTGCTCGCCGCCAAGGAGCGGAACGACGCCTATAAGGAAATGTACGACAACCTGTCAGGAACATTAATAGACTTACAGAATGAGAACATTAAACTCTACAAGGCAGTACGGGAACTTAACCGTACCATTCAGAGGGCTTCTACTTGCCGGCATTATGCTGACTGCCCTATCCGTGGCGAGCTGCAGAAGTCCGGAACCATTGGTGCGGAACGAGCACAGCCAAAAAGACAGCCTCTCGGGCAGAAGCGGGTTCGCTCTCCTGCAGCAGCCTGTTCCGCCCAGCATGGCGAAGACGAAATTCCCGACGGATATGCTGGAACTGATTCCGGTGGGCACAGGCTTTAGCCGCCGCAGCGGGCAGGCTACGGTGAATGTCACCCGCATATCGGAAGACAGCCTGGAAGTGACGGCTGCCTGCGACAGTCTGGCCCGGCAGATACTCATCCTTACCGAAGAGAACATACGCATCCGTAACGAGCTCTTCAGGGAGAAGGAGAAACCACCACCTGAAACGGTACATGAACCTACCGGCTTCCAGTGGTTCCAGATATGGATCGGGCGCACGGCCGTCGCCGCCCTTCTGCTGGGAATACTCAGACGGCGATTTATTAACCCTTAAACTTGGAATAAACATGGATAAATTAATATTCGGAATGTCGCAGGTCAAATTCTGCGGCCTTGAAATCGGCTGGTTCGACGAACAGGGAGTCACCCCTGCGGGTACCGCCGCTACCCAGGTGGACATCTACGCCGCCCAGGTAAAGGACGGCCCTGTGGCGACAATCACGAGCAATCCGGGAAAGAAGGCCTTTACGGGCAACCTGATTGACATGTCGGCTGAAAACCTTGTGAATACAATCGGAGGGAGCAAGGATGACCAGGGCAACTGGGAGCCGCCCGAGAAATGGGAGAAGACGGGTGTCATGGATATTGTCTGTGACAGCGGCCATACCATCCGTCTTTACAAGGCGAAAGTCACCGGCAATGACTTCGGCGGCGGCGTGAACTCCCAGGGCGTACTCTCCGTCCAGCTCAACATCGAGGTTATGAAGGATGAGAACGGCAAGCGGATGAAGATATTCGCCCCCGGCATCGATCCTGAAACCGGCAAACCGAAACCGTCTGAAGAAGCCTGACACGTATGGAGCGCCTTGAAATGGAAATCCTCTCGGAAAGGGTAATGCAGGACGGGGGCATCTCGCTTCCCCTGCGCCTTCCCGGCGGAAGGCATATTCGCTGGGTGATGCGTGTCCCCACTTATGCGAGCCTGCTGAATATCGGCCGGATGTACCTGAAGCTGGGGGTCCGGTATGACGAGGTGAAGGAATATGACTTCGAGCAGAAAGTGGAGTTCATCACCCGCCACGGGGTGGGCGTGAGCCGCATGGTGGCCTGCGGTATCGTCCGGGGGCGTATCCTCTCCCCGTTGCTGAACCGCCCCGTAGCCTGGATGCTCCGGCACTGGATGCACCCGGCCGCCCTTGAGGAAGCCTGGATAATAGTCGTGCGCATGTTCGGTACTGTCCCTTTCGGAAATATTATCAGATTGGCGGAGACAATCAACCCGATGTCGCCCCTGCTGAGCCACGGAAAAGGATAGAACGGAAGTTAAAGGGCTATATGGAGCCTTCACATAGCCCGTTCGGACTGATAGGACAGATAGCCCGCGATACGGGCTGGAGCATAAGGTATATCCTGCACGGGGTGAACTATCCGACGCTCATGCTGATGTGGCGGGACTGTCCCAGGCATATTCCCGCACGCAGAAAGACGCCCGCCGAACTTTCCCGGGAGATGTCCGCCCGCAGCGGCGGTACCCCGGAAAACATGTCGCCCCTGGAGTTCTTCAGGAGCATGGAGGAAGAGGAATGAAAACTGTTTGTCACATAATAAACCGCTATAAGAAATGCAGCCTATCAAGCTTGAAATATTCCTGGATGACAGGACGCTTGCCGGCATGAAGTCGGCCGAGGGCAACATAGCCGCCCTGGAGAGTTTCAACAGGCAGATGGTCGAACGTCTGCAGGGCGAGCTCAAGCAGTTGGAGAGACAGTACAGGCAGCTGCAGAAGCAGGGCCTTGCCGGTGACAGGGAACTCGCCGACATACAGGCGCTCAAAGGTGTCATCGGTGGCCTGAAGGATGAGATAAAGGCATACGAGGCCGCCAAGAGACAGGCCGGCGAGACGCCCCTTGTGGCGCATGACCCGGCACCGAAGCTGAACCAGGTCAGAATGACCATGGCACAGATCGCCCGGGAGCTTCCCTCGCTGGCCATGGGGCCGCAGATGTTCTTCCTGGCCATATCCAACAACATCCCGATGTTTACGGACGCCGTGAGCAATGCCCGCAAGGAATACGAGCTCATGACGGCCGCAGGAAAGAAGGCGACCCCGGTATGGAAACAGGTGGCAGCTTCGCTGTTCTCCCCGCAAACGGCACTGGCCGCGCTTATTACGCTGACGGTGGTATACGGTAAAGAAATAGGAGAATGGATAAAGGGGCTCTTTGGCGGGAAAAACGCCATGGATGAACTGCGTGAATCCATGCGGGAAACCTATGAGGTGGAAAAAGAGGCGAATGCCACATTCGTGAAAAGCCGGTTTGAGATGGACAGGGTAATCAAGTCCGTAAAGGAGTTCAAGGGAAGCAAGGAGGAGGAACGCAAAAAGGTAACCGAACTCAACCGTACATACGGCGAAACGTTCGGCTACTACCAGACATTGAGCGAATGGTACGATACGCTTATGAAAAAGAGTTCCGACTATATCGAGGTGCTCGTACTGGAACAGAAGGCCCGGAAATGGCTTGACAAAGCCGTAGAGGAGAGCGATAAGGCCGACAAGCTGAAAGCGGAAGGTGCGGAATCCCACCGTCCATGGTTCGGTGCCGGCGGTAAAATCCACAAGTTCTTCGGCGGAGGTTCCACCGACCAGTTCGGTAGCGACCCTGCTTCCGTAGCTTACAACAAAATGCTCAAAGACATCTATGATGCGGAAGAGGATGCCCTTAAACGTGCGGAAGAGTTTCAGGATAAAGCCGCCCGTATCAAGGAGGGAACAAATATCAATACCGTAGTTTCCGGTTCGGTGGAAGAATTGGAAAACAGCATAGCGGAGAAACGCAAGGCGCTGAAGAAACTCACAAACAAGGAGGATTATGAGGCGGCCATGAAAGTAATAGAAGCCGAGGAGAAAAAGCTGGAAACCATTACGGGAAAGAAAAACAAGGACGGTGGCAGGAATGCTTCCGACTATCAGGATGCTCTTTCCGACGCCCGCCTGCGTGCACAACGTAAGCTGGAGGATGCCCGTATCGCCCTGATGGCGGAAGGCAGCGCCAAACGCAAGGCACTGCTCCGTCAGGAATACGAGCAGACACTTGCCGCCATCGACAAGGAAGAACGGGAGCTGCTCTCCAGGCTGGAGAAATCGAAAAAGGCCGGCAATCCGGTAGCCCCCGGGGAGGCTGACCGGATAAGGCAGGACGCTTCCTCACAGCGTGTGGTTGCCGGCGTGCAGTATATGCAGGATGTCTACGACGAGGAGAAGCAGTTCCGGGAAAAGGACCGGCAGGCGTGGATAGACTACAACAGGGAGTACGGCAGCTACCAGGAGAAACGGCTGGCAATCACACAGGATTATGCCCTGAAGATTGCCGCAGCCGAAACCGAAGGTGAAAAGGCCATGCTGAAAAGACGGCGCGAGGACGAACTGAAAGAGCTTGATTTCGGGGAGTTCAAGAAGACCGTCAACCTCGCCGACGTATTCGGCAATCTGGATGCCCAAAGTACGGAGGCGCTCTCCGCACTTCGCGACAAGCTGAAGGAATACATCAGCGGGGCGGCCAAAGAATTACGCCCCTCGGACTTGAAGCAGCTGCAGGACGCACTGACGAATATTGACCTGAAGCTTGCCGACCGCAAGCCCTTCCGGGAACTGAAACGGTCTATGGATGAATACGCCAAGGCCCAGGAAACTGTCCAAAAGGCGCAGGAGGATCTGAACACCGTCATGGCGGGCGGAAAGGTTATCACCGGTCTGTACAGGGATGAGACGGGCAAGCTCGTCACCGGACTGCTGACACAGGAACAGGCGGAGAAGAAACTGACTGAGGCCCAGGAAAACCGCCGCAGGAAACGTACGGCAATGGCTCAGAGCCTGCAGGGGGTTGCGGGCGAAATGTCATCCTACACACAGGCGGCCGATGATGTCGTCAGTATGCTGGAAGGGTTCGGAGTGTCGGTGGACGAGAATGCCAAGCGGGTGATAGAGGGTTTCAATACCATGTCGGAAGGTATCAGCCAATTTGCGAACTCCATGCTTTCGGGTGACATCGGCGGCATGATAAGCGGCGTGGTGAATACAGCCGGTGGTTTTGTCAAGACATTGGGCAGCCTTTTCGGTACGGATTGGGGCGGCCAGCGTTCCGAAAGACGTTACCAGCAGGCAAAGGAGCGTTATGAAAGCTATATGGCGGTGCTTGACAAAGTCATCGCCAAACAAAAGGAACTGGTGGCATCCATGGAGACCGATACGCTGGCGAATGCCAATAATTCCTACAAGAAAGCCGGCGAACTCCTGCAGCAACAGGAAGAATACGCCCGCGAAATGGGAAAGGCTTACCTGAATGCCGGGGCGAGCAAGGGGTTTCTCGGCATCGGTTCCAAAGCTTCCCATGGAACGAAACAGAGGGAAAGCATATCCTCCACAGCCTGGGACCAGGCGCGCCAGGTATTGGGAAATGACTTTTACAAGGTATCCGACGGCCGTATGACCGGCCTCTTTGACCTGAGTTACGAAAAGCTGGTAAAGCTGCGTGATGAAGCCACCGGCTTCTGGAGCGAACTGCATGAGGATACACGCAAATATCTGGAACAGGTCATCGAGAGCGAGGAGGCATGGCAGGAGGTGCAGGAAACACGCAAGGAAGCCATGACGGGCATCTCCTTCGAGAGCGTGCGCAGCAGCTTTCTGGACATGCTCATGGATATGGACAGCAGCACGGCGGACTTTGCCGACAACTTCGAGAAATATATGCAGAAGGCCATGCTGAACAGCATGCTTTCGGAAAGCTATAACGGACGTCTCAGGGAATGGTACGACTCGTTTGCCGAAGCCATGGAGGAGAAGACGGAATGGCGGACGGGCCAGGGCAGACGCGGACGTAACAGGTATAAAGTTACCACCGAAGCTGCGGGTGTGCTGAGCCAGACGGAATATGACGCTCTGAAGGAATCCTGGGATTCGATAGTGAGTGATGCGCTGGCTGAACGTGACGCGATGAAGGAGATATTCGGCTGGCAGGGTGATCCGGCAAGCTCACAGTCCGGACGCAGCGGAGCCTTCACTACCATGACACAGGAACAGGGCACACTTCTGGAAGGGCTGCTTACTTCCTTGCAGGACCATGCCAGCGGCATGCACAAACTTCTGGAAGAGCTCGCCAAATCAAGGAAGGAAGACCACGACCTGCTCGTCAGCATTGTTGAGAATACAGCCTACTGCCGGTATCTGGAAAGTATCAACGAGATTATGGAATATTTTAGAAACAATGGAATAGAAGTGTCATGATGTACGACCTGACAGGATATATGGTGATTAACGGCAAGGATGCCTGGACGGAGTATTCGGCCTTCCTCTGCGAGGACAGGACGGAAGACAGCACGAACGTGACCGAACTGCTCAAACCGCCCGAGATGAAGGAATATACGGCTGTGGATTTCAGGGAGCGTAACGGTGAGGAATTGCCGGAGCAGCTTCCCCTTCCACGCTGCAAGGCCCGCGACCTTACACTGTATCTGGCTGTATACGCCTCTTCACTTTCCGAATGTGAGACAAGGCGGCTTGCCCTGATGCAGGCACTCATGCAGGGCTGGGTAACCCTTCGGGTAAAAGGGATATCCATGGAATACAGGCTTTACTACAAGGCTGCCACACCGGCCGATATCCTGACCGATGCACTTGACGGAACTGCAGTGGCCAGATGGAAAATCAAGTTCAGGGAACCGAAACCGGCCCTCTTTTAAATGATATTTAAAGACTGTTCGAATGGAGCTCAATATCTATAACCAATCCGGAGAACTGAAGCTGACCGCCTCGGTAACCTCATCCTCTGTATGGAACCTCGAGTTGATGAGAGAGAATGCACTCTCGCTTACCTTCACAATCCCGGTCTGTGTGCCGTTGCAGGTGAATGACTATATAATACTGGAAGGTGTAAGGTTCAGCGTGAAGAAAGAGTACAAGCCCAGGAAAAAGAACAGCCAGAAGTATAGCTATTCGGTAAAGTTCTATGCTCCCATACATGATGCCCAGCAGGTGGTATACCTTCACCTTACGGATGGCCAGTACGAACCTCAGTTCAGTCTTGACGGCAGTCCCCGGGAACACCTGCAGAAATGGGTGGACAACATGAACCGTATTTACGGTGAAGAGCGCTGGCGTATCGGTGATGTGATTGATGCACCTAATCAAAATATAGAATATAGCAATACTACATGTTGGGATGCACTGGCATCCATGGCCGATATTTTCTCGACCGAATGGTGGTCGGACGGCTTCTATATTAATCTGTGCCGTTGTGAGCGCGGGGAACGTGTGGAACTGGGATACGGGAAGGGACTTACCTCGCTTACGCAAACGGAAAATAGCGATGACGTAAAATTCTTCACCCGGCTTATTCCGCTGGGAAGTACCAGGAACATAGACCGCAGCCGCTACGGTTTCTCCCGTCTGCAGCTGCCCGATCGCGCCAAGTATGTGGACAGAAATACGGACTACGGACTGTATGAACATGTGGAAGAGGACGCCTTTGCGGGTATCTTTCCTCATTATACGGGAACTGTGTCCTCCGTACGTTCACAGGAAAGGACCGGGAATGACGGCAAGCCCTTTACGGTCTATTATTTCAAGGACGAAGGTCTGGAATTTGACCCATGTGATTATGAGATTGCGGGACTTGTCAAACAATTGTCTTTCCAGAGCGGTGAGCTGAACGGGCGTGATTTCGAGGCAAACTATCATTCGGAAAGCAAGGAATGGGAAATCATCAATACCTACCCGGATGAAGATACGCAATTGCCCGGGGGAAACCTTATACCGCATGCTGGTGACAAATATATCCCCTGGAATTTCCGTATGCCCGAAGCTTACGAAAAACAGGCCGAGCAGGATTACAAGGCGGCCGTTGATGACTTTCTCTCGTCCTACAGCGAAGACACCACCAAGTACGGCGGCGATACCGATTACACCTATATTGAGAAGCACTCCGTCCCTCTGCGGCTGGGACAGTCGGTAAGGCTGCTCAGCGAAGAGTATTTCCCCGGCAGCGGTTACCGGGATACACGCATGACAAAGGTTACACGCAAGCTGGAAAACCTTTCCATGGCGGCTATTGAATGCACGAACCGCGTCGGCAAGGGCTGGAAACGCAGCTTGGAAAGTGATCTGAACGGATTGCAGTACGTTGTCGGCGGACTGCTGGACCGCTCGGTCATCGAGGTGCTTAAATCATGGGACAACCGTGAGGCCAGCGAGTACAACGTATTTTCGGCTTTACGCACGATAAAGGAAATAACCCGGCGTGCCATCAGCAAGATCGGTCCGGATGGGACATCCTTTCTCGTTTCCTTTCTGGGCGGTGCTTGGTTCGGCGAGTTCGTAGACAGTATGATTGCCGGCAAGGGTACAGGGATATTTCCTGATGGCCGGGCACAGGTAGAACGGTTGGAAGTGCGCGGTTCACTGTCAGTGCTTGACCTTATTATCAATCAGATTCAAGGAATGGAAT
>OOCJ01000477.1_pt1 | contig 28734 bp, 8 predicted proteins | sample 1671481 | NCBI WGS metagenome assembly OOCJ01 (sample SAMN06348161, study PRJEB24527) | human gut metagenome | biome: human gut; feature: ankylosing spondylitis patient; material: feces | host: Homo sapiens | place: China | collected 2015-10 | reverse complement strand
TTACAAATTTATTCTTTTTATACGTAACTGTCAGATTAAGTCTTGACTAATTCAGCAATATCCGATGGATGTGCCCCTTTGATTTAAGCAGCTCTCATTGCATCATATAACTGGTTTACTGCATTTATATTTGTACCCTGCTGCGCCTGTTGAAGTAACTGAGGAGAGATACCTTCAGGTATTTTGCCCTGCTCCAGTTGCTCTTTCTGAGATTTGATGCTTTGCAGCAATTCATCTGCAAACGGGAAATCTCCATGCTCAAGCAGCTGCTCTACACTAATTGCCTGAGACTGGTACAACTGCATAAGCATATCGTTAGCAAGATGCCTGTATGCCGGTGTTGAAGTGCTTTCGGTAATGCTTAAATCAAATTCTACATCACGTATTTTCTTCGGGTCATATTCGATTTGTGCACCACTCTTACCTGCAATATTGAATACACGTTTGCTATCATAAAACTGCTGCATGTTCTTCACATCCTTGTATGCTCCGTCCACTACAAAGCAACTGAACGACTCCAGCAAATCAAGTAATGATTTGGTGGAATTTTCTGTCTGTTGGTTATAGTGTGATGCGCTTTCTCCCGAATATCCCGGTTTCCCTTGCAACGCACCTGTCACGCCTGAAATGTCCTCAAAGAACTTCAGCTGTATATTGAGCAATTCTGCAATACCTATGTTGGTGGAATTGTTGGCTACCTGCTCCGGAACCTTACCACTCTTGCTCGGCTTATAGACAATCACGCCGTTAAACTCGGTCCAACTCTCTGCAATATCGTCAATGCTCACACCATCAGGAAGACAATCCTCCGGCATCATCAGCACACCTTTTGCGCTTGCCCTCATAATCCAGTCATAGAGAGTTATCAACCGGTTGGTATATCTCTGCTGGTCGATTACATCAGCAACGAATGAATGGATTTCACCATCAATGAACGGATATGCCTTGAAAACATATGGATGGCTTCCATGCTCGTAAGGCGTTTCCCCCTCCCTCAATATGTCGCCAAAAGGAGAAAGGTAATAGAAATACCAATAATCGTCCACAAACCAAGTAGCTTTTATCAACGGAACCTCATCTTCCGGCATACCGGCTTCCTTGGCCATACGCATACGTTCTTCATTTTCAGTAAGCACCACTTGTGCGTAATCTTCTTCGTCTATTTTGAAAATATCGCCGTTTTGGTAGTCATGGCAACGGTATCTCGGTTTTTGCTCCTTGCGCCATATCTCTATCACACGGCATCGTCCTGGTTCGCTTGTGAATAGAAAATCGTAGTTTTCTAAGCGGCTATACCCGAAACGCTCCGCGTATGTGGCTATGTAATCTTTCCTTGCCGCCCACTTGTAAATGTCACGCAATTGTCTGTATTCCTGCGGACTTGATGCGAACTGTTCACACAACTGTCCGAAAGAAATGTCGTGAACTTCTCCAAGCACGGAAACATCCCAACCTCTGAAATCTCTCATGTTGTTGTCGATAAAGAAATTATTGGGTTGCACATAGTCCGTCCAACAATCCTCTTTTCCATTACGCCAACCGTACGACTTACGGTGAACGATAAAACCGCTTATCAGGAACTCTTCCATTGTTCGGGCATATACATCGTTCATTCGGTTAAGCTGCATGTTGCATTGAAGTATCGTACTCATCGTTTCACCAAGTTTCTGTTCATCCCGATCACGTGCGGTACAGGTCGGTTCTTTACTTTGGCTTCGATACACGCCAAGCACGCTTCGCACAAGTCTACGGATAAGGTTGTTTTTCAAAGGCACGTTGCCTTGACTTTTAATGTATTCTTCCTCGCTCATGGATTTTCCGTCCACACAAATCATATCGTCCCATTGGAAACCGTAGGTATAGCGTTTGTTCCGTTCCCTGTCTTTCCGAAAATCTTCCATCTGATTCCAATAGTATTGTGCTTCCATCAGAATATCAAATGCCCGGCGGTCTCCATATCGTTTTGCAGAAACAACGGTGTCTATCTCGGTAGCATCATCTCGTTTGGTAGAGATACGGCTCATGGGTAGCAACTTTCTTTTGTTCTTATTCGTATCCATAATTTCATCGTTTTAATGATTGCTCGGAACAAAGATACTATTCCGGGCAATCATCCTATGTTTAACTATTTACGTTTACGAGTCCGATTCATTTCTTCTATCATCTCCTTTTTGAGTTCATTCAATTCAGACTCAATACTCTTACGCTCCTCATCATCAACTACATCATTCAACTCATTATAGAGGTCGTCAATATCCCTGCGATAATCCTCAAAGATTTCGTACCGCTCATATTCGGGTGAGTTGTAAAGAAAATCAATCTTTTCAGCATAATCAAAGATGTCGTTCTCAGTATCTTCCTCGTAATGCTTCAATCGAGTTTTCAATCGGTCATGCTCCTCTTTCAACCGGAAATACTCATTGTTTACAGCCCTGTACTCGGTGCGTTCGTCCCCGGCTTTGACCAGTCTGTTTACCAATAAGATGCTGCGTGGGTCATATTCTCTTGCTCCGGAAATGGTTTCCGCTGTCTTGGCCATTTTGTCAATAGTACCGAAAACACCACCGAAATATCCGTTCAAGAGATATTCTACCTTTGCCGGATTAAAGTCAATCGTTCCTTTTGTATATGGGTCCCCGCCCGTAGCTTCATTCATGGCATTGGCCAATCCGACAATGTATTTATTGGCGCTCTTATACGCCTTTGTCCATTCGGGCATATCTTTGTTGTAAGGTGTGTCTTTATAAAGTGGCATACCCGTCCAGCTCTTTTCTGCAACGTAGGCTTCCCACAAGGGTTTGTAGGCACTCGGTACAAAGGCATTCAATCCTCCGCCACCCTCCAAGAAATCAATAGGTAATATCTGTGTAGCCTGTCCTGTTATGGCTTCGGCAATTTCTTCGCCAGTAAGATGTTCCTTTCCGTTAAGGACGGAAATCATCAGTTCGCCCATGCCGTAAACAGCCCTGTATTCTACCGGAAGAGGAATGGATACCCAACTGTTTCCTGCCTTGAAAAGAATATTGCTGCGCCTTACATATTCGGGAAGATTATAGTATGCGTTCTTGTCATCATCGTCATCATCGCCACCCAAGTAGGCAACAATGGCACCAAGAAGGAACATCGCCGCAATACCTGTAAAAGCTTTGGCAGGATGGCGTTTCATCTGTCGTCCAAAGTTTGCCGTACCTTGAATGGCTGCATTCCAAAACACATAGCCGCTACGACCAAGTCCCGATACCAATGCACTGGCATTACCAGCCTTTGTCTGCCCTGTACTGTCATAGAATTTTGCTCCGCTGCCTTTCTTGTTGAAGTTTACGCTTATCTCCTTTGCATCATAGATGGCTCTGTCAATGCTCCTTCCCATTTCACGCGATGTCATGAAAGCGGCAAAACGGGCGCAGTTCTCGACTGCCCGGTTGCATTCATCAAAGCGTTCACCCAACCAGTCCCATGCTTTTTTTACAGGAATCTTGCCGTTCGATTTTTTCAGTTCCCTGCGTATGTCGTTCTTATGTTGTTCAATGTCCCGGATATTGGCATAGCCTGTTTCTCCTCCGTTCATCATGAACTGATGAAACATTGCTTCCGTCTTGTTGCCCATGTCAAGCGTCCCTTTGCGGTGCTTTGCCAAGAGCTGCTTTATCCTTACAGGGTTGGCATACATATAATTGCGATGAAAACGCAGTGCGTAGTTCGGGCTTTCCCTTATCCAAGTCATGGTGTTGGTGTATAGCATATCTCGCATGAAGTTCGACACGATGAAGTCCGGGTTTCGTGTGGTATAGAACGCACTCAACTGTCGGTTGATATTTTCTCCTGCACGGAGAATAGCCCCGATTGCCCCTGACATATCGTTATCGGGATTTGTCTGTCCGTTCAATGCCTGTGCTGCGCGGGGATTGCCGTTAATGGTAATCACATAGTCCCTGCCGCCACGTTTCACTACAATTTGGTGCTGCCTCATATCCTGGCTTTCCACAATACGGTAAGGAATATTCACGGTATCCTTGCCGTGCTTGTACCGGTCAGGATATTGCTGCGCCAATGACTCCATTTTAGTTTCAAAGTCCAGCATCTTCCGTTCCACCACTTCGGGAGTATCTGTACTGTCTATGTTGTCAGGAAACACTGGCTTCCATTCGTCGGCCACCGTATCGTATTCTACCCAAATGTCGCTCACACTGACAAGGTCGCTCGGATGGTTGAGGGCGAAATTAAGGAAACGCTGTTTTACCAATTTGTTCCGGTTGCCCTGCATGATAGCACCTTCTGCCATTGATTGCAGGTTGGCAAACGGGTCATCCGCTTTCGACCTGCGTCCTTCCGCTTTCTTGATAGGAGCATTGAATGCACTTTGCTTGTGCGTCAGATATGCGTATGCTTCAGAACTGGTCTTTTCGTCAAAACCACGTAGCGGAATGTAAAAATCATACATATCTGAAATTTTATCAAAGGTCGCTTTGCTCATCATGCCACATTCGTATGACTTTGAAAGTATTGCTTTGCTCGCGGCATTGATTTTTTTCCAAAGGTCGGTAGTGTCGTGTGCCTGTTCGTAATCGTTAACCATTATATGTGCTTCCGTTTCGGCATCGGTAACATTATCCATACCTGTAAGGGCTGTAAGTCCGGCATAGTCGGTTTGGTCTGCATCGGTTGCTCCGTTATTGATTGCTTCATTACGCATATATGTATTGCGTTCAAGGCCGTGTTTCGCCATCATGTAATCAATCAATTCCTCACGCTCTGCCTCAGTCCTGGCAAGTTTGGCAACCTCATCAAGCATGGGCTTGAACAGGGTGTGGGCAAATGCATCGGCTTCAGCTTTGTTCACACTTGACAGACGGTTTTCTCCCAAGTATGCGTTTTCAAATCCGTCCACATCCTCAATGTTTGTTTCCTTGCCAAGGATTGCAGTCATGGCTTCTTTCAAGCCGAGCATACTGTCCTGTAATGCTTCCTGTGATTGGAACATACCGCTTTTTACACGCCTTTCATAACGGTCACGAGCCAACTCCCTTTCATGTATTTCCGGGTCACCGGTACGGTATAGTGCATCATCACTTTCTGCAACAGTCTGATGATGTGGGTCGGAAACCGCATAATTTCCGACTTTCAGTTCATACTGCTTTGCCACATCAGCGGCTTCTCCCAATATATTTCTGTATCTGCCTGGTTCCGCAAGGTTCTCGTAACTGCGCCACAAGATGTAGCGAAGTTCGTTGTCCGATAGAGTAACCCCTCTGAAATCCTCAAAGCCTATCTTATGAAGCATATTCAGGAAGAAATCCTTTATCTGTTGCCACCAACTTGCGTTGATGTTCTCAAATTCGGTATCTTCTGCAAGCGAAGCCAGATATTCTTCGGTAGCCTTACGGAAATCCCAACCGTTTTTTGCAGCCATATTTACAATGTGTCTGCGTATGGTCTCATCAGCATTATTGAATACATTATCGAGGAATGTATCAAAATGTTCTCCGAACAACTGTCGCAAACCATAGTGTGCCACAGCCTCATGCAGCAGTGTCTGCTCAACATCAAACGTACTGGCATGGTTAGGAATGACAATGGCTATCTTCCCTGTACTCTTTGAGTAGAAACCTTTCGCACGCTGTTTCCTACCCTCCAAAACAGAAGCATCGGTAACAACCTCCACATTGTCAAGGTGCAGCTTCTTTGCAAGGCTTTCCACACGCTCTGCCATTCTTTGGCGTTCACGCTGTGCAAATTTCCTCCGTTGCTTTGCCGTTCTCCTTGACTGACCAAGCAGTTTTGCCACCGGGTCATTCTCAAAACCGACCTCATCATCGGTATATGCACCATCACCTTCACGCATATTTTCATCCGCAATGTTTGGATTCTCGAATTTTTCCACTATCTTTGTGATAGAAGAAAGTCTTGGATTGCTGAGGGCTTCCGTTTCGAGGACGGAGTGGTGCAGATAGTCTAAGGCTTTTTCTTTATTAATGTAATTGGCAAAACCTCTCTCTATCCAATCAATTATATTATTGTTTCCTTTCCCAAAAATAGAAGTCACCACATTGAAATCAATATCATTCCCTCTTCCTACCGACAATGTTACCAAAAAGTTACCCTGCTCCGTTTTTAATTCGGTAAGAACAGATCGGTTTTCTTCTTTTCCATAATTTTCAAACACGGCAATAGGATTCGCCACTGCTTCGGGAAGATTCTTTAATTCCTCCAGCTTGAAGCCGTGCTTCTTCATCTTCTTTATGACTTTGTTTCCGTACAGTTTCATGGGTTTGTCGGAAACTCCGGCTGACAACAGTATGTCCGATGGAGTGCCAAGGTTAAGTATCACTTTGTCTGCATTGGATTCTGTCAACTTTTCCAGTTCCTCGTTAAACCTATCGTTCACTTCCTCCAAATCATCTTCCCGATACAGTACATTGTCATCTTCTTCTGCAGTGGAAATATTATTTGCAGTTTCAACGGTAGCGTCCATTTCCGCATACTTGGCTTCCTTTTCCTCCAGTTCTTTCTTCATCAGTTCGGCATATTCCTCCAACTGTGATTTCGCCTGTGCCAATTCTTCTTCATATTCGAAAGGTTTGCCCTCTCGTAACAAGAGTTCTTTCAATTCGGCTTCATTATGCTTCTTGTTTTGCTCTCCGGCATTCAATCTCTCGGCAAAATCCTTTCCTGTAATCACATTGACTGTAATGTCTTCAATGGCATTGCGAAGCAAATTTTGGCGTACCGGCACATCTTCAATGCTGAGTTCGGGACATGAGTAGGTCATTTTACGCTCAACATCATTGAAAAGTGTTGCACCGTCACGCATGGTCTGCCTTGTCAGCTTTGTTGTAACTACAAATGAAAAATCGCCTATCTGTATAGTCAGTTCCCGTTTTTGTTCTCCTGCAATCTCACCGTCTTTCATCTGTTTCATTTCAGCAATAACACTCTTGTTATGTTCCTTGAAGAAATCACCCATTGTATCAACAGAAGCAAAACGATGTTTTCTGATTACAATTTCCTTGAATTGCCCATCGGGGAATGATGAATGTACAGCATCTAAATATCTACTGTTATCCTCAATGCACTTTTCCGCATCCTTGATAAAGGCTTTCAATCTTGGCTTGGCATTGTGAATATAGGTTTGGTCTGTTTCCCATTGCTTTTTGCGGCTTGCATATTTACGCACATTCTTTTCCGCATTGTTTTTCAGCATGGCATATTCACTGCCGGAGAGCTGCGCAACGGTATCGCCAAACACATCTTCTTCCTCTTCAAGCACACGGTTGGTCATGCTGTTGTTCATCATCTGCTTGCCGTTCATGATACTGTCGGCAATCGCTCCCTTTGTTTTCAAGCGTTGGTAGGCGGTAACATCCAAACTGTCCTCAACTCCGAAACGCAAGATGCGTACAGGCTTGTTCATGTCCTTATGCAAATTTCCCTGTCGCAAAATGCGTCCGTTGCGCTGGGTATAGTCCATAGGACGGTTGGGCGCATCCAAATGTATCAGCGTGTGCAGTCGTTCCTGAATGTTCACGCCTGTACCGAGTGTAAAGGTAGAACCAAGAATTACACGAACCTCGCCACGGTTTACCTTTTCAAAGATTTCAAGTTTCTTCTTGACGGTCATTCCCGACCTCATTACTACAATCTCATCAGCAGGAACACCCTCTACAATCAGTTTGTTTCTGATGTCATCATACAGGTTAAATCCGCTCTGCTTGTTTTGGTAATTGTCGGCAAAGATGGCAATCGTACCTTTATAGTCGGCCGTTTCTTTCAGTGAGTGCAGAGTCTGGCGAACGGCTTCATTGGTCTTGCTGTTCGGGTCGTCCTCCGCATCAGACTGCACCAACCGGGCATCCACGGCTGCGGCTTTGGCAATACCGTACATTGTGAGCGGAATATGGCTGTTCTCTTTCTTCTCTTTGCCGCTCATCTGCTCATAATGTTCAAGTTCGCTCTTTACGAACTTCATGATGCTACGCAATGCACGTGTCTGTGGCAGATAAAGGTCTTGTGCCTTTCCTCCCTCCATTTCAGGTATTTTGTCCCTTACACCACCAGCTTCTTTGGTAAGGACGGTATCGGACACTCCCGACCATATACGCACCAGTTCGGGCAGGTTCACATATCCGGCAAAGCGGTTGTTTTCCTTAAACTTTCCGCTTGTGGTGAACTCCAACATTTGCTGAATGTTACCAAAGTTGCGTACAAAGTCGTCAAAGTAATAAATACCGTACTCTTTCATCGTATCGGCAGGCATAAGATAGCGCATGAACGTCCAAATCTCTGCAGCTGTATTGCTGATAGGCGTACCTGTGGCGAAGATTACGTTTCGTCCGTTGTTCTTTTCCAAAACAGCCTGTGTCTTCAGGAATACCCCTTGTGATTTCTTGCTGTATGACGGGTCCACACCTTTGACTCCACGCTGCATGGCAGTGGCAAACCCAAGATGCTTGTATTCGTGGGCTTCATCCACAAGCAGGGCATCAATGCCCATATCGTCAAAGTTCTCTACATCGTCAGTCCGGCGGTCAAGCATTTCCATTGCCTTGACTTCTGCATTCTGCAAGGCTACAGCACGTTTTTTCTCATCGTTGGCGGTGCGTTTCTTTGAAGCGTTATCGGCAAGTCCGGCAAGTTGCTCCTCCAACAATTCGATTTCACGCTCGGCCTGTCGGGTAATCATGTTCTTGCCGTCTGGGTCTTCTTCTTTCATTTTTTCAAGAATGAGCATCTTCTCCTCAATCTTGTCCTGGACGAAAGCCATTTCCCTTTCCTCGCTGTCAGGGATAAATTCAAAGGTCGATTGCGGAACGACAATCATGTCCCAATCGTTGTAGCGTATCTTAGCATAGAAATTCTTTCTGCCCTCTGCGCTTCGGTCTGCCTCTTCGAGTGTCAGTATCTTGGCATTCGGGTACAGTTCCTTTGCACTTGCCACGAACTGACCTACCGTTGCATTCTGCACGACAATCATCGGTTTGCGTGCAGTACCCAAACGACGCATTTCCATTGCTGTGGAAATGAGGGTAAAGGTTTTGCCTGTTCCTACCTCATGGGCAAGCAACAACGGTTGCTGTGTACCTCTCACGATGGCCTTACCTTGGTGGGAACGCATCTTGAACTTGTGGGAAGCACCTCCGAAATACTCCGGCACAAACTCGTCCGGTATGCTCATAGGCACAAAGTTGTTGAACATATCGTTATAGATACGTTCCATACGTTCCGACATTTCCGGGTCGCTCTGCATCTTCTGCCTTGCCCAGTCCTTGAAATCCTGACGGATTTCATCAATCTTGGCGGCACAAGCCTGTGTCGCTTCCTTGTCGGTAATGGTTTCTGTTGTGCCGTCATAGTGCTTCTTGGTGGTGGAAACCGTGATGCTTCTGTTCTGAATGGCTGCTTCTATGAGGGTGTGTCCCATAATGGTTCGACCGAGCATTTCACTAGTCACGCCCATGGCACGGTTCTTTTCGTAGTTGGTAAAGTATGGCTCTTTCATAAACCAAGTACCGCCTACTGCTGTAAACCGGACACCTACTTCCGTTCGTTCCTTTACGAAATCTTCATATAGTTTCGGGTCAATCCAAGAACTGCCGAGGGTAAAGTCAATCAAGTGTGCGGGGATTTCCATTGGCATAACCTCCTGCAACGCCTTGATGTTACGGTCAAATTCCCCATTCTCATTGTTTTCCTCTGCCTGACGCAGTTTCTCACGGATATTTCCGCTCAAATACTGATACGATGCTTCCATCTGTCGGGTTACAGGGTTCTCGAAACCGTAGCCATTCTCAATGATTTCTTTCTTCACCTCCCCGATACCTGTGCCAAGTTGCTCAGCGATGTACGGTATATCCACACGGCCGAATTTGAAGATACTTGCAATGATACCGTCCTTGACATTGGCAGGGGTGGGTTCTTTCTCTTTTTCAACGACACGTTTGCTGAATACATCGGTCTTTTCAAATTTCTGTATCCGGTTTCCTTTTTCATCTGCCGTTTCCTCGAACTTTTCAAGAGCGAACACATTGGCATAGTCCACATCATTGCGGAGAAACGCAATGGCGGTGTTCTTGTTGAAGTGTCCGTATGTGCTGGTAAAATCATCGTATGCCTTGTTGAGTTTGTCAAGCAAGGGTTTCAGCCCCTCATCGCTTTCGTTCTCGGTCTGATAGGAAAGAACTTCCGCAAGAGCTTCCTTGATGGCGGTGTACGCCTCGAAACATTCCACTTTCGTATGCCCCTTTACCTTATTAGCATTTACTTCGAGGGGTTGTGCGCTTGCTGTCGAGTTGATGTACAGCTTTCCGTCTTTGACAAACACTTCGCCAATCTTCTTGCCGGGCATTGCATCAGTGATAACTTCTGTGTTACGCTCGCCAAATTCCTCCGCGCGGAACGAGCGGACAAATTCAGCCAACATTTCTTCCTGCTTCTTATCCTGTTTAGGGTATAAGCCCTTGCTTGTCGGGCGGAATGTGTCGCCTTTCTCAAATGCAAAGTGCATTTCACCCGCCATGTTTTCAGGGTGTTCAATGAAATAGCGGTTGTAGTCCATAGAAAGCTGCTTGATGACCGGTGTTTCCTTGCCTTTTACCTTGCGTGTTTCCCCGGTGTCATATTCAGCCATGCGCTCTCCGCTCACATCGCTTACATTAATGGCATGGGCAGACTTCTGTCCGTTCACACGCTTGCGAATAACAACGATGTCGGAGGTTACCCCTGTGCCACCGAAAGTCTTGTTGTGCATACGGAAAGCACCCACGAAATCTGCTTCTCCCTCGCTCACAATCCAATCACGGAGTTTCTTGCTGTTGTCAAGCGTACCGTTGGATGTGATAAAGATACCCAAACCACCCTCACGCAGTTTGCGCACATTCTTTGCAATACAGAAATCGTGTATGTTGTGGAATTTCTTCGACAGGTCTTTGTCGCCTGTGGTGTCGTTCACACGGAGCCCTGTAACAAACGGGACATTGGTAATAGTCAAATCTATGCTGCCATTCGGTATGCGTGTCTGCTCAAAGCCCTGTATGTCCACTTTGGCATCAGGATAGAGGAGTGAAAGGATTCCTCCCGAAGTTCCGTCAATTTCTATGGCATGGATGTCGCTCCGCTCGCTGATGTGTGCGGGCATCTGTCCTAAAATATTCCCGATACCTGCAGAACCTTCAAGAATGTTTCCACCCTCAAAGCCCATTTTCTCGGCAATATCCCAAAGGGTATCAACAACGTATGCAGGCGTATAATAGGCACTGTTCGCACTCATTACAGCCTCTTGATACGCTTTTTCCCCAAGTAATTCACGAAGTTTCTTCTGGGTAGGGTTAGGAGCGTAGTATGCACCCTCACTGAAAGCCTTGCCCAATCCGCCCCAACCACTGAACTTGCGGAGGGTCTGCATCTGTTTTTCTGTAGCCTGTTCACCATTTTCAAGCAACTGCTTTGCCAGTTCGATAGCCTTGATGTTGGCTTCGATACGTGCATCAACCGATGTAGGAGCGTAGTCCTTGCCACGCTCTCCTCGGTTGTTGCGCATGTTTTTCGGCTCGCTTAACCCCTGTAAGTATCCAGCGGGTCTTCCGTTGCCCGGCTGTATTTCTCCGCCAGTTCTTTCACTTCCGCCAGTTCGACTTCCGTCAGTTCCTTCTCCGTCTTGCCATACTTCTTCATTATTTCTTCCAAGGCTTCCCGGTAGACTCCCTTGAACACTGTCGGCTGGCAATCTTTCGGAGCGTACTGCATCAGTTCTCTGTAATCCATGTTCGTCGTTTTTATTGTTATCAATCAAACCGTCAAACAAGCCCAACTCATTTGACTGCTGTGAATTTACTACTTTTTTATCGCTCTTTTTACGTGCAGGACGATTTTTTTTGATACGTTCCTGTGCAATTTCTGCCTCTTGTTCCACCTCTGCCTCTCTCGTTACGGTTTCGGCGGTAGCAAGTGCATCAATGCTTGTCTTGTCGAAGTTCGACACGTCAAACTTCTGTACCTCATCGTATGGGGTCATGTCGGCATCCAGTCCGTTTGCCGCCACCTCCGGCAAATCCCTCGCACCGTTGTAGAACGCTTTGAGGTACGGGCGTATGGCATCGCCCAAGTCCGTGATCATGGCTGTTGCATACTCGGCAAACTTGCGTGCGCCTTTCTCGATATGATAGACGGCCATTTCCGTACCGATGGCAAGTATTTCCGGGTCTATGCCCATGTTTATTTGACCGAGCAACTTCTTGCGCATACGCTCACGGAGTTCTGCATAGCGTTCATCGGTAACAAGACGGTTGCCACTCGGATTGTTTTCCGGCTTAGGTTCTTGCTTTGTGGTTGCCGCTTTCTCTTCACGTACAATCTCCCTAATCTTTATTGTATTTTCGAGAGTGACACCAACTGCATTCAAAACCTCTTGCATTCCGTTTGACGGATTTTGAAGAATGCCAAGCATTTCCTCCGGGCTGTTGGCATATTTGGTAAAATGTGCGTCACCGATAGGGATAGGTTCGCTCACATCTTCACGGCGCAAAGTTGTTTCTCCCGTTTCCTTGTCAACGGAAACAGAGTATTGCCACACAGGGGTATATTCCTGCTTTTCTTCCTGCTTCGGTGTTTCCGAAAGTTTAGGCTCTGCAAACTGCACATTGCCGTCATTGACAGCCTGTATATCAGACATTGAAACAGGAGGTTGTGATTGTGCATCAGTCGCATATTCTGCCAACCGTTCAGCATCTTCCTTACTCCGCATCATGAAGCCCTGTTTTTCCTTGTCCCACCAGCCTTTCAGTTGTTTGGCAAACATTGTGGTGTGCTTCCGAACAGTATCTCTCAACTCGTTATTGAACTTTACAAGGTACATATCAAGAACTTTACCTCTCTTTGTGGTGTACTGTGCAGGAGTAATAGCATAGTCTTTAGAGGCAGATTCAACTTCTGCTCTCATACCTTTGTTTATCTCTGTCTCGGCTACTTTTTTGGGGGTGCTAAGCGATGATGCGTTCTCTGCTAATAACAGCATTATTTCAAGGTCATTAATATAAAGCCCCTTAGCGTCTTGTTTGAAGAAACGTTTAAATTGGTCTCCATTCACACCTAAATCATATATAGGATATGACATGGTACCTCCGTCATAATCATAGGACTGTTCAATGAAATCTCCATTCTCGTTCTCTACACGTAATGCATAGCCACCTTCATAATTAATACGGGACAGTTTAACGTTCTTATCTGTAATTACAGACTGACGATCCACTTCTTTACCTAATTTCTCACTGTTATCGACTTTCGGAAACAAATCAGATGTGATAATGACATCATCATTTGTTTTTACAGCCTTTATCGGCTCTATCTTAACACCTTTGTACTCTGCAAACGCTTTTGTCTTCCGGTGGCTACTATCTATCCATTTCTCGAAATCCTCCAAATTTACGGCAGTTACCACTGTCTTGTGATTATTTGCCCAGTCGCTGTCATAATTCGCGAAGTAAGCTGCCTCGGCATCATCAGTCTCATTGAAACCAAGCATTACCTTATGCTCATCAAAGCTGCCGTCCTCATTATACTGGTCCACCACGAACACCCTGCGTCCGTTCCACCCGTCAATATCGTCAGAGAGGAACACGTCTATGTGGTCTCCGTCCACGCCCTCCGTGCCACGGATGTAGCCGTAGGTGTTCTGCATAGTTGTTTCCCACTTGTTACCGTTGGCATCCACACCGCTGCGCACACTGCCTTTAGGTTGCTCGATAGTTATATCGAACACCCCGACCTGAACATGACCTTTCTTGTAATTCCCGGCTTCTTTCTGCGCTTCGGTCGGATTTACATTCACTTCCGCTTCCGCTGCTGCGATTTTTTCTCCTAACTCACTGCTTTTAACAGAATTATTCGTACCTTTGCTGTCAGAGGAAGTGCTTTGAGGAGTTATTCCCGAGTTCTTTGTGGCAGTCTCGGTTTTAATTGACTGCTCATAGTCCAAACCTTGCCTTTCAACCGAAGAGGTAGTCGCATCTTTCGGAGTGCGCCAAATGACACTTCCTTCCAAAAGACCTGTGCTTTGGTGTGAAGCGCTGCCGGATTGTTCGCCGCTTAATGGACTCTTACCGGTGGGAACACTTGCAGATGCGGCATCTGTAGAAGAGGAAACATCTTTCGCGCCCCTCTCCCAAAGCATAGGTCTTTTATTTAAACCGTCTATTGATTCATAACCGGAAGTCTTTAATCCATAAAATTTGCCATTGTCAGAATTGATAAGAATCGTAATCGCACGTTTCCCAGTACGTTTGCGCCCATTCTCTATGGAGAATATCAAAGCACCGTCATAACCCAATCGCACATGGTCAAAATTATTCATAACATCAAGCACAAACGAAACAGCCTCGTCTGTAGATGAAATTCCCAATTCCTTCCCATGTCGCTCAATCATATGGAGCATCATGCCGGGGGTCAGCCTGAATGGAGCTTTTGTATATCCTATCTCGTCAAAGACTTCTTGCGGTATATCGGCAAGGTCTATATTCCCGTTTTCATCTTGATAGAAATACTCGCCATTCCCTGATTTCTTTTCACTTAGCGTATATCTCGCTTGCTTGCTTTCACTATCTGCTTCAATTCGTTTATTGTTGCCTCCAATCGTGCTTCTTTGTTCGTCAGATTCTTCAATTCTTCTTCCACTGTCGGCTGCCCAGTTTCCGTTCTCAGTTCGTTTTCCTGTCTGATTATCTCCTCGGCTTCCTTGCTGCCCTCGTTGGCTTTGCGCACTACCGCCAGCCAATACATCGCTTCTGCGTTGTCCATCATATTCAAATTTTTCGTTTTCGTATAATAATTCGTTTCTCTTGTTTACCGCCTCGTTTATGGCTTCTGCCAGCGTCCTCGGGGTGTTGTCCGGCTCTTCAAACAAGGTTGTCTCCTGCGTGCCCTGCACCAAGTCGTATATCTCCGCAAACATCCCCTGCATGAATCCTTGGCTGCTGCCCTTGTACATCGCCGCCAGAAGCAGTGCGAAGTTACTGAAATTATCGGCAGGAAGGTAACTCTCGCCCGTTGCGTCATCAATCTGGTATTGGCGTTTCCAGCTTTCAACTGCCATCCGTGCCTCCTTGAAATTTTTCGCTTCGGTAAACAGTTTGTCCTGCGACAAGGCATAATAAGCCCGGATTGAGTTCTGTATCTCCTGGGCCATACGCTCTGCACTTGGGCTGTCATAATCCCTGAATGCCGTTGCGAGAATAGCCTTTTGAGCCTTTACAGGCAATGCGTTGAACATTTCTTCAAGACGAACACTGCCACCCTTGAAAATGCTCTGGTACATGATTCCGCGCAAGTCATTCTTGGCTTCGGCGGTAAGGTTGCCCTTGCTGTCAAATGCGCTGCTGTATTGGGTCGGTGTGATGTAGCCTTTCTGCATCATCCATTTTAACACATTTGTACCGTTGGCATCCACAAGACCGGCAAAGGATATTTCCTCATCGCTTGAAGCAAGCAGCAGGTTGGCGAACGAACGCATGTCATTGCCCATCTTCTGCATGATGTTCTTGGGCTTTATGCGTTCAATCCCTCCGCTCTCGGTGTCCTGTGCCACATACTGACCAAGATTAATGGCCTCCGCATCATCCACATCAACCATATTCACAAGGACAGGATGTTTCATACCATCAATATCTTCCGCTTGCAAGCCAAACTCGTCTGCGTGGTCTTTCAGATATTGTTTGTATGTTTCCGCCTGCTCCGAGTGGGCTGCCCACATCTGACGGAGAGCGTCACTTCGGTTGTTGCCCTGTATGACCTCCCCTCGTGCGTTCACGGTAGGCGCACCCGTATAGGCGGTAACGGAAGATGTGATTTCTTCTGGACGGATGTTTCCTGCAATCTTCCGGGAAGATAACAGGCTGGCTTCGTCATTCCGTTCTTTTGGTTGCGCCTCATCAATGAAGTGCAGAGGATTGCGCACACCTTGGATATGGCTCGGTTGCAACTGGTTCGCATCAATCACTGCTGCACGGCCGCCTACAAGGACATCATCGCTGAATTTTACGGATACATCCTTGCCATGCAATGCCTGTATCGGTTCTTGCCTGTCAACCTTATGACCGTTCACACGTCTATACCCTCTTGCACGTGCATCCTGCGGCTTGTCGTCCACCATGTCCGGCACTCCGTTCAGGGCTTCACGCTCGATGCGTTCCGCTTCCTCACGTTCCACACGTAACTTTTCCTCTTCCGCCTTACGCAATGCGGCAGCTTCATCAGCAATGCGTCTGCGTTCAGCGTCCGCTTCCATTTTTCTGCGGTTGGCAGTACCGGCTATCTTCTGCCAAACGAGCAATTCCTGTTTGGCTGCATCAATCGCTGCCTTGCGCTCTTTCTCGGAAGCAATCTTTTCGGCAATGGAGTTGCCGCCTTTCAATTTGGCTTTCTCCAACTTCTTCAAGGCTTCTTCCTTGTCAACAACCATTCCATCGGCTACGGTCTGTGCCATAACCTCATCGCCCTCGGTCTGCTCCACAATGGCATCCCAAGCGGTATCGCTATCGGTCTGTTCATAAAGAGGATTGCCCTGCTCATCCTTTGGTATTCTCTGCATGGCAGGAATATTTTGAGGGGCATTGTTATCATTTTCGGGAATATTTTCCGCACCATTGTTGCTCTCATTTTCGGCAGGGCGTTCAAACGCCACTCCGTTATGCTCCAACAGCATATTGTCAAGTTCATCACGGGTAAACAGGTTCACACGCTTGCCGTTGATAGGTGCTTCAGTAAACACTTCATATCTTCCGTCCGCATCGGCATCTGCTGTGATATTGCCACGGACGGTAACGCCGTTCTCATCGGTAAGCGAAACAATGTCATTGAGGGCGTATTGTGGTCTTTCAGCCTCTTGCATTTCCTGTTTCCGTTCGGCATTCTCAATGGTTCTCTGCTGCTCGAACTGCGCCACACGTGCCAAATTTGCCGCATCAGCCTGTTGCTGTATGGTTTCTTTTGCCAACGGGAAGATGTTCACGCCGTCCGATACGTTAACTGTGCCGTCCCCATTATCCACAACACCGTCCTCGTTGGCTATAACCTGTACTTGTATCTGTGAACCATCCTCTCCGGTAATAGTATAGGCATCACCCGGATTGAATGTAATCTTACCGTCTATCTTATCAGCCGCTTCACGTGCGAACTGCTCCACAATGGCTTGTTCTGCCAATTCTTTTTGCTCGTTAGGGTCTTGCGATTCATCAAGAGACAATACTGCATCAGGTGATACTTGTTCAAGTGCGCCGGTTTCCGAATCGCGAATGATGATGCTGTTGTCCGAATCGGTTACGCTCACACCGCTACCATCGTCATACGGTATAAGCTTGCCGCTGATTACATACACCTTCCGCTCATCCTGCTTCATGGTTGCCCCCTGTATCATGCCAGTATTACGGTTCACACGTGCATCTATCATTGAGTTGCTCTGCTCGATACGACCGTCTATATCATCACGTACACGTTGTATCATGCCGTTATACACTTGCTTGGCATTAATATAATCGATTACGGAAGACTTATCTTCATCATTCCATTGTCCGTTGCCATTCACAAACTCTAATGCGGCAATCGGATTTTCTTCAATCATTGTAAACATGCTCTCATCCACGAGGTCTGCAACCCTTGCACGCTGATACTCATACATGTTCTTTGCATCGTTCATCTCCTGCGAAGAAATGATATTATACCCGTCGAGATAACTGTCATTTGCTTGTTGTACACTTTCGTTTCGGTTGCCGCCACGTGATTGAGCCATAGAAGCAAGGTTAAATCCTCGCAAATTCAACGAGCGTTCCATATAATCCAGAACGGCAGCTTTCTCATTGATGGTAAAATCTTTATCACCGGCAATAAGTTCCGCAACTTCACCGATATTCTCATTGGTAGTAAGGTCAAGCGTCGCCTTTAATGGCTCCCATACCTCTTTGCCGAGTAATTCATTCACTTTTGCGTCCGCTTTATTTACACCATGCTTCATGGAAGTATAATTTGCAGCAGACAAAGTATGTTTTCCTGCGCCCATCAATCCCATAGAGAGTGCCATGCCTCCCCAAATGTCACCATGAAATTGGCCACTGGCAAACAAATTGGTACGTGTACCGTCCGGATTCTGTTGATAGGCATCATCAAGATTGAGCATGGTGCGCCACAGTTGTCCATAGTATTCTTCCGAAACCTCACCGACATAATCACTCACACCCATTTTGTTGAACATCTGATGAGTTTGTCCCATGATACCGTTCAACGCACTTGCGTCAGCCTTTGAAAGCACTGCACCGATACGTTTTGCACCTACAACATTGGCGAGTTTGCTCATATTCCCAAGAGTAAAGGCCGGATCAAGATGCGCACCGAACATTTCCGAATAATTCTCAATGATGGCATTGGCTTCACTTTGCCAAATGGCATCCCCCCAAGTCTTGTCGTTGGAAAAATCATAGTTGCCGTTCTCATCAACAACCACATCACCCAGTTTACGGTCAATAATGTCAGCAGTAGTTTTCCCTGCCTGTACTGTATTGACCATAAGTGGAGCGCGTACAAGCAAATCATCTGCAGTTGTACCGAGTGCTTTGATGGTCCAGTCGGTTGCATACCGTCCCAAACCTTTGGCTCCATTTTCTTTGATATAGGACTTGAAACCCTGCTGAGCCATTTTTTCAGCCGTTTCTTTGCTTATAACCTTTGTTGCAAGTCTGGTACTTCCTTTGGAGAAAGAGGACAATCCGTTGAATCCACCGCAAGTTAATACAAAATCTGCCATATAAGCTGGCATGTGCCCAGCAGTAATACCAGACCTATACCAAAAATCAGCATTTCCACCATATCTTTCCTCTGCTTGTTGCTTCTCATGGATTGCACCCATCATCGCATCATGAGCTTCACGTTCACCCTCTGTGGCATTTTCTTTTTTCAGTTCATCGGCATTCATCATCGTAAATGCGTCACGCATATCGCTCATGCCGAAATCCCAAGTGCGGAAATCTCCTGCCACACGACCGAAACCACGCCAAAAGCCTACATCTACACCGTTTTCACGGTCTTTCTGTTCTTCAAGGTTCTTAATCAGTTCCTCTGTTTCACGAATGGCTACGGATAACGCACGGTTTTCCTTGTCAGATTGTTGGCGGGGCGTATAAGTGGCAGCTCCCAGTATGGCAGCGAGAGGGGCTTTGTTGTTTTCTGTCTCTTCTGCCCATTCCTTGTGTACTTCTGATGCTCTTTCCGCTTGCTTGGCTTTCAACTCCTGCAACCGGAGGTTTGCCTTGCGCAACTGTCCGCCTATGGACATATCGGCAGCTTGGCGGTACTGAAAGCTTTCCATGTCAGCCAATGACTTGCTGTAATAACGATTTCCGGTAGGAGTGAGGAACGTTTTCTCCAACTTCCCGCTTTCAGGATTGAATATCATCTTTCCCTCTTTGGTCTGCAAGCCGGGATTTATCCCATACTCCTGCATATTGTCCATGCGTTCGTTGAATGCTTGTGTATGGGCTTTCACATTGTTCATAATACGGTCGGTTCCGGTCAACATCGCCACTTTCTCCTTTTCAGTAGGTTGCCATATCTGTTCATTAGCTGGTGAAATGGGGTCTTCAACCATTCCGTCAATACTGCTTTCCGATTGTTGCGATGAGGCTTGTTTCTTTCCAAACCCTATATTACTTTCAAATTCTTCAAACGGCTCCATATCATAACCATCTTTTACAAGAGCGTCGTAAGCCGCTTTACGTTTGGTTGAATCTAATAGGTTCTTGCGAAAATCTTCTTCGCTCTCCATGTCGTAACCATCAGAAACAAACGTATCATACAGTTTCTTTATCTTATCCTTTTCTTCAGGCATAGTATTTTATTTATGATGTTGGACTTTTCTTTTTATTACCGGCCGTTGGACTTTTTTTCTGTGGCTTAGAAGAATGTCCTTTACCGGGCTTTGTCGTTTCAGATGTCTTAACGGTTTTTCCTCTTCCACTTTTGACCTCGGTGGTCGAAGCCTGAGTTTCTTCGTTCCATGTTCCGTTGTCTATGGCGTTCTGACGCATGGCTTCATACGAGCGTGCAAAATGCTTGTTACCATCGCTGTCATACCACGGGTATTCTCCAGCCTTTCCACTGCCACCACCACGATTATAATACCGAACTTTAGCCTTTTCGGTTTCAAGCCTTGCCTTTTCAAGTTCTTCCGCATATTTTGCTTCAATCCCTTTACGCTTGGCATCAGCCTCGGATGCTGATATTTTATTGCCTTGCAATTGGAGATTCAATTCAAACAGTTGCCTGTCGCGTTCCTCTTTGGCATCGTTCCGCATGCGGTTATAATCATCAAGTCTGAGCAGTCTTTGCCACTTACGTTCACGGTCATCCCCTTCTTCATCAGCTATCTTTGCCTTCATCAGCCCCTCATAATATTCTTTCTCCTTGCCTTCACGTTCTTTCATCAGCTTGTCATATCTCACTTTGGTACGTTCTGACATGGTATTCTTACCGGTATACATATTTGGAGCGTACTGCGTGGTGAAAAACAAGTTGGAGAGTGCAGATATGCCGTCACCGATAGCCGCAAATATCTGGTCTCGCTTCTGTTTCTTCTTTTCCTTTTCAAGTTCCTCCGCTGTCGGTGGAGTATAGGGATTTAAAACCTTAAACAAATCTATATTCGACATATTTTCAGGTGTCGAATATGTGTATCCTGCGAACCCGCTTGTCCGGATGGTCCCGTCCTCCATGAAAGCATGTACCCCGTCTCCAAATTCCCGCACCACCTTGCCATGATTTACTGGAATTTCCCCGTTTGTTGGCGGTGCGTCCTTTCGCTTGGCCGGAGGTACAGCGACCGTTTCAGATTGGGAGCCGGTAACGGCAGGAGCCGCAGCCGCTTGTTGTTCCGTCCATTTCTGTGTACCCTTTGCCGGGGATGATACGGAAGGAGCGTCTTGCTGCTGTTCGTGCCATTCCTTAGAGCCTTTGGGCGGAGGCGTACCACCTCCGTTACCTAAAATATCATCCATTGTTGCCATGACTATAAACTAAATTCTTTTCCACCTATTTTCGCGTTCCCGAAATCCATATTTCCTGCCGCACTTGCCACACCCTGTACGGCTTGACCGATTGCCTGTGCTTTCCCTTGCTCAATGGCATTAATTTGCTCTGCGAGAGCGTTGTCGTTTTGTAAGTAAGTGGCTTCGATATTGTCCTTACGCGTTTCTGCATCGGCTGCAATCTGTGATGTCACATCGGCAAGAGTCTTATTGTTTGCTTCTTTGACCGCTGCCACACTTTCATCAGTGCCGCCCATGACCGCAGCACTACCGGCAGCGGCTTTGTTTCGCTGTTTTATACTCTCTTCAGTTTGCATAAGGATGCGTTGTGCATCAGCCCGCTGAGTGGCATCCTCGTTGTACCGCCTGTCATACCAGTCCTGATTCTTTTGCCGTTGAGCCTCAACATTGCGTTTTGCTTTCTTCATGGCCTTGGACGCCTTGATTCCACCGAAAATGCTGCCTGCAGCACCTATGGCACTTCCTATTAAACCCATAAGACTTTAGTTTTTGATTATTAAAAGTTATACCTTGCGTGCGAAAGTAAGCCGTTATCTTCGCATCATCATTTTATCTTTTTACATACAAATCACTATGGCAATAGGAAAAAAGACCGGAGGGCGGCAAAAAGGTACGCCAAACAAAATAACGGCACTGGCAAAAGGGATGATTGAGAAATGGCTTGAAGCACACAACGCTGTACCCAAAGGAGATGTGACGCCATTAATAATGCAGGACTTCCTGGAACTTGACCCCAAAGACAGGGTGAAAGTGTCGACAGAGTTCATTAAAATCATCATGCCTAAGAATATCAGCATAGACGATGGCGAGGTCAAACTCACCATTGAGGACAAGCTTGTCAAACTTGCCGGAGAAGAAGACGAGGAAGAATAATCTATTACCCCCTACTTTAGATTGTCTTCATGTCAGGGGAACCCCAACCCGAAAAGGGGATGATTTTACTGATTTGCTTTGAAGCGATGTTCGAGAGAATGTCGCTTTTTTCATGTCCGCAAGCTGTCGGAAGCGTTCAGGAAGCATTCGGGAATAATGGCACATTCTTCCGGAATTATTCGGGAAGAATGCAGGATTATTACGGAAGAATATAGGATTATTCCCGAATAATGGTGGAAGAATAAGGCTTTTTTCGGGAAGAATGCTATATTATTCGGGAATTATTACGGAAGAATAGCCGATTATTCCGGAATAATGAATGTTAATTTTAGCCCGAAATTCGCAAACATACACTAATAGACGTAAATTTTAAGTTAAAACACTCTCTTTATTACATTTGTTTTATTTCATTAACCATTTGATTCTTCCGGAATAATGGCACATTCTTCCGGAATTATTCGGGAAGAATGCAGGATTATTCCGGAAGAATGTACGAAAACTCCCGTATTTTGCCGTAAAGTAAAGTATATATATCTACTACGTCTACCGCGCGTGCGTGCGCACGTGAGGAAAATTTCGATTTTAGGGCAAGAATAAAAGTTGAATAAAAAAGAAAGCCTACAAAGAAAAATACCTTGCAGGCTTATATCATTTCGTGAAGTCACAAAAAAAATCAGAATCCTTTTCCTTTCTGCCGTTGGTACACCACCGTCTGGTCTTTGTCGAGGTTGACGATTTTGAACATCACCATTGAACGGTTCGGAATATCGTCCGGCAGCATAGTTACGAGCCGGGCAATCACCTCGTCCACATTGTTGAAGCCTACATCGGTCAGTTCCGCCACCTTTTGCCCGTTGTGGTATGCAGCCGCATTCACCATGTAGCGGTACGACAACCGGAAATGCACTTCTTCCTGCTTTTGCTCACGCACGGAAGCTTTGCCGGAGAAGAATATGAAATCAATCACTTTCTCGTTCAGTTCCCATGCAGAGGAGAAATCAATCTTGATATACCCGCGTGTCACCTTGTGACCGTTGCTGTGGTTCATCCCAAACGCCACTTCCGAGATAGAGGCACGTACATCATTCTGAGCTACTGTTCCCCATGTATGCCGGAACGTGTAAGCCGAATACCACTCTTCCTTTGGCATTCCCATAGCCTTGCATAATTGCCTTATCCCACTGTTGACATTGGCGCAAAAACTGTCCGATGTAGTCATGCGCTGATAGAAATTGAACAAACGCTCATCATCTTTTGCCGTGTTCATGTATTTTTCAAATAGAGGCTGGATGATTGCCGGCACCCGCATTTCCATATACGCACCATCCGCACGGAACTTCTTCGTCTTGGCCCGTTGGTAGTGGATAATTCCGTTCCGGTAATCCTGCTTTCTTAGATTGTACAGGTCAATCGTGTTGATTCCTGCAAGGCAAAGCACCATCATGGCAACATCACGCCCGAACTCCGTCTGTGGATATTTCATCTTACTTTCCGGCAGAGGGAATGAAAAAAACTCCCGACATGCTTCGGGGGTAATGGCAAGCTTCTCCGCACGATCAGCCGTTGGTATTTCCACTTTCACCCATGGGTTGACTTTGATACGGATTATACCGTTATCGTAATCGTTGTACTCCAACATGGCGGCTTTAAATACCTGACGCATACAGATTGGATACATTTCCTTTGCCCTATGCGTCTGTTCAAGCGACTTTATCCATTTGTTCACCTGCGTAGAGGTCAACTGAGCGAACATCACTTGGTTGGTTCCGATGAACCGTTCCAGATGTTGTAGGGCAAGCTTGTAGTTCTTGGCATTCCTTTCCTGCCCACGGTCAATCATTCTGTCGATATGCACTCTCGCATAATCCGAAAAACAAATATCGTCATTGCCGTTCATAAGAAAATCCACCACTTCCTTGACCGTCCAATGCTCAATATCTTTTTTGTTGAGCCGCTCGTTATATTCCACTATCCGCCCGGCACAATACTGAAGCACGTAGGGGTCTTCGATTTCTTTCGCTCTGGAAAGTTCTTTCTTCGTGACCATCTTGTCGGTCTTCATGAATTGTGTCCCCCTATGGTGGGTAACTCTGATATAAACCGGATAAAATCCGTCCTTGCGTTCTTTTTGAACACACGCTTTAAATGTTGCCATATCGTTCTATGTCTTTATTATGTTATTATTTAAATTTATTCCAAACAGCTTTTAATGTCTTAACTTTCTGTCATATCATCAATTACGGCTCTAAACACGCTCTAAACACCCAACGAAAAGCACAACAACATTCTCTAAACATTTGCGTTTATTACGCTCATTTTCCGTGCGGAATGAACGTACCTTTTAAAAATACAATAGGCGGTAAGCCTTTGTAAATGAAAAGCATACCGCCTATTTTATTGAGTATCAGCTATATCGTGCTATTCCTCGATTGCCGCCTGCGCCGCCGCAAGTCTTGCAATAGGCACGCGGAACGGAGAACAGCTCACATAATTCAGCCCTACCTTGTGGCAGAACTTCACGGAAGAAGGCTCACCGCCATGCTCGCCGCAGATACCGCACTTCAGATCCGGACGGATGGCACGGCCCTTTTCGGTAGCCATACGTACCAACTGCCCTACTCCATTCTGGTCGAGCACCTGGAAGGGGTCTACTTTCAGAATCTTCTTTTCCAGATAAATAGGCAGGAAGGAAGCGATATCGTCGCGTGAGTATCCGAAGGTCATCTGCGTCAGGTCGTTTGTACCGAACGAGAAGAATTCGGCGGAAGAAGCGATGCGGTCGGCCGTAAGAGCTGCACGCGGGATTTCAATCATCGTACCTACCTTGAACTCGATGCTGTCGCCTGCTTCGGCAAACAACTTGGCAGCTTCGGCACGGATAACCTCTTCCTGCTGCTTGAACTCGTACAGGATACCGGTCAGCGGAACCATGATTTCGGGATGTGTCTCAACGCCCTCTTTCTTCAGTTCCAGGGCAGCGCCGAGGATGGCACGCGTCTGCATCTGCGTGATTTCCGGATACGTATTGCCCAAGCGGCAACCGCGGTGGCCCAGCATCGGGTTATGTTCGCAAAGCGCTTCCACACGCTGCTGGATATACTGCAAGCTTACGCCCATGGTATCCGCCATTTCCTGCTGCCCCTTCAAATCGTGGGGAACGAATTCGTGCAAAGGAGGGTCGAGCAGACGCACGGTTACCGGGCAACCTTCCATAGCCTTGAAGATGCCCTTGAAGTCTGCCTGCTGGTATGGCAGAATCTTAGACAACGCCTTGCGACGTCCTTCCGCGTTTTCCGCCAGAATCATTTCGCGCATCGCCTTGATTTTCTCACCTTCGAAGAACATGTGTTCCGTACGGCACAGACCGATGCCCACTGCCCCGAAGTTACGTGCCACCTGTGCATCGTGCGGCGTATCGGCATTGGTGCGTACCTGCAATTTCGTATATTTATCGGCCAGTTGCATCAGTTCGGCAAAATCACCGGACAGCTCGGCGGCCTTCGTTTCCACTTTTCCTTTGTAAACCTCGCCGGTACTACCGTTCAGAGAGATGAAATCGCCTTCTTTCAACACAACGCCGTCCACCTCTACCGTGCGTGCCTTGTAGTCGATGTTCAACGCTCCCGCACCGGATACGCAGCACTTACCCATGCCGCGAGCCACAACGGCAGCGTGCGAAGTCATACCGCCACGTGCGGTCAGGATGCCTTCGGCAACGGCCATGCCTGCCAAATCTTCCGGAGAAGTTTCGATACGCACCATTACCACGCGCTTGCCGGCAGCGTGCCATTCGGCAGCATCATCGGCAAAGAACACAATCTGACCGCAGGCCGCGCCCGGAGAAGCTGGTAAACCGCGGGTAAGAACCTTCGCCTGCTTCAAGGCCGCCTTGTCGAATACGGGGTGAAGCAGTTCGTCCAGCTTGTTGGGTTCGCAACGCAACAGCGCCGTCTTTTCGTCAATCATACCCTGGTGGAGCAAGTCCATGGCTATCTTCACCATGGCGGCTCCGGTACGCTTGCCGTTACGTGTCTGGAGGAACCAGAGCTTGCCTTCCTGCACGGTGAACTCCATGTCCTGCATATCCTTATAGTGGTTTTCCAGCTTCGTCTGCAAAGCATCCAGCTCCTTGTAGATTTCGGGCATCGCCTCTTCCATGGAAGGATACTTGGCGGCACGCTCCTCTTCGCTTACGCCGGCAAGTTCCGCCCAGCGTCTGGAGCCGATAATGGTAATCTGCTGCGGGGTACGGATACCTGCCACAACGTCCTCACCCTGTGCGTTAATCAGATATTCGCCGTTAAAGAGGTCTTCGCCCGTGGCGGCATCGCGGCTGAAGCAGACTCCCGTGGCGGAAGTGTCGCCCATATTGCCGAACACCATTGCCTGCACGCTTACGGCAGTACCCCACTCATCGGGAATTCCTTCCATTTTACGGTAGAGGATGGCGCGCTCATTCATCCACGAGTTGAACACGGCGCAGACAGCACCCCACAGCTGTTCGTAGGCGCAGGTGGGGAAATCCTTTCCGGTCTGCTGCTTGACGGCAGCCTTGAAGCGCTTGACAAGCTCCTTGAGGTCTTCCACTTCCAGTTCGTTGTCCAGTTTCACGCCTTTGGCATGTTTCACCTCTTCTATAATGGCCTCGAACGGGTCTACATCTTCCTTGTTCACCGGCTTCATGCCCAGCACCACGTCACCGTACATCTGTACGAAACGGCGGTAGGAGTCCCATGCAAAGCGGGGGTTGCCCGTCTTGCGAATCAGCCCTTCCACCACTTCATCGTTCAGGCCGAGGTTAAGAATCGTATCCATCATGCCCGGCATGGAAGCGCGTGCGCCCGAACGGACGGACACCAGCAGCGGGTTTTCCACATCGCCGAATTTGGAGCGCATCAGTGTCTCCACGTGCGCGATGGCGTTTTCCACTTCCTGTTTCAACAGGGCAACGACTTTTTCCTGCCCCATTTCATAATATTCTGTGCAAACTTCTGTCGTGATTGTGAAGCCCGGAGGAACCGGAACTCCGATAAGGTTCATCTCTGCCAGGTTGGCTCCCTTACCCCCCAAAAGGTTTCTCATGCCGGCTTTTCCTTCTGCCTGGCCGTTACCAAAGGTGTAAACTCTTTTTTTGTCCATAATATCAATTTAAAGTTTCTGATTGTGATTTTTTCATTTTTTCTGCTCGCAAATCTAAGTATATTTCGCAGACTAGAAAACTTTTTGAGAAAAAACTTTAAGTCAAAATGCAATTTCGAGATTGCAAAATTTAATATTCCCATTCATAGAGAGAAATTACGGAAAAATACCTATTTTTGCCGTTGAATTTATTATACTGGTGTAAAAGTGGCAAGAAAGAGAAAAGAACTTCCCCTGTTGGAAAAGGTGGAAATTACGGATGTGGCTGCCGAAGGAAAAGCCATCGCGAAGGTCAATGATTTGGTAATTTTCGTACCGTACGTCGTTCCGGGCGACGTTGTAGACCTGCAAATCAAGAGAAAAAAGCATCATTATGCCGAGGCGGAAGCGGTGAAGTTTCACCAATACTCACCGGTAAGAGCCGTTCCGTTCTGTCAGCACTACGGTGTATGCGGCGGCTGCAAATGGCAGGTGCTCCCCTATTCGGAACAGATAAGATACAAACAGAAGCAGGTAACGGACAACCTTACCCGCATCGGAAAAGTGGAGCTCCCGGAAATATCGCCGATACTCGGTTCCGCAAAAACGGAGTTCTACCGCAACAAGCTTGAGTTTACTTTCTCCAACAAGCGCTGGCTCACGGCGGAAGAGGTCCGGCAGAATGTGGTGTACGAGCAGATGAATGCGGTAGGCTTCCACATTCCCAACGCCTTCGACAAGGTACTGGCCATCGAGAAGTGCTGGCTGCAGGACGACATATCCAACCGCATCCGCAACGCCGTGCGCGACTATGCCTACGAGCACAACTATCCGTTCATTAACCTGCGCACGCACGAAGGGATGCTGCGCAATATGATTGTGCGCACTTCCACCACCGGCGAGCTGATGGTTATCCTCATCTGCAAGATTGAGAAGGACGAGGAGATGGCGCTGTTCAAACAGTTGTTGCAGTACGTAGCGGACACTTTCCCCGAAATCACGTCGCTGCTATACATTATTAATAATAAGTGCAACGACACCATTACCGACCTCGACGTGCACACGTTCAAAGGCAAGGACCATATCTTCGAGGAGATGGAAGGGCTGCGCTTCAAGGTGGGTCCCAAGTCGTTCTACCAGACCAACTCCGAGCAGGCATACACTTTGTACAAAGTGGCCCGCAACTTCGCAGGGCTCACCGGCAACGAGCTGGTTTACGACCTTTATACCGGCACGGGAACCATCGCCAACTTCGTGTCCGGACAAGCGCGCCAGGTCATCGGCATCGAATATGTGCCCGAAGCCATCGAGGACGCCAAGGTCAACTCGGAAATCAACGGCATCAGGAACACGCTGTTCTTTGCCGGCGACATGAAGGACATGCTGACGCAGGACTTTATCAACGAGTACGGGCGTCCGGATGTAATCATCACCGACCCCCCTCGTGCGGGTATGCACCAGGATGTGGTGGATGTTATCCTGTTTGCAGAGCCGAAACGCATTGTGTACGTAAGCTGCAATCCCGCCACGCAGGCAAGGGACTTACAACTGCTCGATGCCAAATACCGGGTGAAGGCCGTCCAGCCGGTGGATATGTTCCCGCATACGCATCATGTGGAAAACGTGGTGCTGCTTGAGTTGAAAAATCCGGCGGAAAAAGCAGAGGACT
>OOCJ01000469.1_pt1 | contig 29385 bp, 39 predicted proteins | sample 1671481 | NCBI WGS metagenome assembly OOCJ01 (sample SAMN06348161, study PRJEB24527) | human gut metagenome | biome: human gut; feature: ankylosing spondylitis patient; material: feces | host: Homo sapiens | place: China | collected 2015-10 | reverse complement strand
TAAACATTTGGACATAGACCTTATATGGCATATCAATCAGAAGATGAGATACAATGACTTGAGAGAAAACAAACATGGAAAAAAGTATTGATTATGAAAGAAATAGAAATGTATCCGGGCGTATACATTGACTACGCATACGAACAGTTGAAGAAATTCAAGCAGGAAACTGGTGAAGATTGTTTTTGTAAATTCAATGGCAAAGAACTGTATTCAAGTGAAGCACTTGATGAAATGTATTTGAAGGTCACGAGAAAGACAAAGGCAGAGTTCGACAAGGATTTTCAGGATGAACATAACGAATATCTACGAAGGGAAGCTGAGTTTCACGCCAAAATCCCGCAACTGACAATAGAATACCGGCAAAGAGCACGTGGCATTATTCCTAATAAACATCTTGAATATTGGGACAAGATTGTTCCTATACGATTGAACGACCTCTATAAAGGGTTTGAACTCGATTGCTTGTTGAAACTTATATCCGAACTCAATACAGATAAGCCTCAAGAAGAACGTTTCAAGAGCTGCTTGCAAATGTTCATCGACCAAGGTCACAGCGGTATGAGTACCAGTCTTATGTTTAGTGGGCTTTCTCAATTCCATGACTTAGGTTCTCAATTAGTCGATTACATAAAGAAACATTGAGTTGTTGAAAAGAAATACCTATGAATAAACTGGAACACATCGCCACAATTGATTACTGCTACTGGCGATTGGGAAAGTTGAATGAGGCTCTTTCCAAGCCTAAATCGACTATGGAGCAGTTGGTTGATAAAGCCTGCGGTTATAATGAAGTGGAAGAAGTGAAAAAGGAAGCTATAACCCTTTTGGAACAGATTGTTGAAAGTAAAAAGGCTATCAGGGCGGATTATTCGGGCGATAGCAAGTTCCTTGATAAATTGAAGAGTAAATAATGTTATGAGTAAAAAGAAAGTATATATCAGTCTGCCTATCACAGGGTATGACATAAAAGATGTTGAGAAAAGATGCAAATCTGCTTCCGAGTTGATAGAACAACTTGGTTTTGAAGCTGTATCTCCCTTAGAGGTATCTTCAAATCCGGACGCGAGTTACGAAGAGCATATAGGCAGGGACATTACTGCCCTGCTCCAATGTGATGCTGTAATATTCCTCGAAGGGTGGCATTATTCCAATGGATGTAGTCTTGAACATAGTGCAGCCGGGATTTACGAGAAAGAGAGATTGTTTTCCATTGGAGAATTGAAACGCTACGCAAAAGAAACTATGTATGGGGTTTAATTTTGAAAAACTAAATGAGTTGTCAAACGACCGTTCAAAAGAAGTCATGAGAAAAGCAGACAGAATAATCAGAGACAGACATTCCCGTATCCCGGACAAATACAAGAAGATTGACACTACTGTCAACGGTGATGCGGAAAGCCTTGCCGAACAACACAAGGAAGTGGAAAGAAGGCTGTTCCCTCTACGCCTTAACAAGACCACCGTTATTTATGTCACAAAAGACAAACAAAATGAAGCATATGCAGCGAAAGCACGTAAACGGATGGGGATAACAGAGCCAAAGAAACCTTTTGTCGACCCGCTTTCGGAAGAAAACATTACCAAGCTATACAAGGAAGAAAACATGCCGCCCCGCAGAATGGCTGAAATGTTGGATGTAAGTGTAAGGACGATATATCTAAGATTGGCTAAGTATGGACTTACAAAAGTTAAATGCAGATAATATGAAAGAGAATAATATTTTAAACAAAGAGATTTATAAAGAATTAGAGACACCAAGCTAATACCCTCACCAAAACAGCAAGCGGTATAACCCAATGGAGAACCCGTTCAAAGCGTTCTAAACGTTCCATTGGATAACCCGGAAAAGGCGGCAATAGTCCATGTAAAGGACATTGTCCGCCAATTCAAGCAGTTCATCTATGTAATCCCTTTTTCGCATCACGTTCAAGTTTTCTACGTTGTTGGCGGTTTATATCATTTGCCGCGGCAAGGCTGTTCAGCGTCTCTTTCTGTTCGGGAGAAAGCATGTTATATACTTCTTCCCGTGATTTGCCTGATAAAATGGCTTGTACTATTTTCCACATAAGCTACGTCTACAATGTTCACACAAAAATTTCTTCGCTACCGGGAACATCTTCTGTCCCACATATCCGCTAAGGTACTGCGCCTCTTCCCCGTATGGGTCGATGCCGAACGCCCGTGAGATATGCCGGCATAGATGCCCCTTTTCATGGTCAAAAGAGTTTTGAAACTCTGCCGGGGAAGAAGTAAGGGCTATAACCATTATGGTTTGCCTGTTTCGGATATTAGAGTAAGTGATACCCGTATTCAGATTGCAGGAGCGCATGTTCTTATAGGCATTCGCCAAATCCATCCCCCTGCATCCTACCCGCTGAAGGTCGGCGATGATGCGGTCGGTATAATAGCAGTCCACCGCATAATATACCCTTACTTCCCAATCATAATCCGGTATGTAAAATTCCTGTATTATCATAGGCTACATCATCTGTTCCCACATGATAGGATTGCCGGAGCCTATGCAGTCGGCATAGAACCGCGTGAAAGGCATTCCATTGTAAGCGTCCACATCATCTATGTAATCCTTAATGAACAATGCGAGATGTGCTTCGTCAGTGATAGAACTTTTGTAGTAATCCGACTTCGCCATGTTTGCCACGTAAACGCTGTCGTACCCTGCATCCTTCTCCAGGTTTATACTGTACTTTTTAAGAAGTTCCTCTACCTGTTCTTTGCTGATTGGCTCTAGCTTTTCTTCCTTACCCGTAGATTTGTTTTCCATCTTCATGCGGGAAACAGCCCATAGGCACATCTTCTTGCTAAAATGCCATCCGTACTGGCTGAGATAGTCGGCCATTGCAGGCGGTATTCTGTCGTATGTATCTAATCTTTGTTTCATATTTTCCTGATTTTAAGTGATTGGCAAAAGAGGGGAATAATCCCCTCTCCATTACATGAACTCTCCGTTGGCGCGTCTGCGTCTGCGTTCGCCCATATCATCACCGTAAGGCTGTGAACCGCGGCGTTCGCTGTAAACCGGATATTCCGGGAAGTAACCCGGCATACGGCGTTCGCCCATATCTGAGCCGCCGCTATAGCTTCCACCGCGTGAACCACCGCTGTTACGATAGCCCATTTCACCGCCCTGCATCTCACGCATGGCTTTCTCGTAACCATAACGGCAACCCTCTCTATAGGCTTCTTCCATAGGATTACCGCCTCTCATACCGAAGTCACGATCATATTCTCCGCGTCCTTCTTCCAATATTTCCCACATTCCCATATTATTTCTTTGTTTTAGATGTTTCAGCAACTCCGAACTGTTCCATTAATTTCTGGTTTTGCGCAATGAGGTCAGCCATATTCCTGCTCATCTCCTGCATGTTCTTATCCATATTGGACATTTGCCCTTTCAATGCGGATATTTCTTGTTCCTGCTGTTGCTTGGCTGCAAATTCCGGGTTAAGCGTGGCAAGCATCTGGTCACACACCCTAAGAAAGTTCTGATGATATTCCACGCTTTTTAGAACATCCTCGCTCTTCTGTTTCATAGTAAGGACCTCGGTGTTCATCTCGTCTCTTGAACCAGTAATCAGCATCCCCGTTTTAACATCATCGGCAATATTGGCATTAGCCGGTATTTCTTGCAAATTAACATTTTGCCCGTTTATATTCACGACAAAATCAATAACTTGGACCGGCTGTGGATAAGGCATGTTGGGAACAGTCTTATATATAGTTTTTATAGGGCTTGCATTAACGACCTGCCCACATTCCAAACTTGGATTTGCCCCTCTGTGAAGAAGAAATAATGTACTGTTAACTCGTAGATTTTGAAACATATTGGTTTGATTTTAAAGGGGTGTGGCTATTTCCATTTTGGAAACAACCACAAAGCCCCATGTTAACTACTTGCTCTTTTGAGCGGTTGCTTCTGCTGTCGGAGTCGGTGCCGATGCGGTTGTCGGACGATACCCACCGTTGACAAGGAACAGCTCATTGGTGTACTTGTTATAGTGGATTTCGTAGATGCCCGTTCCGGCAAGGTTGCCGACAGTCACCGGCTCATTGTTGTAAGCCAGCAACGGTCTTGTATCCCCGTTAGTCCCTATCAGTATCGGGAGTGTAGCAGTCGTGCCGGCAGGTATCGCCTGGCGGAGACTGACATAGAAACCGCCTACATAGCTTCTGTTACGGAACGCATGGTTAGGAAGTTCCAAAGTCACGTTCTCCGTGCCGACTGTTACGGCTACCGTAGGAAGGGTATTGAAATTAGCCCTTCCAATAGTAGGGAACAAGAAAGGAAATCCTGTAAAAAAGTTAGGCCACATAATTACCCCCTTTCTTACCGGAATTAACCCCAGTAGTTGTTACAACCACAACCGCCACGTCCATACATTGCATCACCGGCGTAAGCACCGAAAGCCGCAGCACGGAAACAATCTGTGTTGATGGCTTGAATATTAGGGTAAACAACCGGAACAGTGTTAGGCATCTTGCATTTTATTCCATCGACATCGGACTGCAATGCCTGCAAGCCTGCTGCCAAAGGAGCAATCTGTTGTCCTACTGAACTCAGGATAGTAGCATTCTGGTTACGTTGGGAGATTTCAGCAGTCAAAGTGGCTTTTTCTGCTGTAAGAGCCGCAATCTTGTCCTGCAATGCCTGGTTCTGCATGGCGTCCAGCTTCGCAAGGATAGCATTGGTATTGGCGGTCGCACCGTCACGCAATGAAAGTGCATTCTGATTGGCTGTGTTGACAAGCGCGTTGGTCTGATTGCACATCGCAAGCTGGTTCTCATAGCCCATTGTGGTAATGGCGTTCTGAGTCTTGCAGCAACAATCTGCAATCTGAGTAAGAACAGCCTGATTTCCGGACTGGAATGCGTTGATGATTTGCTGGCTTGACATGCCCACCTGATTGCCAACATTGGCGATAAGTCCCTGGATGTTGCACAGGGCGCTCTGTAACTGTTGGGTAGAGCAGTTCAAAGAAGAAGCAAGCTGGTTGATGGCATTGCCATTGCCCTGAATGGCTGACATCAGGTATTCACGACCGACATCACCGTTAAGCTCAGCAGGCAGACCGCCACCATTGCCAAAGCGGTTGCCGAAGCCGTTGCCGCCCCAACAGAACCACAAAAGGATAATCCAGATGAACCACCACGAGCCGCCCCATTGGTCTTGGCTGCCACGTCCCTGGTTCAGTAAAGCGAGAAGTCCGGGGTCTACACCCTTGCTTCCCATCAAGTTGGGCAACATAGCCATGATGTCGAATTTGCTTCCGCCACCATTTCCGTTGTTCCCGTCTTGATTGAAGACATACGTTCTTTCCATAGAGATTTATATTTTGTATTACGGTCAAAATCAACCGCATCGCAAAAGTATAAATACGCAATCTGCCATGAAATCAGTTGTTTCCCAACGCTTTCCTAATGTTTTCCCAATATATTCTCAACATTTTCCCGCCTTCCATGCGTTCTTGGAAATTGGAAATCATGTAGTTTATCGCGCGTTTGGTCTTGTGAATTTTAGGAGCTATCTGCGAAGGGTACATTCCCCTTTCGACAAGCAACTGTACAAGCAAATAGCGGGCGTCTACGGTTTCCGTATCCTTATCCGAAGATAGTATTCGGCTGGCGGGTATTTCGGTCTCCTGCGCCACGAGATTAATTGTTTCGGCAAAGATTTCTGACTTACACATAGTTTTTCTGAATTTTATATTTATCTTTGCCCTGCCACATAAAACATGAGATTAAATGAACAAAGCATAAGATAATGCGTTGAAGATATTAAAGCCTCCAACGTGCATTGTCTTATGCTTATCATGTTTTTATGTGGCAATATTAACGTGAAACGTTGGGGGCTTTCTTTTTACTCTAAGCCCCGAAAGAGTGTCAGCTACAAGCCAACTTCTACACCGTTAATTTATTTCTTATCTTTATGGTAAGCCAAACAATTACGAACAAAACACATGTCAGATTTATCGAAATGCTGACACCACCGTAATTGATTTTAAATTTTTCCCACCACGACAGCTCCCTCTCTACCGGATAAGGTTTGGGCACTTCAATCTTTCTTATCTTTTCGATAAAATACGGCATTTTGACCGTTACCGTAGCATGAGGATAAATGCCCAATGAATGGTTCAATATCCCGTTGCTAAATGAAGCATAGCTGTAGGCATACGGATTGCGAAGGAATGACGTTGTATCGGCAACAGATACGCTGTCCTTGTACGGTATCAGCTTCTCTTGAAATGTAGTATCATGGAAAACCACACTGTCAAGAACCTTTGTCTCAACCGGCATATAAACAGTCCTCGTCCTACAGGAATACACCGTCAATACAAGAAATACTATATACACTAACTTCTTCATAACTTCAACAGATAATGATTAACAACCATGCCTACACATATTGCGACAGCTCCACACAGCAAGTCTATTTTGTTCCACTTGCCGTTATAGTAGTGGCAACGGTCGCTGTTCTCCTTGATAAAAAGCATCAGCAGTGCAGTACTGCCACCGAATACTATGGCGGTGGATAGATAGACCACCTCACCTAAGATGTTATTTTTCATACCATAAATAATGAGCAAAACACTACACCGTAGCTCCACTGGCATCTGTCCATGAAGAACCATTCCACCATACAGGCTTATTTATTGTCTTATCAAAATAACAGAACCCAGCCAAAACATTTTGTGGTCTCTCTCCTGTTGCCCCTGACCTGGCAACAGAAGACGGAGTACCGCTTGCATCCAACCATAATTTTCCATTATAGGCATATGTGTTTCCATCAACTACTACCATATCGCCTATTATCCATTCTCCATATTGAGGTATCTCTCTTAAATAAGCGATACAATTAATGCCGTTCTTTATATACTTAGAACACTCATTGTATTTATCTAAAGAGGAAGATAATGTTTTAAAAATACGGTTGTTCAAGGCATTACCGGTGTCAAAAAACAGATAACCATCCTCTCCATTGTCCCAATATTCATTGACTGTATGAAATTCAAAATTATCTAATCCGAGAGAATATTTGTAATCTATTACATCCTTATTTTTGTGATAAAAAAGCAACGTTCCATAATGTATGTCACTAAAATCCTTAGACAAACATATTGTCGCAATATATTTCTGCTCTTCAAACGGTTTGGGAGTAGCATTAAAAACCACTTCGTTCAGTTTAACGCCTGCCTTTCTCATATCATCATAAAGGTAAAACACATCATATTTTGAACCGGACAAATCCCTTATAGCCAAATCCGATTCAAACCATGCAGGCTTTGCCGTGATACTATTTAACTCAGAAGTGTAACCATGTGGCTGGCAGATGTCCGTATAGCTGACGTTTGACAGTAAACACTCACCGGCTGTATTAAAAAATTCTCTGTAGGATGAAGACTTTACCCTTGCGTTGTTTAGAATAATCTTTGGAGCGGTATCACATTTTGCATTATCCCAAAAAATATCATAAACAGTTTTAGGTATTAGCCCAAAATCCAGATGCAATGAACCGGCAATAATGACATCATTAAGAACTAATTTGGATAAAGCACAAATCTTATTCCCATATAGCATGTAATCTGTATCATCAGCTATAGTTATCAAGTTCCTATTATGTTTCCATATCTTTGAAGCAACCATAGTCAATGAAGAATTAGTCAGTATATACCCTTTGGCCTCTTCGTCATGATGATTGATTATCACACCCTGACTTCCCCGCAGTTCGAAACCGCAGTTAACGCAATTAGATGCGACAAATCCCTGGGAACCTTCTATCTTTATCTTACATCCATGGATACCGTCCAACCTACAGCCATCACCTTTACCGATAACAATATCGTCAAATTTCCGAACTTCATTACTCAGTTCAATATCATGTATATTTTTAAAGTCAATATAGTTAACATCATTCGGAGCATCTTCGATATATCCGCCATAGGTTAATAAAGTATTTGACAGTTTAATTGCCTTTACATTGGAAATCTCATGATTGTCAGCAACAAACATAAACTTAGATCTTGTACCAAAAGAATCATTTATAACAAAATTCTTTATATAAGAGCCTTGAACTTTACCTGTATTGGTATCATCGTACATCCGGTTTTGGGAAGAAACAGAAAAACAAAAATCAAGGCTATTTATCGGAACAAGTATCGAACCGTTAAAATCTATTGAAACATTTTTATCAACATAGATGGTCTCCTTTATAAAATAAAGTGTTGACCATGGGAAAACAATCTTAAGATTAAGGTTATAATGATTATCTGCTTTCCATTTATTTATCGTATTCAATACAAACGACAAATCATAACCATAATTTCCATCTTTTTCTATTGTAGGAAGAATACAGCTGGATAAATCCATGACAGCACTGTAGGCTCCGAACTGCACATCTTTAAATGTAAAATTTCCATCAACACCAAAATTCTCAATGTGAGCTTTTGAGTTAATTTTTCCATTGCTCAAACTACCGCCATTAAACAGTATTTTAGTCCTTCTGGGAAGATTTATGGTTTTACCATCTAAATCAAAATCATATCTGATTTCATATATAGTATCAGACTGATTTATCATTTCCTGGGTAAGTATATTTTTACCATTTACAATATTCCTACGCAATATCTTATACCCCTTGCCGCTGAATCTGTCAGGACTAAAAGCACGGTCGGCAAATTTTAAAACACTTAAACTTTCCCCTTTGTCTACAGACACAAGGTCTTCGTCATCCGCAAGATTGTTTATTGTACCGCCACCACTTGCGTTAATAAACTGCTTGGTCGATTCGGACAGCATATCAGGAGTAACACGCTGGGAACTGAAATTTGAAATTGCATCACTTTCCGCATCCTTTATTTTGTCGATGGCTTCATCTCGGATATCGGTCAATTTATCTTCATTTGATTTCCAGTTCTCGATATTTTCAAATGCTCCACCTGCAAATTCCCATGTCTCCACAAGTCCGCTATTGTTCAAGAATGACACTTTTAGCCCGGCTGTTCTTATATCTTCCGGAACTTGAACAATAGCACCTTCTAATGTATATCTATTACTGCCATCAATCCCGGATGAAGGATGATGAATAGAAACATTATACTCGGTTATATAGCTCATATATCCACCTTTTCCGGAACTAATGAAACTCTTTAGGGCGTTAGGGGTGATAGAACCGTTTTCTCTGTCTTCTTGAAATGGAAACTGCTCATTACCCGTCAAAACGTCTCTTTTGGGGAGTTGTCCAATTTGTTGTCCTTTTTCTATTTTCTCTTCCATACTACTATTTATTTTTACTTGTAAGCAATATCGGCTCTTCATTAGCCAACAACAATGGAGCGTCATTGGCTAATAATAAATACCCTTCGTCAGGAAATGGATGCGGCTTATTTCCGCCAGCACCGGGAAACCCTATGGTAAGTATGCTAATTACGGGAATGCCGATTATAGGAATGCTGATGTGAGGGATAGTGATTGGTTTCATAAGGCTATCCCTCTTTAATCATTTTCGCTTCTGACACTTTCGTAGCACTTCTTATTGTAATTTCCATACCTGCCGCTATGCCAATAAGACGAAATATCACATTGGAAGGACCTAAGGCTTGATTGGCATTTGGGGAAAGCGGGATAGGATTCATGCCCTCGATATTGGCAAATACAGTCACCATTCCGCCCTTGTTCTTTATCTGTATGGTAACGGGATTACCGTCACTGACAAACGTTGCGTAATACGCTGTTTTGCCTTCTTCTTGTTGAAATGATAAAACTTCTGCTGCCATGATGTTTACTTTTTAGAGTTATTCAAATAGTTCACAATTCCCAGTACATGCAGGTTAACTATTGCCCGTTTGCCCTCTTCCGATAATAGAAAGCCAACATCTTCCTTATTGTCCTGGAATAGGTTCTCTGTAAGGACTGCCGGACACTTCGTGTGCTTCAAGATATAGAACCCGCTTTCCTTATCAGCATCACCGTCTGACATATCCTTGCGTATCTTCATGTCCGGCAAAAGTCGTCCGGCTGCCGCATATAAGCTATCAGCTAATTTATCGGCTTTCGTCTGACCTGCCGAAGTCCACGCTTCCCAACCACGCGCCTGCATCCATTCAGAGCCGCTTCCCGCTGCATTACAGTGGATAGACACGAGGATTGTGTCACTCGCCTTGTATTCGTTCGCCCTACGGCAACGCTCCGATAGAGGAACGTCTATTTCCTCTTTGACGATACGTTCTGCGTCAATGCCTTTCTTTCGCAGCTCCGCTTCCAATCGTATGGCAATCTCACGGGCATACGCATACTCTTTCAATCTTCCGTCCGGTGAACACTTGCCCGGAGTGTTACTTCCGTGTCCGTTGTCAATCAATATTTTCATTCTGCACGTCCTCCTTGAAATATTTGTCATAAACCACACGAGCCACCCATCCGGCAACAACACCGACACCGAATGATACAACAGTAGTCAAGTTCACCCAAAACGGGGTGTAGTGCATGTAAAGCATAACTCCCACGATGATAGCGATAACAATCGCTGCGATAATCAGTTTCTTTTTCATTTTGTTACTCCTTATCTTTAGTTATTATTTCATTCATATCTCCTTTCTCGACATCGAGCACTTTCTTTCCGAACAATCCCAACGCTTTCAGTAAGTTGAAATTATATCCCTTTGGCTTCAAGATATTGCTTATGATAGAGCAGAACTCTATGAAGCAGACAAACAAGCATGAATACACATCAATATTCCATTTATTGCCAGAAGCAATGTTTATCATCACCACCATACAGACAAAAGCAAAGTATGTCACCATTTTACCCATAGTACGGCGCACGGCACCGGAAAAGCGTACTTCTTCACCCAATAGCAGGCATTTCCTTATCCCGAACATCAAATCGCATACAACGACTGAAAATGTTACTATCAGCCACGGTATCATGTGTTCCAATGACTGTGCAATAAAACTGCTTGCTATTACCGAGAAACCACCCGGTATGCTTTGGGTAATAATGTTATTCTTCATCTTATCGTTATTTGTCAATTATTCATATCTTTGTGTCTCTTATCAAATAAGCGAACTACTGTCATTCCGTTTTGCTCGTGAGAGTAGGACGGGATTTTCATATCTTGCCGTAATAGCGGAACCACGCACCCCATTTACGTTCTTTCAAGTAGTTCGGATTGTCCTGGTTGAGTTTGGCTTCCATCTCAAATGCGCTCGCTCGATAGGCGTTGGCGTTTACCTTACCGCTGCCTATTATGTTGTCTGTAAACAGGTGGTACACGAAGCTCACAAACCATTCTGTCAAATAAAGCAGATAATAGAAAGACGGGATAAGTAACAGCCACCATGCACTGACATGGAATGCCAGCAATACGGAAGGGATAGCCGCTATCTCCATGCACTCGAAGAATTGCTTCTGATGTGTACGTTCATGGCGGATAGTTGTTTCGGACAACTCTTTCAGCTTCGTAAGGATGAAGCCGAAGAACATTATAGTTGTGTAGCCTCCAAAGAGGATAAGTTTGGCTAATTTGCTGTTGTAGTAGATTGTTTTCATATACATCATCTTATTTATTCATTATAATCAAAAACAAAAAGTACATAATCTAAATCATCAAAATCGCCAGCAATAAAACTTTGAATAGCACTTCCAGGTTGACATATATTTTCATTAATTTCCATTTGCGAATCACTACTACCTACAAGTCTACATTTATAGATTTCTAAATATCTAACAGGGCCGTTGCTTTCATTTTGTATATCAAAATCAATATTACTACCTACACCATTAGAATACCAATCTATTTTACCACTTTCAACAATAGTTAATTGTCCACTTCTATATAGACTAATATCGTGTGAACTAAGATTGGCTATTATTAACATTCTTGTTCCATATTGTGTATCAGTAGGTGGTAAATAGGTTAAAGCATCATATAATTTGCTCCAATCAAATTCTTTGCCCGCAATCAGCTTATCTCCAGCAAATAGCCCTGAGGTCAATTCTCCTATTTTTAACATAATCATTATCCTTTAATCGGTTACACAATATGCTGTATTGTCATCCTTAGAGCCAAGAGCCTTATATTCGGCAGCGGTTTTCTTGGTGAGGGTGGTGAGGTTGTCGGATTGAACTAAATGAGCTACATAATATTTTGTGGAATTTACATCAACATTGTATATAACACTAATACGAGAAGTATAATAAATATTATTAGTATTGTAAACAACAATAAAATGTAACTCATAGGATGTTCTTACATTACTTCTCCATGCATTGACACATCCTAGCTCTAGGCAGTTTGTAAAATTATCGTCGAAGTGAAAATAATACCTCGTGTGCTTAGTTAATATATCTTCGACGATAGCTTTGAAACTTTCAGCTCCTCCAAATAGCTCATCTATTTTAGATTGGGCATCTTGTCCTTGAAGTGATGTAGGATGTAATACTGTTCCTACATTAGGTATTGTTAAACTTTTGCCATAACCGATATTATCCGCATACTCCTTCGTTGCTATATTCGCCACTATTCCCGCAGGGGTTTCAGTAGTTGGACTAACACTTTGGTCGCCTGGTGCATATGTATCAGTATGAAGAATAACTTTTGCTTCATGAGAAGCATAAAAGTGGTATTTACCACCACCTCGTACAAAAACATAGCATGTATCAAAGTGGCTCAAATTACCTAAACCCCTCACAGGGTCTATATCTGCATGAACGAAATCTGATAAGTATATAGTAATATTGCTATCACGATTAACGCCCCAAGCATTCGGAGCAAATTCCCAAATTTTGCGAGTAGAAAAACCTCTCTCATGTGTAGACCATGACGGTTTTGTGCCACTATCTAATGATATCAGCACTTCTACTCGTATGTTCATTCTTTCTCCAGAAGCAATCGTAACCGGATACCACGTATTTTCATCCAACCCGGAGGCGTCAATCTCTGTAAGCTGCATCATGTAGCCAACACTACGAGCGCTTGAAATGCTGTCATCGACATATTTCTTATCAGAAACTTCCGCCCAATCCCCATTCTTACGACCGTATGCCTTTCCATCAGTTGGCGCTTCATCTATGCCGCCTATCTTACCCTGGCTTACCCATTCACCGTTCACCCATGCGTAGTAATCATAAGGGGCTTCCGTACCTACAGCCATGAACCCGTCAACTGCCGAACCATCGGGAATAGCGGATTTCAAGGCTTCAAGGGTGGCGTATTCTCCAGCCACACGGAAAGAGCTTCCCGGTTCACCCTTGCAATAAATATCCGTCTTATCGAAGCTTTCCGTATCCTTGTTGTACACATAGACATAGTGGTCTTTGCCGATGTATGTCGGATTGTTGGCAACCTCTTCGGCATTTTGGGCGGCTGTATTAGCAAGCGAGGCTTTCTCATTGGCGGTTACAGCAGCATTATTTGCATTACTGGTCGCTTCCTCGGATTTTTTAATTGCATTAACGACATCCTGATAAGCTGTCTGAATATCTTCCAAGTTAACCTTTACACTAGTCTTGATACCATCTATGATTTTGTAACCAATGGTATATAAACCCTTTAGGCTATCGGCAAGAGGCAACTCTGATATTTTCTTCTTTATTAACGGCATAATGTTATATCAATAAAAAAAACCTTGAGCACAACGTATGGGTACGTTAGCTCAAAGGCTTGTGTATTCTATGTTACTATTCTTAAAAGTCTATTATCAAAGCCCCGTGCATCTTCACACAGTTTATGCAAACACATTGATAATTTTCTAAATAACATACCCATTTCTCTGTTTTTCACAAAATTAGTTCAGAGAAACAGACTTGCCATTTTTTTACATCGCAGATAACGAACAATTGGTAAAAGGTTTGTTATTTGCAGATTTACAACTCCTCATGCATATGTTTGAATACACTCCAATAAGTATAACCACCCATTTTAAAGCCAACTATTTCTCCGGAATCCATTCCTACGTTAATAGTAAATGATGAAACCGGATTCAACGCATCACCGTTAGGAGCTATAAGCACGCTGGAATTAGCTGTTTCTAGCCGTATTTGTATAATAACCCTTGTAAACAAGGGTACCACCCAACGAATTACACGTGAATAATCACCTTCAATTTCCGGCAACACTAAATGAGCGCTTTTTGTAATAAGGCTTCCGCTATCAATATCAATACCATTAGATATTTTAAGATATTCGGCATTGAGATGGATAATACCTGATAAATCCACATCAGTACCTATTAATTTACCGTCATGAAGTACCCTGAAAGGAGCTTTTCCCCTATTTGTTTCATTGGCTCCAGCCCATATACGTACATCAGAACCGGAATTTCCCTCACCGGACATACCGGCATTAATACCATCGTCATTACCGATACCGACCAAACCGGAAATAAGACCATTCAAAAACCTGATACGTCCGGCTATCTCATTCGCTACCAAATCAAAATAAGTCTTACCATCAGAAGAAACTATCTTATCCGTAGTTATTCGTCCGGGCAATATCTCCGTAAATCCGTACAAAGTGGCAAAGCTTCTCTCCCCGTTATTCTCACTGTTAAGGATACCGACAAGCAGATGATAATATCCGTCTATCTGTTCCAACGCAATAGCAGTTTCACTCAAAAGGAATACCCCTGATTGGTTATCTTTACTACACTTGGCATATAAATAGAATTTCTTTTCCGGATTGACAAGTGAGGGGGAATTGTATTCCGCCATATCCCAATACTTGTAATCACCGGCTGCATGAGCATTGGATAAGGTCTTAATCCCTAATGTCATGTGCTGGATGATACCTGCCGGAACGTTCAGAATTTTTGTACTCGGATTATAACTAATATCATGGTTGACTACCACCGGGTCGGTCTTGGAGTTCACGAAACGGAACTGGAGGCTTTCATCACCAACGAGCATCTGCATCGTGGCAACCGTTATCGGGTTGATTGCACCGGAAAAGTTTAGCAGGCTGTCGGCAATCATTTCCATTGTCTCCTTTGCATCACGATAGTAACGCTTGGTGAATTGAAGTGCCTTCTTGTGGTTCTCCTCAACCTGCACCTCGTTCGTTTCTATCTTATTAAGTTCACTGGCAACGGATGTACCTACCGGAGTGTTGGACAGTTCTATTTCGGGGCTGTACGGGTTATTTACAAACCGTTTGATACCTACCATACGGATAAGAGAGCCTTCGGGATGGAACTGATTGTCCGTAAAGTTCACGAAACCACCCAATACGATTTTACCGCCAACCTGTAACCAACGTTTCTTTGCCCAAATGCCATCCAATGTACCAGTAAAAGTGAACATCTTGTTTTCATGTTCGTAGAGATACTTGACGGCTTCCCGGAACACATCCCATGATGCGCCCGTTCTTGTAGCATTGTCACTGATATAGGCTTCGGGCAACTGGATACCGAACACTGCGTATTTGTCGCCAACTTCCGGCATCCATACGCCACCGTCCGGCATGGTGATACCGTCTATCTCCTGCGGGATTATCTCGAATTTACGCCCTACATGGGTGTACCTCACTTCAAATTCTTTACCGGAAAGCATGCCGGACTGAAAGATAACAGTCATCTTCTCACCCTCGATAAGACAATCCTTAAAATTGAGGTTATCGGGAATATCATTATCGTAAAAATCATAGAAATGCTTCTTCGTATCTACTGTTCTAACCTCACTAACCTTTCCCACGCGTGACGGGTAAATCTCTGTGCAATCCAGGCTATCCTCTTTGGCAGTGGTTAGCTCATGGTCGGCACGCATAACGGCCGTACCGTATTCGTCAGCCTTATAAGTTCGGGAGATAGCAGCGTTGAAACCGTCCTCTCCATCGAAGTGCGTACCGTCATAACGAATGGTCTGTGATTTGGGCATCAGCAATTCTTTCGCACCGTATTTTGAATAATCTATGTTTCTATCAGTCGTTTCTACAAGGATAATTTCAGGCGGAATGTCACCGCTTTCCCGTCCTACACCAGTTTTAAAACCATGTCCTTTACCATAAGAAAGAGTAAGGGGATTATCCTTGTTGTATTCGACTTTCTTTAGGTGTACAGTCTTTATATGCACACCCTCTATAACAGCTTCCGTAATCTGATATTCTGTTTCATAAATTTCTGCCAGTTGGCTTAAACCGTCCAAGCAATAGGTATGGTTGTAGTTAATCAGCTTTTCCGTACCATCTATACAGTCACCGATTACCCAGCCCGAAGAACGCCTGTTCAGATTATCGACAATTAGTTTGAGGTGTTCTTTAGGTTTGGCGGTATAAGGGAACTTGATACGGTTGTCTACCGTATTGCGTATCTTCCAAAGTTCCGTATCGGCTTTCGAGGTTTCAAGGATAAGCGTATAGTCGTAGTTCCTTTCTCCGTTCTTCTTGAAATTGCTGTCTTTCTTCAAGGAATAACGCTTGCCGTAGAACTCACACCATGAACCTACAGGGACATTCAGATAGCCCGGATAAGAAAAATACAGTGTAAGTGCATCTTCGCCCATTACAGCTTCATAGGAATAACTATTATCATCCGTCAGAAGCTCGATTGTTTCATTGCCGTTATGTAAAGTAATCATATTCTAATCTCCTAAATCAATAAAATATTTTTCATCTTCGGTTACTATAAGCTCCCCTGCTTCCGAAGCAAGCAAATATTCGGTATTTCCAAGTCGAAAGCTGGTAAATACAAGAGTTAGAGTAAACGCCCACCATATACCATCAATAGGATTAAAGCTGTCAGTTTTGCAGCTTTTGTAATAACATGGATAGTTTTCATTCCATTCGTCAACATAAAACATGCGCTCCGCGTCTTTATACTCGTATCCTTCGGCATCGGTCTTGGTGGATAGCCTAGTGAGGTCATACAAAAGAGCGTCACGGTTCCGCCAAAACGTATCGAAGTCCGGTGCACGCATTAAACATTTAAGGTTCACATCTTTCGTCTGGAACTTCACGTATTCACCGTCATAGACAGCGCCATCCCGATACTTGAAGTTCCGCAAGAAGTTCTTCTTCACAGCCGGGGTTTTGAATATTTCCGCATTACTGCCTTTGAGAATTAGCACACCATAAACAGATAAGTCCACACCATCCAACTCGTAACCTTTCGGCAGCAGAATGCTATTCATCGGTTCCTGATAGATATAGCCATACGGGCGCGGGAAATCATTGGCAAAAGTGAACTTAGAGCGTTCGGTGTTACTATACATCTCAAAACTGTTCTGCGAGGATAACCTCAATCTAAATGTACGTCCCAACTGCGGAAAGTTGAAATCATGGTATCCCATATCAGACAACAGGACTACGAAGTCATTATACCCCCACTCCGAAAAGAAGCCGAATTCAAGTGTGACCTCTTTCGTGTCAAGATGTATTTCCGAAAGGTCAAACTCTCTGCCGTCCTCTTCTGCCCAATCGTTGCTGTCCGGGGTTTTAGAGGGTGAAAACGCTACCAATTCACCGTAATTACCCTGCATAGTGGCGACACCCAATTCAGTAAAGATGTTCTTATTGTCTATATAAAGTTGTCCTTTCATCGTTTAAGTGTTAACCCTTTAGTGTTTAATGTGTCAATACCGTTTTTCACGGCATACATATATTGTCTTATATCCACAAGATTAGACGTATAGCTATCAATGTTTGCCAAGTGGTTAAGGGCATCTCTGCTTTGGCTTTCAATTGCTTTAGCCGTCCTTTCTATATCTGTAGTTAATGAGAGTCCGGAAGAAGCATAGTTCAAAAGGCTGTCAATGCCATTAGCCATACGGTTGACATTTTCGTTGATGGAGTATGTATGCCCTTGCATAACAGCCAACCGACCGTTGTTCTCGTCTACCGAATCTTGCGAAGCCGTAGCAATTCCCTTCTGTGAAGCTTCACGGGCGGAATCTGATTGCCAGCCAAAATCTTGCATCAGTTTATCACGTTCCGCAAGCAGGCTATTTGTAAGATTCTGTTGCATATTACGAAGTGCTTGTGCCTCGTCAGAAGTTATCCCATCTTTTCCATACTCAGCCCATGAATCATATAGTCTTTGAATTTGTTCTTTATATTTATTTGCAAGAAGAGACTGAAATATGGCTTTTTGAAGATGTTGCTCGAAATTATCGGCAAAATCCTCGTTGGTACTATCCAAATCAGAAAGTAAATCTGCATAACCACTTTTAAACTCATCAAAACCTATCCCAGTAATAGCCTCTTTTTCTTTTTGTGCAATCTCGGTAAGTTGTTCTCCATAATCTACAATATTCTGCAAATAAGTAACAAAATCCTTGTTGACGGTATCAAGTACAGAAACCAGTTTTTCATCGGAAAGTATCTTTTCTATCTGTTCGGAAGACAAATCCCACAACTGATATTCCGCTGTAATCTTTTGCCCGACTAAACCTGAAATTCGTTGATAGTCCTCTTTGGACAATCTGTCATTTATACGGTATCCCAATGAGTGGGAGCCGACACTTGCCCCGCTGGATGCAAGCTGCTTGATTAGTTGCCTTTGCCTGCTTATCTGAATATTTACAAGCTGTTCGGCTTCTTCTGCCGCTTTTATCGCCTCCGTTCCATAGTCGATGTCAATATAATCCATCTTCTTGGTTATAAGCTCATCCCAAATGGTTATCAATGTCTCATATTGGGCTTTCATGTTTTCATAACCAGAATAGTCAGCACCGAACAACCCTTCAAACGCAGATACAACAGAAGAAATTCCACTGACTGCACTCATTGCACCGCCAACAATATCACCGGACATGATTTGTCCGACACCAATGGCTGTAGTGCCCAATCCCCCTAAAGCATCGGTAATTCTTGTTATAGCGGAATCACTGACACCGAATATGTTGGCGATGTTAGAACCGAACTCACCCAATGCAGGAGTAAAAGACGTTACGGCATTTCCTATATCGGTGATGCCTTGACCGACTTTCTTGGAATCATTGCCACCCTTTCTTATGGCTTCTATCCCTTTCTCCAAGTCAGAGACGAAAGCCTGCCACGGTGATTTACCTTTCAGTTCATCCTTTAGTCCCCTAATTGCATCCGTTACGTCCTTTATGGAGATTTCTCCCTTTTCTATCTTTTCAATGTCCTTATCGGTAAAGCCTATTCCTTCCAAATCAGTAATAGAAATGTCTTTATCAGTACCGGACATGTATTTGATAAGGGTTTCGTATTTGTCTATAATGTCTTGGATGGCGGAAACGGATTTAGTACTCGCATCCTCGAACAAATCAGCCATCGCACGGGTGGTTTTCCCGTACTGTTCGTCCAGTTGTTCTAAATATTGTCTCTTTTCACCCTCTAATGCAGCGGCATTTCCGGCGGTCGTTGCCGTTTCTATAGCATTATTATACTTTTCAATGATAGCCTGCCGTTTTTGCTGGTAATTTCCAAACTTTATGAGGTACTCATTCCATGCGCTTTCCTGCTCTCGCATTAAATCATCCTTTTGCCTGTTACTTACATATCCGATGATAGAATCAAAAGCAGAACTTATATTAGAAGTATCTACTGCGGAAGCGTCAAAGGTTTTTGTTTTATATCCTTTGTTCTGTTTAGCCTTCAATTTCTCCTGCTCATCAAAAACCTTTTTTTGAGCCTCTATTTCCGCACGAATAGCATTTTCTTTCTGCCGTTGCAAATCTTGAATTTCTTTCTTGTTATCCAAATCACGCTGTGCCTTGACCTTTTGATAACCATCAGCCATGGCGCTAATACGAGCCTGCGCAATCTGATACTCCAAATCCTCAGCTTGCCGCCTACGCTCCAATGCGTACTTGCTTTCAAGTCCTAATATCTTATCTTGTTGGGATGTTAATGCGTTGATATTTCTATTACCAGCGCCTTTGTCATCATATTTCTTTATCAGCGCATCTATGTCTACATTTTTAGACATCCCCTCTAATATTTTATTATAACTATTAACCTCTCCAATAAGAGACTTCCAGGCATCCAACTCTTTTTGCGCTTGGTTTTTAGCGTCATTAAATTCAGATGTTCGTTTTGATAGAAATGCTTTTTCCTGAAGACTGCCTTCAGTCATTCCCCTTTCCCTGGCCTTTAATCTTGCATTTTCCAAAGCTAAAGATGCCTCATCTACCTTTTGTTGGGCTTGTAGATATGTATTATATTGTACTCGTCTTTTCATTAAGGCTTCTTCTCGCTTATTGGCTACATCTTCCATTCTATTAAGCTGTGCTCTTGCGATAGCATTAGCAACAAGTTCGCCTCTTAACTGGGCGTATATACCTTTTGCCTTGCCTGCTAAAATTGCCTCATTAGATAAATTCCCAAAATAAGAAGGATACATCTTTTGTAATTCCTCAACTGCTGCGTTACGTTCTTTAAGTGAGCGAGTATGGTCTTGGGTCGCTTTATACAAAACATCCAATTTAACTCTCTCACTGGCAGAACTCTTTATAGCTTCTCTACGCGCTAAAGCCATTTCCTGCTCCGCAGACAGTAAATCCAGCGTAGCCCTTTTAGTATTAATCAATCCATCAAGATAATTGAATATCTCTTTCCCATAAGCAGTGAGCAAAGTTATACCTACAACCAAAGCGGTATTCAATGAAAACACACCGGAAATTATCTGTTTCCAAACGGGAGCAACTTTCTGGACTTCTGTATTGCCTTTTTTTAGCTCTTCGATATATGCGGCGTATTCTTTTCTTGCCTTTTGGACTTCATCAAAGAAAATCGGAAGATTGTTACTGATTGCCAAGAAGAACATATTGACGCCCATCGTTGCGGCGGGAAGTTCTCTTGCTATCTGCTGGATTGACATACCAAGTCCATTAAATGCAGAAGAATAGTTGCCGACATTTCTTTGAAAACGACCGGATGCTTGTTCAGCCTCGTTTAATTCAGTTTGAATAACTCTAATTTGAGCAAGAAGTTCTTTGCCCGAATTGCCGGAACGTTTTATTCTCCCCATATTATCATAGAGATTAAGCATAAGTGACAACTGCTTACGCAATTGAGTTATACTTCCTTCTTCGGAGTTATTCTGTATGATTTGTTCTTTTTGGGCTTTTATATTTGCCCGAACCGCTTCTTCTTCCCTCTTTCGTACGGCTACTTGTTGTTCTACTTGACGCAATATGTTATATCCTTTGTCGCCCACCTTTTCTGTATCATTGAGAGCCGCAAAGTCAGCCTTCATTTTTTTTATTTCAGCATCAGCTTCTTTTACAGCTTGCGTATTTGCGACAATCCATTTGTTTGTGGATTGTAAGGCCTGAGTTTCTTCATGCACTGCCTTAACGGTATTGTCAGATTTTAAAATTTCCTCATAGGCTTTCTTCATCAATGCGTACTTCTTCATGTACTTATCAAGTTCTTTCGTAGCCTTGTCTAACTGCCTTTCGAGACTCTTCATGGTATTTCCACTATTTGGCTTACCTGCCAAAGCCATCATATCAGCCTTAAGCCCCTTTATTTCTGTGCGCAACTTAACAATCTTATCTAATTCAATATCTGCGCTAAATTTTAACCCAGCCATAACCAATTATTTTTTCATGAACACTTTACTTAATTCTTCTGATAGTTTAATTCGTGCACTATCGTCAACATCAAAACCTTTTGCGCTTACGAAGCTCGCATAATGCATCCCATCAGCAAATACTACACCGTCTTGGGGATGATTGCCGTAAATCAACATACTTTCCGTCTGCTCTTTCGCTTCTCCATGGGCACCGTCAGCCGGTACATACATATCGACAATCTTCCCATTCCGAAAGACGACAGCTCCCGGAGCATTCCGCAAGTTCCATGTATGATTTTGATATGTTTTTTTATTACTTATATTAGAAGTCTTTTGAGTATCAACAGCGCTATGAGCAGCATTAATCATAGCAGTAGAGACTTCGTTCTCTATTTCTTCTATAAATTCATCTAAACCGGAAGCATCTACTTTTATATTCATAACCGATATTTTCTTGTAAAGGTATCGCCATACACGATTTCCGCCTAAAAAATCAAGGACGCAGAACAAACAATTAGGGAAAGGTTTGTTATTTACTAAAAAACATCAAATTAACAAGAAAAAACGCCGCGACCTTGCAAGCACTATAATAAGTACTTATATTTGTACTAAATAATAAAAGCAAGAAGTTTATGAGAACAGCCAACTATTCAGAACTAAGAAACAACCTTAAATACTATCTCGATGGTGTGATAAATGATAGTGAGCCGTTGCTGGTGCACCGTGCCGGCAATGAAAGCGTTGTTGTCATATCTTTAGATGAATACAACTCCATTAAAGAAACTGAATATATAATGAAATCTCCGGCAACGATGGAAGCTATCAGAAAAGGGGAAGAAGATATTAAGAATGGAAATTGCGTTTCTCAACATGAGGGAGAAAGTATGTCAGACTTTTTAAATCGCGTTGTATGTACAAAATAACACTTTCCGCACAAGCAAAAGAAGAATACCAATATTTTGTACGAAGCGGTAATAAGGCTATAATAAATAAAATATTGTCACTGCTTGAAGATATAGCCAAACACCCTTATACCGGAATAGGCAAACCGGAATCTCTGAAATATGATTTGTCCGGCAAATGGTCTCGGCGTATAAATTCGGAACATCGCATTATCTATTCAGTTAATGATGAAATAATCACGGTTTATGTGCTCTCTATGAGGTATCATTATAGCAAAAAATAAAGCCCCAATCTTTCAATGGGGCTTTGTTCATTTTTCCACGAACTCCTTTAATCTGTACAGCCTATCAATTGCCGGATTATAAAACGCATCCGGATAGTGTTGCTTGATGTCGTTGATATTTGCCTGAATATACAGAGATGTATCGTATATATGTTCGGATTCCGATAATATTACTTCCTTTGGCAATTGTACGGTTTCTGCCCAATTCATGATTGCTTTAACACTTTCTTCGTCATATGCGTATTTGCCTTCTTGTGCCATATAAGATTATTTTTTGGGGCAAAGATAACCTTTTCTCTTTAATCATTCATCAAACTTCCGGTTCTTAAACATTTCTGCATCGGAAACCTCTTGCAAAACTTCGCCAAAAACAGTATGAAGTTTATCTTTCTGCATAATGATTAAATTACGGTACGGTATTCGGAATACAACATCATCATATGGCAGATGCAGATTTTCCATGAACGTTGCAATCTGTCCAAGCAGGCAGGTATTACCTGCTACTTCTGTTTTGCTGTCAGATTTTGCACGTTCTTCGCTAAAATTGACAGCTTGTAAAAATTTTCAGCAGAAATTAAAGAAAAAGCGATTTCTAATCCTTCCACAATTTCATTAAATGTGCCTTTTAATAATTCATCAAAAAGGCTATCGTTTCCTTTTATAAACCAAGACAAAGCATGTGCCGCATTATCCATATCTTTTAATGAAACAAGTATATCATGCAGCGTATTACATTCGGGGAAATTTGCTAAGTAATACCCTGCGCCTGCTATCCTATGAATAGTAGGCGGTGATATGATATATGATTTGTTATTGACGACAATTGTCTTAAAGTCAGAGCCAATAATAGAGCTATTTACTATTTTTGCAGCATTCATTATTAATATATTAAACAGGGGTGCAATTTACACTACACCCCTTTGGTTTCATATAAATTTATTTAAATGGTAGGTTTGCTCTTGACAGGCGCTTCTGCTGACATCAAGGCGGCAGCTTCCACTTTTTCCCCATCAAACAAATAGTCACTCTTCACATTATCATTAGGATTTTCCATCGCAACAGCAGTAACTCCCAAGCCAATGTTTTTTTCGGCCATTGTTCCTTTGGCGATAACCGCAGCATTTGTAAAGACTACATAATTGCCTGTTTTTGTCTGCCCTACAATTCCCTTATTCATAATTCCCGGAGTATCTGATGCCGACCAGCCCGCATCCGTATCAACCTTTTCGCCACCTTGCAAATCAATCTTATCGTCAAATGTATATTCACCCATTGTGAATGTAATGGTTTTTGCCCCCTTTTGGGTTACATCACGATAATAGATATTACCCGAAAGTTCGTTGATGTAATCAGTGTAGGTTGGGTCGTCCTCTGTGTACTGCCAAGTATCTTGGTGTGAATTTTTAACTTGTGTGGCAGACTCAAGCCACGTCTTTAATGATGCTTTAGTTACGGCTTCAGTAAACACATCACCGTACCATATCTTTTTAATTCCGATAAATGGTTTCATAATCTTCTCAATTTATGTTTAATACTTCAAATAATAATTTTACATTAACAAAATGACAATTTAAATCTGTATCTTCCTCTATCCCATGGCTCTCAACAGAATATTGATACCATGAACCCTTATAATATCCTACGGAATCCAAAGTCTCAACAGCCAACTGCTCAAGTTCGTTAAGCCTTTTGAGATTGGCATTCTGCTTATAATCCGGGACACAGAAATTAACTTCAATAAATCCTCTGTTCCAATAGGTATCAGATGTTTGGCGCTTAGAAAGAACAACAACACGCTCCGTATCTACTTTCTTTTTAGGGAAAGACCAGCTACGATATAAAGGCAGACCAAAAGATTTGCAATCATTATATACTATGATACCGGCATCTGATGATGTAATCATATCCAAACCTCCGAATAATTAAAATAATTACAGCTCTTAGGGTTGCGTGCGATACCTTCCGCTTTCACTGTCTCTCCAAACAAACAGCGAATATTGCTACCTTCTTTTAAACCACGACCTTCATAGACTATATGATAATGCGACATATACATATCTCCATTGTCTGACTTTAGTTCTTGGGTGTTATCATCGTCGCACCGGCAAACACCTATAGTTTCCCACGTATTATTTTCCGGCTTTACAATAACTTGTCCGTTAGAGTCATACTCAGGTTCTTCTTCTGCTAATACTTGTAATATGTGAGGAGAAAAATACATTACCATATATCAGATACATCTTTAATCACACTCAGACCGACAATTGCAGCAGTTTCCTCATTCAAGTCTATGCCATATTTCTTTAACAGAAGTTTAATATGGGTCTTGATTGAATCAACGCTCCAGGATGCAGAAAATCCACTTTCACCAACTGAGGTAGGATGGAGAATATTTTTCTCAATAAACCCATCAATTAATGTTCCTATTAACTTTTTATCCTCAGAAGAAACTTCCTTGCCTGCATTAAGCCCAAAATCTAATGCAAAATCAGAAGCCCCTACATCGGACATTTCACCGATGTAGGAAAATCTCTGCTTTATGTAGCCTGCAATTGTCATTATGCCTCTACTGTCAAAGAATAGATGCCGTTAATCTCAGTAATGATAGGAAGTGATAATGACTGCGCCTTTGTGAACTCAACTCCATTGGAATTGTCTGTTTCACCCTTACCCCACTGAGAAATCCGAATTCTTCCATAATTGGAATAGGTTACACCAGGTTCTTGCCTCAATTCATTGTCTGCATAGGCATTTTTGATAACCCCTAACTTTCCAGCCGGGACAAATACCAAGTTCTTATCATTCCAGGGGGAATACTCACTTAATGTTCCGTTGTTTTGAATTCGGGTGATACGTCTGATGGGTTCAAAGATAGGGAAGCCATTCTGACGCATGAACTCGTTCATATTTGACATCAACAGTGGAGTAGAAGATTTATCTGTACCAAAAACAACCTGTTTCATCTTCTTATTTCTAAGAATATATGACAAGCGTTTGGGAGAGAGAAGAATTTTATCAAGTGTCACCTTCTCTTGAGAGGCGTCCAATATCATTTGAATGTCCTCAAAACAGTCCACATTGTTTTGATTATCGTCATTCCAATTCAAAGTTGCCGATGCTATATTCTCAGCAGGCATTTTGTGGTCTATAACGCCACGGACGCCACCCTCTGGATTGTTTTTCTCATCAAATGTAAAAACTCCTTTGTTAGACAAGGCGCCCAAGAATATAATATCCAGTTTAGACTGAACAGAATTTACAACTTTCCCGACATTATTCCACATCAGATTAATGAGTTGTTGCGTTTTCTGCTCATCCGTCAGCATACGAGAATCAAGTATTTGAAGGACTTTTCTGTATTCTTCAATCGGCATAGAATAACTCATCTGATGGGTCAGCACTTTTTGCTTTAATGTTTCCAAGCCGTCCGTTCCCATAATAGGCTCTTTCCCCTTAGAATCTAAAGTCGCAGCAGCCACACTCAAATTGTACTGCCCAATCAATTCTTCAAAGTTCAGCCCAATCGTAGGAGTATCCCAATCCAAATATTTCTCATAGATGTTTTGGTCGAACAATCTTTTACGTAACTCCGATGCCGTGTCTATGCGAACTTGCACTTGTTTTGTAAGTTCCCCAAAAATAGAACTATAAAATAATCCTGCCATAATTTACCTCCTTATTGTCTAATATACTTGATAGACGGGTTATTTTTCATGCTATATCCCACCAGCCAATCCTTTGGCATTGGATAAGCCACATCCTTCAAAATTAATACCTCATATCCTGCGGACACTGTTTGAAAGGACATGTTTTTCGTAAATACAAAGTCTGTTTCAACAACCGCATCCGGCAAATCTTCCCCAATACCAAGTACAGCTCCCGCAACAGCTGTTTCTGCGGCCGCAGCCAATGTTAGCACATCATAATCCGCGCTACTTGAATCAATAGAATTTATTGCCTGTCCGCCTACGGTTTCAGACTTAACAGCAAAACTTCCTTTTTTAATCCGCGGTTTGGTCGTGGTACCGCCATTGATAACTTCCACCGCTTTGCAAATCTTACACTCCATTTTTGCAAAATCAAGTTTTATAGGAGTGCCTTTTTTAACAAAAGTGCCTTCCGGTAAATCTGTTGTAAGTTTGAAGTCTCCCGGAAGAACGCCGCACTCACCTCTCCAAAAAACGGGGAAATTCCCTTTGACCTTTTCTTTTTCAAATGTAATAGCCATAACTTTATTTTTTAATTAGCGTCCGGCAATTTTTCAGCCCATTCTTTAGCCAGTTCTTTGCCCTGGTCTTTAGGTGTAGACAAGGAGAATGCCGAACTTTTATCCTCCAAGCCTTTTGCGACCTCATTCTGTCTCACTTTAGAAAGATAGTCTGTAATCGCCACCTCGTCCATATCATCGGAGATAGCAAATCCTTCTTCTATTCTCTCTTTCGAGATTTTGAGTTCTTTTGCTTTTGAAAGAATCAGATTGTTTCTTGCGGCACGCGCTTGTACTGCTTTTGCATTTTGATTTTCAGTCATAAGTTTACTGATTTTATCTTCCTGCTCTTGCTTGTACCTTGTAAACCACTCTGGTTCCTCATTGGTTGGTTGCTGTTGGTCGCCCCCACCACCTTTTGCTTTCAGTTCTTCCAATTCCTTCTTGTAGGCTGCACCTTCTGTACGCAGCCTATCAAAATTACTTTGGTAAGATTTCAGCATTGATTCTTGCCCCTTTACTATAGTTGCAAGGTTATCATCGGTTATTAATCCCATAGCGTCAAGCGATGATGCTACTGATTGAAGAATCTCATCAGACAAACCCAGCTTTGAAAAATCCTGTTTAAGCTGATTGAATATTTTTTCTTTCATACTTAATTATTTTAAATTCAGGATAAAAGTAGATATTAGTAAAAGATGGGAGAAATTTATAAAGGCTCTAAAACGAACAATTGGCAAAAGGTTTGTTATTTTATAAAAAAGGGGATGTTATTCCCCTTTCTGTTTATTCACAGCTTGACGCTCATCTAATATTCGTTGTATTTCTTCCTGCCGATTATCAGTAACCGCAAGCATATTAACCGCTTGCTCAAGTGAAATAATTCCATCCTGATAAGCCTTCCCTACTGCTGCCCACTTCCCTTGAACATCCTCATTAAACGGCTCAGAAAATTCATGTTCTATATTCAATTTTTCTAATTTTTCTCTAAGTTGGATATGGGTAACATTTTTCATAATGGCAAGAATAAGATTTTTTTCTCTATCAACCAATATATCATATATTTCCTTTAAATTATCCCTCTTAATGAAGCCCAATATCATAGCCCGTTTCAATGCCTCTCCGGATAAAGTGCCAAGCCCTTTCATGTTTTCAAAAGAAAAATCAGGAGTAAACGAATCGAAAAGAATCGAAGAATTCAAATCCGCCTTTTCGCTCTCTTTCATGGAAGAATATTCTGGTGGAGTCATATAATCAATCAGGCTATTATCTTTATTTGTCAGTTGGATAACCTGACCTACAGTATCAGGGTCGGCCAAAGATTTAATAACATCTGTAGTAGCCTTTATCTTAGGGTCTGCAAAATAATTATTTGTATCAGCAGCTTTAGAATCAATCATTTCCTCTCGGTCGCATCTTCTTTCAGTGCCTGCCCAGGCTTTATCTTGGCGATAATAAATCACATTGATTTTCCCGGTAGGGTTTTCAACTGGAGTTACATTCCATCCGATATTAGCCCGCTTACATCGAAATATAAAATTTGGAGTTTGTATATCAAAATGTTCTATTGTCCTATCTCCCTCTTTCAAGAAGTAACCATAACCAAAAGCTATCATGTTTTCATATTGGTCAAACAAAGGTCTCAGGGTATATCCTTTTGATTTGGATATAACGAGCACCTTTACGGCGGGCTTTCCACCATCATTATAAATATGATACACTTTAGCACTTTCGGTTTCAGCCCCCGCCAATCTTTTAGCTTGCCGCATGGTAGTATTAAACCTTGTATCTTTTAAAAACTGCATATAAGCATCAAAAGCTTCATCCTTACCCTCCATGTCCAAAGAAGGCTTCCATGATATAGGATTTCCCAACAAAAAGAACAACTCCACCTCATTTATGTACACTTGTCTGCGCCGGGGAAGTTTTTCAACTTTATAGGGCTGTCTGTTCTTTCTCGGCTTATCGGGACGCTTCATTACATCATGAAGTTCTGGAGTATATTCCTTTATGGCATCAGATACGTACGTATCACGATTTTGCATAACAGATTGTACACGGGAAATATCTTTATTTTGAATAAGTTTCATCAAATCTCGTTCAACCCCTACAGCGTTTAGGGTCTTGTTACGGATAACATTGAATATTGCTTCTATAAAATTCATATCATCAATTTTAGTATAGTCCTAAATCATCTTTATCATATTGCTTAGAAAGTAAAATCTTTCCCATTATCTTGCCAATTGTCCAGTAACGGGCAGCGTCAATCAAATGGTTATAAGCATCAATAGGTGCGTTTATAAACTTGCCATCCTTGTTTTGTTCATATACATAATTTTTCAGTTCCTTAATGAGATTAACAGAACGCTTAGTTACGCAAAGCCTATATTCCATCATCTTAAACAGACCGCCCATGACTGAACCTTTGTACTTATCCGCTGGATAAATCACAATACCTGCATTAGAAATCTCTTGAATAGATCGGAAGAGCACACGT
>OOCJ01000434.1_pt1 | contig 31899 bp, 30 predicted proteins | sample 1671481 | NCBI WGS metagenome assembly OOCJ01 (sample SAMN06348161, study PRJEB24527) | human gut metagenome | biome: human gut; feature: ankylosing spondylitis patient; material: feces | host: Homo sapiens | place: China | collected 2015-10 | reverse complement strand
TCGCATCAACTGCGGATTTTCGGGAATTATGTACCCCAAACCTCATCTTTCGGCAAAATCGTCGCCGATTTTTGGTCTGGGTGTTACTTCTTATTTAAAAGCAATCGACAATCATGTATATTATCCATTCTACTGCATCACTTTTTACTTCCGGTTTTCCGTGTGAAAAACTCGATTGCGGATTTTTGTTTCTATCTGTTATATTCTATGCCGCATTCATAAAATGTTTCCTGTTTTATTTGTCACTCACATCTGCTAAGTGTCCCAGTGCAAGATCATTTCTGGATTTTTTCTTAACCTGATAAAGCATCGCATCTGCCGCATGCAGAAAATCCCAGCTCTTTGTATCATCTTTCGGAATATCATAACAGATTCCCTGTGAGATTGTCACGATAGGCATTGCCTTAGAATATGCATGTTGGATTCCAAGATCAATGATCCGCTGCCGCAATCCCTCCGCCGCATGTCTGACCGCTTCCTCCGTCATATTCTGATAGAGAATGATAAACTCATCCCCTCCATATCTCGCACAGAATATCATATCATTCTGCATCAGCTCAAGCTGCTTTGCGATCCGCTTAATGCACTCATCCCCTGCCTGATGTCCGTAGTTATCATTATACTGCTTAAAATAATCGATATCCAGGATCTCCATGGCAAGCGGCGTCTGCTCTGATAATGCCTTCTCAAATACCTGATCCAGATAATCATTAAGGCGGAACCGGTTTGCCAGGCGCGTCAGTGCATCCGTCTCTGACTTTTCCAGAAGCCGTATATTTGCTTCTTCCATCTCGCGTCTTTTTTTGTTCGCCCGCTCTAAAGATTCCCGCACATCAAGCATATTTGCGATCATCGCCTGTTTTTCTTTTTCCATGATCTCGGACAACTCGTAATACTGCCCCGCAGCCTCTAAATATGCATCATTATCCTTATGCATACGGTAAAACTTAATTTTCAGGGAAATAATCTGCCTCTGAAGATTGACGATCTTTGACTGCCATGTCAATGGCTCTAAAATTTCCATTACCCGCAAAAAAGCATCATCATTTCCGATTTCAAGCAAAAGCTGGCTGAATTCATAAAGATCACTAAAAATATCCATGATCGGAATATCTGCATTGATCTCCTCACAGATCAACCGGATGCATTCATCACGCGCCGCCGTCTTTCCGGTTGCATGGCATACCTGTGCCTTAAAACAGCGAAAACTGAGCAGTTCAATGCCATCAATACGGCCCGCGCACTCATCCGAGACAAGCTCTGCATAATGTGCTGCACGCTCCGGCATATCGCGATACAAAAAACCGGTTCCCATTCCTATATAAACACAGGTGATCAGGCGGTAATTTTTATCATCTTTCACAAAATCCTTTACATGCTGTCCACAATTTTCAAAATATCTCTGTGCCTCTAAATATTGTCCACAGGATAAATATAAATTTCCAAGATTTATATCTATCATGGTTTCTTCCTGTTTTAACTGATATTTCGTACAGAAATTCAATCCGGTCAGATAATAGTCAAGTGCGATCGGCTCATTTCCCCGATTGATCGCCGTAATTGCCATCAGATTATATGCACGCGCCACAAGTTCCCACTGATTTGATTCATTCAGATAAGATACGCCTTTGCTGATGCAGAAAAAAAACTTTTCACTTTCATTTAACAGATAATAAGTCTCTGCACTGTAATAGTATGCAAATCCAAGTAGCTTTGGATCATTTTTTTTCATTGCATACTGTTCAATATCATAACACAACTTCAATGTCCGTTTTGCATCGTTTCCCCGGCTGTCGTACACTCCCTGTATCCATGCGCGGACAATTTCATCATATCCGTCGTATTCCATGTGCACTGCCTCCTCTCATTCCACAACAGACATTTCTTTTCACGTTTTCTCTCTAAAAAGAATGCCATTTTATTATAAAATAGAACTGTGTCTTATTCAAGGAAGAATGCTTTTTCTTTTATTCGAAATATGCTACCGGATCCACGGGTGTGCCATCTTTATCAAGTTCAAAATACAGATTGCTTCCCTCTACCGTGAAGTATTTCGTCGGCTCTCCAACATATCCTAATACATGTCCGGCCTCCACATAATCTCCCTTTGCAAAATTCAGCTCCTTTAACTGTCCGTAAACTGCCTCATAGCCATCACCCAGATCGACCGTAACTGTACAGCCTGTCACCTCATCATTTTCAATACTCTTAATCTGGCCTTTGGCAACTGCATAGACTTTATCATTGACCTCACCTGCAATGATCACTGCCGGATTATATTTATACTGGTCAAGCGTCGGGAAATAAACCGTGGAATCCATGCTGTAATTGATGATCACGTTTCCCTCCATCGGCCAGAGCAGCTCCTCCGAAAAATGAAGTGTCTGTGCTTTGCCTGTCGTCTGAATGCTCTGTGCTGCTTCTGTTTCTTCCGTTTCCGCTGCATTATTTTCTTCTGCAAGTTCCGCCGTTACGGCAGGATCATCCAGTTCATTCTCCATTTCATTTAAAGACTGTTTTGGAGGAACCAGTGCAGATGCCTCGGCAGACTGCTCCGAACTCTCCTCTGCTGCAATATCATCTGCCTGTTTCTGCATTTCTTCTGCAAGTTCGGCTTCCATCTGCTCCCGTTCCTTTTCCTGTCGGCTGCTGTATAACGCAGTCGTTCCAACTGCCGCTAAAGCGATCAGCAGCCCCGCAATCACATATTGTCTGTACCCCAAAAAACCTTTCTTTTTCATTATTTCTCACCATCCATTATTTATTTTTAACCATAGTGTTTCCACATCCCGGATGGTTTATACGATTATTTTTTTATTTCTTTCCTATAAATTACCAGCCTGCCCGATCACTGCTCCCTTATAAAAATAAGCAAGAATCTCCCGATAACCATATCCCTCTTTTGCAAGTTTCTCTGCTGTATTCTGGCTTAATCCAAAACCATGTCCCATGCCCCTTGCCACGATACGCACATGATCGTCTATTTCCGTGATCGTAAAGCAGGCAGATGGAAGCTCTAATGCATGGCGGAACTGCTCTCCATCGTATGTTTCCCCCGCAACTTTGATTTTTGTCACATACTCTGCCGCATCGCGGCTTACGATCTCAATCTGTGTCAGTTCCGTCAGCCCTGCATCAGGATATGCCGCACGGCATTTTTCCAGGAACTCCTCTTTTTCATAATAAAACACGGAAAGATAACCTTCCGCCGTGGTGTCCGCATGACATTCTGCCGTAACAAGATATGGCATGTCTGCATCTTCATATAACTCTGACATGCTGCGTGTCCGCCCACTGCTGATCGCATGATATGCCGCATATATGTAAGTTCTGTTATATAAGAGTGTCTCCCCCGCCGTCGCTTCCACACAGGATTTCAGTTTCTGATAATTTTTATCAAAATTTTCTCCCCAAAGCTCCTGCTGCTGATCCGGCGGCATGCTCTCCGGTTCCTTCGTCCCCGCCTGCATGGCATCATACAGATTCGTTCTGGCGATCACACATTGTGCTTTGATCGTTTCCGCTGATTTATCAATCCCGATCTCCTGCGCCACGATCTGCAAGACCTTCATCTCAGTTTCTTCATCCTCATCCTTACTGTCTCCACTTTGTGTCTCTGCCTGTCCTGATAAGATATCTTTTTTATTTTCCTGATGCTCCCGGACTTCCCTCTCCATACCCTCTACACTGTCTATTGTGTTCAGTACTTCCTGCGCCCCTTCCTTTCCATAAATGAGGTTTTCCAGGCGCATTCGCTGCATCAGTGTTGTGATAAAAACCGGCACCAGTAATATCAGACATATTCCTTTCAGCCAAAAACCTGCACGTTTTCTTCGTCTTTTTCCCATAAAAAAATCTCCCTGTCCATTTAATATATGAAACAGAGAGACTTCTCATTCAGATTTTTTACATCACATTCATTACCAGACTAAATGCCTGCATCATTACAAATCCGATCTCTGCCATGATCAGCAGTGCATAAAGTACGGTATACACGATTGGAAACGCCATTTTGCGTTTTAAAAGATGTGCCCGCCATACATAATAACCAGGCTTTAAAAAGATTGCAAACAGGATCAGTCCAAGTATTTTATAATTCTGCTTGTTGATCTTTACAATGTCGATGACAACAAAAATAATGAATGCCGCAAGCAATGCATAATTAAGCAGAGAAAATATCACATAACTTCCATTGTACATCACATTCATATAGCTGCCATCCATAATGCTGTCATAAGTCATTGCCTGAAATACAGATGATGTCGCAACCATGCTGATGATCTCACGCAGCGGCATTACGATCAGTAACAGATAGCAGAAAATATCTGAAACCGGACCATGCTGCTCCTGTGGTGTCCAGTTATTCTGGCTGTACTGCGGATTGCCATAGGTCTGCTGTCCTCCATTATACTGCTGATCCCCGTAAGTCTGCTGTCCATTGTTATACTGCTGATTGCCATAGGTCTGCTGTCCGTTGTTATACTGCTGATCCCCGTAAGTCTGCTGTCCATTGTTCATGTTCTGATTTTCGTCCATAATCTCCTCCTTAATTTTGCTTTATTTTTTCTGTCTGTTTCCAATAATATTGGAAAGAGCTGCAAACTGCTCTAACGTGAGCGCCTCCCCCCGGATGGTAAGCGGTTCTCCAAGTTCTGCGATACACTCCTGTATCTCTTCCTTGGAAAGATGTACCTGCGGCGCATTCGACAATCCGTTCGCCAGTGTTTTTCTTCTCTGGTTAAACGATGCCCGGATAATGTGAAACATCAGTTTTTCATCATCCACCTGTACCGGCACCTCCTCGTGTCTGGTCAGCCGGATCACTGCACTGCCGACATTCGGGCGCGGCATAAAGCAGTTTGGCGGAACATTGGCAACGATCTGGGGTTTTGCATAAAACTGCACCGCTAACGACAGTGCACCGTAATCTTTCGTTCCCGGTCCTACCTGCATGCGGTCTGCAACTTCCTTCTGCACCATGACCGTAATGCTGTCGATCGGAACATGGCTCTCAAAAAGTCCCATGATGATCGGTGTGGTAATATAATAAGGAAGATTTGCAACGACCTTGATCGGCTTTCCACCATTTCTTTCCATCGCAAGTTTTGCGATATCCAGTTTTAAAATATCCTGGTTGATCACAGTCACATTGTCATAAGCGCTTAATGTATCCTCTAAGATCGGGATCAGATTGGTATCGATCTCTACCGCAGTCACTTCCCTGGCATTTTCACACAGATACTGTGTCATCGTACCGATACCCGGACCGATCTCAAGAACAAAATCATCCTTTGTCACTCCCGCGGCCTCGACGATCTTCTCAAGTACATGCGGATCGATCAGAAAGTTCTGCCCGAATTTTTTCTGAAAATTAAAATGATATTTCTGCAAAACCGCAATCGTATTCTGCGGAATCCCTAATGTAGCCATAAAACTCCTCTCAATCCTTCCGGTTACTTAACATTTCCTCAAACAGCGTATCTAAAAACTCTGTATACAACCCGTTAAATGTCTCATGAAAAGTCTGTGCCACACTTGCATCTCCCTGACCTGTCATCTGTGCCTCCTCAAAAAGTGCAAATGCCGTTTCATAAAGCTCCGGATTTTTATCATAAAATACTTCCGTCAGTCCATCCTGAAAAGCAAACTGCGCCTCCTGGGAAAGATTGTCCTTGAAATCTTCCTTGGAAATACAGCCTTTCTCCTCATAATCAGAAAGATAAATATGTCCCTCTGCAGATTTTACAAAATCGCGAAATACCGTTGCCACATCCTCGTATGTAACAGGAACATAATTCTCATTCCAGTATCTGTCAAATGTTTCCCTGTCCGGAAAGTGTGAAAAAATATCGTTATCCATGTTATTCTCCATTTCTGCGTGTGAAAATTCTTATGTTTCACACTATTCTCCATTTCTGCGTATAAAATATTGTATACAATAAACAGACTGCGCATTCCATGGGCAGACCTATCGCCATAAATATACAAACAGGATGCCATCACGGTCTGTCCGTCTCTGACACCCTGTCTTTCATTATATACAAAAATCATATATAAGGCAAAGATTTATTTTTCATCGTGGAACATTTCGATAACACTGTTCAGCCGTACAATATTCTCACGGTTATTGTCCACAAGTGTTTCATTTCCCTGGACAATTCCGGAAACCTCAAGTGTTTTCTGTGCAATATCCGTCACACCATCAGCCGCCTCGGAAACCGTCGAACTGACACCCTGCATGGCATCTGCAATCTCAACGATGGAACTTAACAGTGTATTGATCTGTCCGCTGATGGCAGACATATCATCATCAAATACGGTTGCATCTTTCGTATACTGGTCTGCAACCCCCATAAAGTCCTCATAATCTTTTAGTACTGTCTGCTCTAAGAAATCCGTACTTTCCTTTAAGCATCCTGTCATATTTGCCACAGCCTGGTTTACCTCGGCAATGATTTCATTGATACTGCCGACCGTCGTGGATGTCTGGGCTGCCAGCGTACCGATCTCTCCGGCAACGACTGCGAATCCCTTTCCTGCCTCTCCGGCTCTTGCCGCCTCGATTGAGGCATTTAATGCCAGCAGATTCGTCTGACTTGAAATTTCAAGGATTGCCTGTGTAAACTGGTTGATCTTTTCTACTGCTTTTGCCTGCTCCATGGCAGCTTCCGTTTTCTGCTGTACATTTTCGTACATCTGAACCGTTTTTTCGCTTGCAGCCTGCGTCTTTAACTTAAGCTGACCTGCGCGTTCCTTTACCTCAACAGAAGACTCCCGTCCCTCCTTTGAATACCGCTCAATATCCGTTGCGCGCTCTTTGATGTCACTGACTGTGGTGTTGACCGTCTCCATCGTCGCCGCTGTCTCTTCCATTGCTGCTGCAAGTTCCTGCGTCGTATCTGTGTTGACGCTGCTCATCTCACGCACACGTTTCGTTGTATCAGAAAGCTGTTCTGTCGTATTTTTCAGATCTGTGTATACATGACGGATATTTGCTACCATTTGACGCAGATTCTTGCGCATGTTGTGAAGTGATATCGCCATTCTTCCGGTTTCATCTTTTCTTTTATAAAGGTGCTGGTTTGCCGGATTGCTCGCAAACTCAAATTCAGCCGTCTGTTTTACGATACCGTCGATCTGGGTGATCGGCTTTGTGATTGTAAATCCGAGTACTGTACCGATAATTATGGTAAGTATCATTGCAAAAGCAGCTCCTCCGAATATCTGTTTTGCAAGCTGTCTGGATTTTTCCTGCAGTTCAGTTTTTGGTGCCGTAAGGACAAATTTCATGCCATTTTCCAATGTCTTATAATACATGACCTTATCTTTTCCCTGATAAGTATAGGAAACGGCAGTCTCCTCCGTCTGCTCATTTCCAAGCGCATCCACTACTGACTGCAGTCCGCTGTCTGCATCCGCAAGATTACTTCCAATCTCAAGATCTTTGTGATACATGACCTTACCAGATTCATTGACAAGGAATCCATATCCACTGTCAAATATACTTAAAGAATCGATCGTATCCGTAAATTCGCTGAAATCAATATCCATTCCGATGATACCAATAGACTCGCCGTCCACCTCGATTGGAATAACGTATGAGATCATATATACACCAATGTTGGAATTTAAGTATGGTTCCATCCAGGTTTCTTTTCCATTCTGTACCGGAATATAATACCATCCGACATGCTCCACATCACTCGGATCATACATGGAAAAGTCCGTTGGCGTCACACTCTCAAACTCACTGTCACTGTTATCTCTTGTTAGAAAAAGTCCGCTTGTTGGTTCCGTAAATTCAGGGTTATAACGGATATACGCCGTGAGTGCTCCCTTTGTGTTCTGTGCAGACTGCATCAGGATAGGAAGCATCTGCTTTGTATAAGTATCCACATAGTCCTTACTCGTCCGGAAGGATGCTGCATGTTCCAGTTTGGCAACTGCAATGCTGTATACCATTTCCACTGACTGTGAAACATTCTGCATCATGGTATCAAGTTCATCGCTCTGACTCACACACTTAAGCTGCATTTCCTGCTGTGAATCTTCATAAGAAGTGCTGACTGAGTTTACAATACTGATCGCTCCGCAGATAAATGTAGATACCAGCGAACATAGTATTACGGTTACAATAATTTTTGTTTTTATTGATTTCATACCAATTTCCCCCTCTGTCCAGATTCCTCCTGTTGTTTCAATTTTACCATATTCGACTTTATTTTCAATAAAATATATACTGTTTCGTTATGTTTTCGTAGATTTTAAAAATTATATGCTATTTTCTTATTCATTTTATCGAACATATTTTCGTTTTTCTATTGCATGTGTTTTGATTTTGTGTTATATTGATTTTATCGAACACTCGTTCTGTTTTTAGTAATATGCGACCGATAATCCAACCCCGTTTATATGTAACTATGAAGAATATGAAAAGACCATGAGAAATGGAGATCAACATGAACATCCAGCAAAATATGTCCCTGATGGAAAAACTTTCTATACTTACCGCCGCTGCAAAATACGATGTTGCCTGTACTTCCAGCGGTGTGGACCGCCGTGGCAATGGCACCGGCATGGGGAACTCTCTCGCCTGCGGAATCTGTCACTCATTCTCTGCGGATGGGCGCTGTATTTCTCTGCTCAAGATCCTCTTTACCAATGAATGTATTTTTAACTGCGCCTACTGCCAGAACAACTGTAACTCCGATGTAAAACGGGCTTCCTTTACCCCGGATGAAGTCTGTGAGCTGACGATAGAATTTTACCGGCGCAACTATATTGAGGGACTTTTCCTAAGTTCCGGCATCATGATCAGTCCCAATTACACGATGGATCTGATCTATCAGACCCTCTACCGGCTGCGCAATGTCTACCATTTCAACGGCTATATCCATGTCAAAGCGATTCCCGGCGCAGATCCTGTCCTTGTGGAAAAAGCCGGTTTTCTTGCCGACCGTATGAGTGTCAATTTAGAACTTCCGACCGCCGACAGCTTAAAGAAACTGGCTCCCTATAAGTCCAGAACTACTATTCTAAAACCAATGCGCCAGATCCAGAACCGCATTACGGAAAATAAGGATGAACTTGCCATTTACCGCAAAGCACCGCGTTTTGTCCCTGCCGGTCAGAGCACACAGATGATCATTGGTGCCACTCCGGAACACGATTATGAAATCATGCGCGTTGCTGAGACACTTTATCAGAAGTTTGACTTAGATCGGAAGAGCACACGTCTGAACTCCAGTTAAAGAGAGTTTTTTACTCGGCTTTTGTCAATGTAAACCACGACTCAAACCTGCCGGTTCTGCCGGGTGGTCCGCCTCTTTTACGTGAGCACCGCCTCTATCAGGCAGACTGGCTGCTGCGCTATTATGATTTTAAAGTGGATGAATTACTGACCAAAGACCGCCCGGATTTCAATATCTATCTGGATCCAAAATGTGACTGGGCACTCCGTCACCTGGAGTATTTTCCGGTTGAGATCAACCGCGCCGATTATCACACCCTTTTGCGGGTTCCCGGCATCGGTGCAAAATCTGCCTCCCGCATCGTAAAGGCAAGACGTATGAATAAACTCGATTTTTCCGATCTGAAAAAGATCGGTGTCGTACTAAAACGTGCCCTGTACTTTATCACCTGTTCCGGTCGCATGATGTATCCCACAAAATTAGACGAGGATTATATCTGCCGCAGCCTGATTGCCGACCGTACCCAGATTCCACGCGAAATACGTGATGCAGGATATCAGCAGCTCAGTTTGTTTTCCTGATGATGCTGAATGGAGATTAGTGTGAAAAATAAGATTTTTCACACGTAAGATTTGTGCTTACGCACAAACTTGAGATGCAAATGAAAACGTTGTTTTCATTGAAAAACAGCGCAAGAATGGGGATTAATATGTACACATTTATCTGCGAAGATTCTCCCAACGGAATTTTTTCCGGCATTTATGATGCGTGGGATTTTAAAGTAAATCAAAATAAAAAATATCCAGCCGGCAGCACAGCGACTGACACTTCTTCCCGCATATACCCGCATGCCTGCTCGCACGAAGATATCCACCTTGTCTGCCATGAGCCGGACAATTATCAACTGTTTTATGAGTATATCCATGTGGAAACTTCCACAGAAAAATCAGATAAAGTCGCCCGTACCATCCAGTGCAGGCTTGGCAGTGAATTTTACGATGCCATTTTAAATGCGATCCTCTCCATTGTTCCCGCGAAAAAGAATGACTTAGACAAAGCCGACGCTATTTACCACACTCTTGTACTTGGTCTGAATACAACCGCCGGAGCACGCGCCATCCATGATCTCTCCAATCCTTATGTCCACCGCCTGTTTACATTGTCGCGCGCTACCGCAAACGAAGCGCATCACCTGCTCGGCTTTCTTCGTTTTTCGGAACTGGAAAATGGTGTTTTATTCTCCACGATCCATCCAAAAAATAATGCCCTGCCGATATTAGCAGAGCACTTCACCGATCGTCTCCCACAGGAGAATTTTATGATATATGATGAGAACCGGCAGCTGGCCGCAGTCCATGCCGCCGGCAAGAACTTCATGCTGGTGGATGCCTCCGGCATAGATCAGGATCTTTTAAAACGTACCTCCGAAAAAGAGTCTGCGTATCAGAAACTGTGGCTGGCCTTTTTTGACCAGATTGCGATCCAGGCACGGATCAATCCAAAGCTTCAGGCGCAGAACATTCCGAAGCGCTTCTGGAGTGATACACCGGAACTTGCAAAAAAATAAAGCCCTGTTCCCATTGAACAGAGCATCTCTTTACTATCTTATATATATTATAACCAAACTATTCTTTTTTGTAAATAATATCCTTATTACGAAACAGCCTTTCCGCATTTGCCCTCGTCGCCTGTTCTACTTCCTCCGGCGTGATCCCTCTTAATTCTGCGATCTTTTTAATCACAAACGGGATGTATGAAGAATCGTTTCGCTCCCCGCGGTGCGGCTCCGGCGCCATATACGGACAGTCCGTCTCAAGAAGGATCCGATCAAGCGGGATCTCCTGTACGGTCTCCTTTAACTTTTTCGCATTTTTAAAAGTCACAACACCGCCGACACCGATATAATATCCCATTTTTATAAATTCCTGTGCCATCTCTTTCGAATAAGAATAACAGTGGATCACTCCCGGTATCTCCTCCGCATGTACTGATTTCATCATTTCCATAGTATCCGCTGCCGCATCTCTGGAATGGATGATGACAGGAAGTGACGCTTCTCTTGCCATTTTCATCTGTTCCGCAAACCAGTATCTCTGCTGTTTTTGTACTTCCGGTTCTTTATCCCAGTAATAATCCAGCCCGATCTCTCCGACCGCAGCTACTTTTTCTTTTTTGGTCTGCTCTTTCAGCCATGCAAATGTTTCCTCATTCAGGCCACTGATATCGCTCGGATGTACACCGACTGCTGCATAGACAAACGGATACTTCTCCGACAGTGCAAGCGTTGTTTTGGTAGATTCGATTGAGGCACCGACATTGATAATCGTTCCTACACCACGCCCTGGCATAGATGTGATCAGCGCATCCCTGTCCTCCTCAAACCGTTCATCATCATAGTGTGCATGTGTTTCAAATATCATAATTATATTTCTCCTTTATTTACCTGCATGAGTACCGGGATTTTTCCAATGATCTCACCGCCAGGTACACTCTGTCCACCATATACAGCCTCGATTACCGGTGCAATCCCTTCAACTGAAATCCTGCTTTAAATATATACCCTTTTACGCCAAGTTCCAATACTTTTACAATATATTTTAGATCTGTCTTTTTAATTTAACCGGAAAGTTTCAATGGCATTTTCTAACTGTTTCATGCTGTCCATCATCTTTACGACTTCGGATTTTAAAGCCTCTGAATCCTCCATCTGCTGTCCATGGAAGCGATTTATTTCCTCCGTGGTTCTTACGGTATGTTCAGAAGAATCCCCGATTGCACGTATTTTATCTAACACTGCATGTCTTCTACCGTTCATCTCATCCACTTTTCCCGATATCTCATCCAGTTCCTGTATCATACTCTCCATGACGCTGCTCATGTTTCCAAATGCCTCCATGGTATATCCGGCACTCTCTACCATTTCATTGACTTTGCCGCTTGTCTCCATGACACATTCCCCGGACTGCAGAACTTCATTTTTCATTTCCGCTACGGTCATGATCAGGGATCTCATTCTTGTAATGGTATGAAATAATGCCTCGGAAAGTTTTCCAAACTCTCCACCTTTTTTCCGTTTCTCTTTTTCCTGTACCGTAAGATCTCCGTTTGCCACACGATCAAGTCTTCCGATACTTTTTCTGATATTGCGCGTAATGCCTGCCGTGATCACGGTTGCAATAAGCATGGCTGCAATGCATGCCGCAACGATCATAGCGATCGTGATATCCCGGATATCTTTCGTTCCTGCGGTAATGTACTCAATCGGCACCATCACAACAATTTTTCCACCTGTCACGGAACTCTCTGCACTCATATAATAATAACGTCTGCCATCCACTTTTACATAACTGCTACTTTCTGCTGTATCTATCAGACCACTGTCAACCGGATTATTTACGCTGATCATCCTGCCATCTGCAGTCATATCTATGGCTGTAAGCGCTGATTTTTCATAGTTCTGGGTAAGTCCCTCATAAGATTTCTGATACGAAACAACACCTATTATGATAATAAAAATAATGGGTACTAAAAATCCCGTTATTAACTGCAGTCGGATCGAGCTGTGCGGTACAACGATTTTTATCTGATGCAGTTTTATTTTTTTCGACATAAAAAAACCTCCCATCTTTTTATCTTTATCATAAAAGGACGAAAGGTTTTATAAAATGTCTTATTTTTTAATTGAGTATCGTTTTTTTATTAAATGGAAATATTAATATTCTCTACCGGACTCTGTCCTGCTGCAGGTGCAGTTTGCGCCGAAGCACCTGTATAAGCAGCGGATGTGCCCTGCGACAATGTATCGGTATCACCGCTCATTGTCTGATCTGTCTCTAGCTCTGCATCCTGCTGCGCCTGCATCTTAATCTGTGCCTCCGTCAGCTGTAAATTTGTGGATTCGGCAGACAGACTCACGATCACACCGGAATCCGGCGATATATCAGACGTATTGCGGTTTCCCATCTGGTCTTTGATGTATTTCATATCCGCTTCACTGATCTTGCTTTGCTCCTGACGTCTGTGACTGTTGCGCTTCTGCCGTATCTCGATCCTTTTTGCCTTTTCTTTCTGTACGTTCTGGATCTCTTCGATTGCAATTTTTTCCTTTAACTCGCGTTCTTTATTTGCTGCACGGCGCTTGATCTCACCTTTCTTCTGCGTCACCTCAGACTTGTTTTCGCTTTTATATTTTCTATTTTCTATCTCTTCCTGTTTCAAATGACGCACTTTAAGCTGCGCACACTCTACCATCCGTCTTGCATGTGCAACTGCTGCAGATATTTCCTTGCTGTCGTATTCTCCCGTTGCGGCATACCGCTGCAAAGTGGCAAGCCTGCTTTTTGCCTTCGTCAGCGCATTTGCTGCCCCCTGCGGTTTCTTTGCACGCAAAAGCTGATTGGAAACTTCCTTATAGTTATAATTCAGTTTTTTCTTTGTGCCGCTGCTTTTGCTCTTTCCACAGACGTACTCAATACGCGCACGCGAATCCTTATTTGCATTTTTAATAGTCAATGTTCCAGCCATTGCCACTGCCACCGTGGTGCTCCCGGCACTGTTCACCGAAACTCCCATAACTCATATTCCTCCCTGACGTCATGACAGGGATCACATAATATTTTTTACCCGCTTTGCGCGTGCCTGTCATGAAAAATGAATCCATTCATATATCTTTAACATCGGCAAAACTGCACAAAATAATTACCTTCAATTTACATGATATGACACATCCAGAGCGTTTCCGCAATGTTAACCATACAAAACAATCCCAATATTACTGCAGACATATTTAAGACCAGTACCGGCACTTCTTTTCTGATCTGCCCGCGCATCTGTCTGATACAGAAAAGACAGACCGCCATCAGAATAAAATACAGGTAAATATACGGCCGGTCCGCCGATGCATAGATCGTCGGCGAAAAACCCATGACAATACCGGATGCAAGCCCGACACCAAGTATGGCAATCGTATAGAAATACGTTTCCAGCTTTTCTCTCATCAGGCAAAACAGTGCATAGGACATTCCTGCCACCGTCACGATCAAAAATATCACCGGGAACCAGTTCGCAGGATCTTTAAAATTCCATTCCGCTGTCTGCTTTGGTATGATAAATATTTTTTCATACCACGGATGCCCGGTGCGGATCAGTGCATATCCAAGGATACAAAATACCGGAACAGATGACAGCAGCGTTTTTATCAAATTTTTTGTTTTCAGTCCGACCAATACGGCAAGCACGGCCGAGACGATCAGGAAAATACTGTTGACCTGCGCAACAAAAATGCGTTCTATATTTGCAGCCCCCATATATATTTTTTCCAAAACGGAAAAGTATGCAAATTCCGGCATACGTCCTTCCACTTCCTGCATACTGCGAATGCCGTTTCCCGGGCAGCGCAGAATCGTAAAAAGCGAGATCACATCAATGACTGCATATCCGTAGATCCACAGACTTCCAGACTTCTTTCTGCGCCAGCTATAAACCATGGCAAGAAACAGCAGCACCAGCAAAATTGCAGCAACCTGCTCCTGACTGCTGCAAAAAATGCAGGAAACCACACCGCCTGCACCTTCATACCAGTGTACATGTCCTTTCTGTGCCAGTTTCTGTAAAAGCAGGGCAATGTATAATAACCCAAGAAGCGGCCACAGATAATTGACCGTTGTCGCGATCCAGCCTGCTGACACCATATCAGAAAATGGATAAAGCAGCATAAATGCACAGACAAGCCATTTACCTGCCGTTTTATTTATGTTACATTCCATATCCAGATATTTTTCCGGATTCAAGAATAATAAGCGGTATAATAATACAGGAATCAATGTAAAAACAATAATATCCAGTATCTTCCACAGCCATGGAACCTGTACCAACGGGATAAGTACAAATTCGATTGCCATTCTTGAAGACCATGTCGCATAGCGGTGTGCTAAGATTTCCCAGATACTTCTTCCATCCATCAGAGTCTGAAAATAGACAACATCATCCCCCGCAGAAATTTTAATGACCAGATGCCAGATGAGTGCCGCCACAAACACCACCACAAATGGAATATTTTGCCTGAATACCTTTTGTATTTTTTCTTTCACTCTTTTGTTCCCCGATGTACTAGCAGATCTCAGCTCCGCTCGGCATTGCTTTTTCCGGTGTCATCAGTGCAAGATTACCCTCTGCATCTTCTGCACATAAGAGCATTCCCTCAGATAAAACTCCAGCAAGTTTTGCAGGTTTTAAGTTCACAAGTACCATTACTTTTTTGCCGACCATCTCTTCCGGTGTGTAGTATTTGCGGATACCGGAAACGATCTGTTTTACCTGACTTCCGATTTTTACCTGGGAACATAATAATTTCTTTGACTTCGGCACTGCTTCACAGGAAATGATCTCTCCGACCTGGAACTGCATTTTCATAAAATCATCATATTCGATCTCCGGTTTTGCCTCGATATCGATTGCTTCGCCTGATTCCTCTGTAGTCTCCGGCAGCTCGCCAAGCGCCTTCTGCTCTGCCTCAAACTCTGCTTTCTGTGCTTCACGGATCGCATCGATCTTTGGCATGATCTCTTTTGCATCCAGACGTGCAAAAAGGATCTCCGGTTTGTCTGTCACTTTATTTCCATTCTCATAAAGTCCGAATTTGTCCAGATTATCATATTCACGCATACCTGCATTCAGCTGCGCTAAGATACGGTCTGCTGTCTCCGGTAAGAAGCTCTTTAACAGACATGCTCCGATCGTGATGGACTCTACCAGATTATAAAGTACTTCTGCCAGCCGGTCTTTTGCTGCCTCGTCCTTTGCAAGTACCCACGGTGCAGTCTCATCAATGTATTTGTTGCAGCGGCGGAATAAGTTAAATACCTCTGTGATTGCATCTGCAACACGCAGATTTTTCATCTTCTCTGCAACTTTATCTCTCGCAGATGTCACAACTGCCTTTAAGTCTGCATCAACTTCCTCTGTCACACCTGTGCTCTTTACCACACCGTCAAAATATTTATTGCTCATGGAAATGGTACGGTTTACAAGGTTTCCAAGGATATTAGCAAGGTCAGAGTTGTAACGCTCGATGACAAGATCCCAGGTAATGATTCCGTCATTTTCAAACGGCATCTCGTGTAATACAAAGTAACGTGTTGCATCCACGCCGAATAAATCAGCCATATCATCTGCGTAGATCACGTTTCCTTTAGACTTACTCATCTTCTCGCCGCCCTGTAAAAGCCACGGATGACCAAACACCTGTTTTGGCAGCGGCAGATCCAGTGCCATCAAAAAGATCGGCCAGTAGATCGTATGGAAACGGATGATGTCTTTTCCGATCAGATGTAAGTCTGCAGGCCAGTTCTTGTTGAACAGATCACTGGAATTGCCGTCTGCATCGTATCCAATCTTGGTGATATAGTTGGTCAGAGCGTCCAGCCACACATAAACGACATGTTTCGGATCGAAATCTACCGGAATGCCCCAGGAAAATGATGTTCTGGAAACGCACAGATCCTGTAATCCCGGAAGTAAGAAGTTGTTCATCATCTCATTTTTTCTGGAAACCGGCTGGATAAATTCCGGATGCTCATTGATGTAGTTGATGAGTTTGTCAGCATATTTGCTCATTTTAAAGAAATATGCCTCCTCTTTTGCCGGCTGGACCTCACGTCCGCAGTCCGGGCATTTTCCATCCACAAGCTGTGACTCTGTCCAGAAAGATTCACACGGAGTACAGTAAAGTCCCTCGTAGGAACCTTTGTAGATGTCACCTTTATCGTATAATTTTTTGAAGATCTTTTTTACCTGTTTCTCATGGTCTTCATCGGTTGTACGGACAAAATTATCATAGGAAGTGTTCATCAGATCCCAGATGCGTTTTACCTCTCCGGCTACATTGTCCACATACTCTTTCGGAGTGATCCCGGCCTTCTCGGCCTTCTCCTGGATCTTCTGACCATGTTCGTCCGTTCCGGTCTGGAAGTAAACATCATAACCTTCCTGACGGCGGAATCTTGCGATCGCATCTGCAAGTACGATCTCGTAGGTATTTCCAATGTGCGGCTTGCCGGATGTGTAGGCAATCGCTGTTGTCATATAAAATTTTCCTTTGCTGCTCATGTGTATTTCCTTCTTTCTTAATGATTTGCTTGTTGATACTGTGGGTTATTTCATCTTATAAATAAAAAAAATCCCGTCCTCTAAAAAGAAGACGAGATGTTATCCCGTGGTACCACTCCCATTTACCGGCACAAAATGCCAGCCTCATTTCGATATCTCACGGACTGCCCGGATACATACTGTACCGATGCTCATCTGCTGTAATATCTCCCGCTGTAACAGGCGGACCTGTCGGGACTTATCTGTCAATTTTAAACAGTTCAGTCCTGCCACTCCAAAGCCATCTTCCATCTATATCCGCCCGTTTCCTCTCAGCCTTATTCCGATTCGGTATTTCAGTTTCTGTGATACAGGTTTTCTTATTAAAATACCTGACTCACAACACCTTTTCCGGAAATATAGAAACTTCTCTGTAAAGTTCCAACAGATGTACTCTCTTTTTCATGGTGTTTTATTTCTTACGATTATTTTCAATCTAGCATGGAATGTGTAAAAAGTCAAGCGGCTGATCCACTCTACTTTTTTTGCTTGCCATTCGAGAAGCGATCACTGCAAATTAATATATTTTTCTCCATTCCTTTCATCATCAAAATATGCTACACTAAAAACAGTTTAGTTCCTGTCTGTCTGACAGGAGTATTTGCGCAGCATACGCAGAAATGGAGAGTTTATGAAAACAAAATCTTATGTAACAACCTTATTGAAGTTTGCACTGGCTTTTACTTTTTCATTTATTCTGCTTATTTTGGCAAATGTAAATGTCGAAGCAAAGACTGCAACTGTCACAAATTTAAAAGAAACAGATATTGAGCCCTACGAAAATCCAGATATTACCCTTACCTGGGATGCGGTTTCGTCAGGTGACCAGACCATCTATTATCGTCTTGAAATAAGCGAGGACAAAATCACCTGGAAGGATGAAGGTTCCTATTACGAACCGACTGCGAAAATACATGCTCCGTCCGGCAAATCTGTTTTTTATGCGCGTGTCTGCGCCTACACAGCTCCTTACGACTATGCCTATATGGACGATAAAAATCTCTGTGATATTGGAAACTGGTCTGACACCTTAAAAGTTGTTGCACGGATCAGCGATAAAACATCAAAAATTACAGGAACCAAAGCAACCGCTGCATCCCTGTCCTTTAAATGGGCAGCCGTTTCCGGTGCATCCGGATATAAAGTTGTATATTATCCAAGTGGTCTTTCCGATCTTTCCAAGGAACTTACCACAAGTACAAATTCCTGTACGATTAAAAACTTAAAAGAAGATGGCTCTTATGCAATCTGCGTTTATGCCTTAAACAGCAATTCTGACTTTACGGCTGTTTCTAATACTTACACAGAAACCTACGCCACAACACTTCCAAAGAAAATACGTGATTTTAAAGTGACAACTGCTTATCCCGGAGATGCCAGCTTTGAATGGAAAGGCATTAATGGTGCCAAAGCATTTCAGTTGCAGATAACAAAAGTTTCTGATTCCAAAAAATTTAAAAAACCGATTGTAAACGAAACAAAATTTTACAGTTACCTTGGAACATATACCAATTCAAAAAAAATCAAAGCAGGCACTTTTTATTCAGCAAGAGTCCGTTCCTATGTCACACTTGCAGGCACTAAGCAAAAAGTTTACAGTCCATGGAGTACCGTCATTACTTTTGGCACCTCGCCTAAAAAGATTACTGCAAAACAGTCCGGCTCAGGAATAAAGATCAACTGGTCAAAAGTTTCCGGTGCTTCCGCATATGAAATATACGTTTCCACAAGCTACGATACGAAAACTTTTACAAAAGTAGACACCGTTAAAAGTAAAAACACCAGCTACACCCTGAAAAAATTTAAAAAGAAAAAGCTGAAAAAAAATACCATGTATTACATCAGTGTCAAGCCGGTCTGCAAAGTCGGAAAGAAAAATTGTTCCACAACCGTTTATGTATCCAATCCTACATCAGTATTTTATAGCAAATAAAAAGCTGATCATAAAATGATTGCAAAAACATCCGGGGCGAAACGGATACTCAAAGATATCTGTTTTGCCCCGGATGTTTAAAATTTATTCACACCGCATGTAATCTATAACTTACTCCACATTTTTCGTTGCGATCACATCCACACCTGTCCCTGCAACATTTTTCACAAGCACATCCCCGATGTGCACCGGGGCAGCAACCTCAACATTTTTCAATGCTTTGACACAGTCAAATATTTTTCCTTTCGGAATATCTTCTTTTGTCTTTACAGAAACCATTGCTTCGCTTCCGCCGGTGATCCTTACTGTAGAGGTAACAATTCTAGTTGGATTTGTCACTTCCTTCCTCGCATAGATATCACCGCGCTTACAGGTATTCCCTGTAACACTGACAACTTCACCGTTCTCCATTTTTACAGTCAGCGGACAGCCCATCGGACAACCGATACAGATTAAATTTTTCTCTTCCATTGATATACCTCCATTTTATTCCTGCTCGATCTTGACTGTGATCGTCTTTAGATCCGGGTACTGCAAAAGCTGCTCTTTTGTCAGTTTGATCTCTTCCATTTCTCCCGGTGCCACGACCGGACGTTTTCTGTGGATGACTCTCTCATCACCAAAATAAGCACTGACATAGCAATTCTTGTATACACCACCCACGCGGAAACGAACCGTAAGCTGCTCATCCATACTGGCAACATTGATAGTTCCCGGAACTGTGTATCTGACTCCTTCGACCGGATTTAAAATAATATCGTTATCTCTTGCCGCTTCCACGCCATTTGCTTTTACATAAACTGCTGCATTTTTTCCGGCTGTCTTTGCCTCTTCAGATACAAAATCCACAAGATCATGTACATGCAGTACATTTCCGCAGGCAAACACACCCGGAATATTCGTTTCAAGACTCTCATTTACTTTTGGTCCTGATGTAACCGGGTTCATGTCAACCCCCATACCTTTGGAAATCTCATTTTCCGGGATCAGTCCAACAGAAAGTAAAAGTGTATCGCAGCTATATTCCTCCTCAGTTCCTGGGATCGGTTTTCCCTTGCTGTCAACCTCAGCCAACGTGATTCCCTCTACACGTTCTTTTCCCTTAATATCCACAACCGTGTGGCTTAACTTTAACGGGATTCCATAGTCATCTAAGCACTGTACGATATTACGTTTCAGCCCACCGGAATATGGCATTAATTCTGCCACAACCTTAACCTTTGCGCCCTCAAGTGTCATTCTTCTTGCCATGATCAGGCCGATATCGCCGGAACCCAAAATGACAACTTCACGTCCAGGCATAAACCCTTCGATGTTTACCAGACGCTGCGCCGTTCCTGCAGAATAAATTCCTGCCGGGCGGTATCCCGGAATATTTAACGCTCCACGGGGTCTCTCGCGGCATCCCATTGCAAGAATAACTGCTTTTGCCTGAATTTCAAACAGACCGTCTTCGCGGTTCATTGCAGTAACTACTTTTTCATGGCTGATATCCATGACCATGGTATTTAATTTATATTCAATTCCAAGTTCCTTTACCTGCGAGATAAATCTTCCCGCATATTCCGGACCTGTCAGTTCTTCCTTAAATGTATGCAGACCAAAACCATTGTGGATACACTGGTTTAAAATACCGCCTAATTCTTTGTCTCTCTCTAAAATCAATATGTCATCAATTCCGTTATTTTTTGCAGAAACAGCAGCCGCAAGCCCTGCCGGTCCACCTCCGATGATTACGATATCATATGTTTTCATGCTCTGGCTCCTCCCTCTTACAATCTGTCCTTGTTGGTTCCGACAATAATTTTTGAATTTCCGCCTGATTTTGTGATCTCAGACTGACTCACACCGCGTTCTCTTGCTAAGATCTCCATTGTTCTCGGCGAGCAGAATCCCGCCTGACAGCGTCCCATTCCGGCTCTTGTGCGGCGTTTGACACCATCTAGTGATTTTGCACCGAGCGGGCGTCTGATGGCATCGATAATTTCTCCCTCGGTGATCATCTCACAGCGGCAGATAATATTGCCATACTCCGGTTTTTCCTTTATTAAGGCCACTCTTTCTTCTTTGCTTAAAGTATTTGGATTTAAGATGCCTTTGCGCGTTGCGATAAAATCTTTCTTTTCTTCCAAATGCATTTTTTCTTTTAACAGACCTGCAACCATTTCTCCGATCGCCGGACTGCTCGTAAGCCCAGGTGACTCGATTCCGGCACAGTCGATAAAGCCTTTTGCATCTTCTGCCTCTTCAATGATAAACTCATGACCATCTTCATGTGCACGAAGTCCGGCAAAAGAAGTGATAACCTGACGCATCGGAATATTTTTTACATTCAGATTCGCCCCGGCGATAACCTGATCTAAGCCTTCTCTTGTCGTGTTCGTTCCTTCTTTGTCCTCAATATCAATCGCAGTAGGTCCTAATAACAGGTTTCCATGTACCGTCGGCGTGATCAGAATACCTTTTCCATATTTACCTGGAAGTGCAAAGATCGTGTGGCTCACATGGTTTCCGGCACTCTTGTCAAGCAGGCAGTAATCGCCGCGTCTTGGTGTAATATGGATTTTCTTTTCACTGACCATATTGTGAAATTTATCTGCATAAACACCTGCCGCATTGACGACATATTTTGTTTCAAACACGCCCTGATTCGTATGAACCTCCCAGATCTCCCCTGTTTTTTTCAGATCTGTTACTTCCGTATCAAACTTAAATTCCACACCGTTTGCATTTGCATTCTCAGCCAGTGCTATATTTAAATGAAATGGGCAGACAATCCCGGCACTCGGCGCATATAAAGCCGCATAGATATCATCCGAAAGATTTGGCTCCATTTCATGTACTTCCTCTTTCGATAAAATGCGCAATCCCGGCACACCGTTTGCCACACCGCGGTCATAAAGCGCCTTCAGATTTGGCATATCCTCCTCGTCCTTGCAGACAACCAGAGAACCTATCCGCTTAAACGGAAAATCAAGATCTTTGGAAAGCTGCTCCATCAAGGCATTTCCCCGTACATTTAATTTTGCCATCAGGGAACCTTCTTTTGCATCATATCCCGCATGTACGATTGCACTGTTTGCCTTGGATGTGCCGCAGCAGACATCTTCCTCTTTCTCTATCACACATACTTTTGCATTATAACGCGACAATTCTCTCGCCGCTGCTGCGCCGGATACACCGGCTCCGATGATAATTACGTCATACATTTTCCATCTCTCCTTTTTTACTTTGTTCTTCTGGTATCTAACCCGGAGGGCTTTTTCATTCATAAGATGTAATCTCCTATGAATAAAAAAGCCTGACAAGTAAGCGCACCCATGCTGTTGCGATTATCCTGTCAGGCTCTCTTCTCTCTTGCCCCTCAACAATAGATTGCAGGTTCCACATGCACATCTACTGTCATAAATATAAAATTGTCATATAAAGTTACTTATCGCATGACAAACATACGGTCTACCATGGAATTGCTCCATATAGCAGTACTGCAACAATTGCTCCGATCACCGGTCCCACCAGCGGAACAACTGCATATCCCCAGTTGGATGTTCCTTTTCCCTTAATCGGAAGAACGGCATGTGCAAGACGCGGTCCGATATCTCTTGCCGGATTGATCGCATATCCGGTCAGTCCACCAAGTGACATACCGATCGATACAATGATTCCAAATACAAGAAACTTTCCAAGTCCATCGGTAAGTCCCGGCACATTCGCCATACCTTTGATCGCAAATACAAGGATAAACGTTCCAACTGCCTCACTGAAAATATTCTGTCCCATGTTCGGAATAGAAGGCGCTGTACAGAACACCCCAAGTTTTGTCGCCTGATCCTCTGTTGCATCAAACTGTCCTTTAAACAAAAGATATACGATCACCGCTCCAACAAACGCTCCTGCAAACTGTGCAATGATATATCCCGGAACCATTGCCCAGTCAAAACTTCCGTCAACTGCAAGTGCTAACGTCAGCGCCGGATTAAACGATGCTCCCGATGCTGCTCCGAAAATAAATGCCGGCAGCATAACCGCAAGTCCCCATGCAAATGTGATCTGGACAGTTCCTCCACCCTTCATGCCAGATTTGTTGAGATTTACGTTTGCAACAACTCCATCACCTAAGATGATCAGAATCATAGTTCCCAAAAACTCTGCTATATATGGTAACATACTATCCCCCCTTATTCAATTAACTTTACCAATACATTACAATCTTTACCTTCCCTATACAAAACCTTCTTTTTAATCTTCCTTTGCCCAGCCGTATGCATATTTGACTGCTTTGTTCCAGCCTTTGATCATTTCTTCTCTCTTTGCGGCATCGATCTGCGGCTCAAATGTCTTGTCGATTGCCCAGTTTTTAATAACATCCTCTTTACTTGACCAGTAACCGACTGCCAGACCAGCAAGATATGCAGCGCCCATCGCTGTTGTCTCTACACATTGCGGACGATTTACCGGCGCATCAATAATGTTCGCCTGTGTCTGCATCAGGAAATCATTAGCACTTGCTCCACCGTCAACTTTCAAAGCGGTAAGATCAATTCCGGAATCTGCTTTCATGGCAACCAGAACATCATTCACCTGATATGCCAGAGATTCCAATGTTGCACGGATAATGTGATATTTATTGACGCCACGGGTAATACCTACGATCGTACCTCTTGCATACTGATCCCAGTGAGGTGCACCAAGACCGGTAAATGCCGGAACTACATAACAGCCGTTCGTATCTTTTACTTTCTTTGCCATGTATTCAGAATCAGGTGCAGAATCAATGACTCTTAATTCATCTCTTAACCACTGGATCGCAGCCCCCGCCACGAAAATAGAGCCTTCCAGTGCGTAATTAACTTTTCCATCCAGTCCCCATGCAATCGTAGTTACCAGACCATTCTTGGAAAATACCGGTTTTTCGCCTGTGTTCATTAAAAGGAAACATCCGGTTCCATATGTATTCTTTGCCTCTCCTGCGTTAAAACAGGTCTGACCAAACAATGCTGACTGCTGGTCTCCGGCAGCACCTGCGATCGGGATCGGTCCACCAAGGTAAGAAGGATCTGCCTCCCCGTAAATACAGCTTGACGGTTTCGGCTCCGGCAGCATACATTTTGGAATATTTAACTCTGCTAAAATCTCATCATCCCACTGAAGAGTGTTGATATTAAATAACATTGTTCTGGATGCATTGGAATAATCGGTCACATGAACAGCGCCTTTTGTCAGTTTCCAGATCAGCCAGGTTTCTACCGTTCCGAATAATAATTCACCTTTTTCGGCTCTCTCTCTTGCACCCGGTACATTGTCAAGCAGCCATTTTACCTTCGTGCCTGAAAAATATGCATCAATGACAAGACCTGTTTTTTCCCTGAATTTATCGGTAAGTCCTTTTTCTTTTAAGGTATCGCAATATTCTGAAGTTCTTCGGCACTGCCATACGATCGCATGATGGATCGGCTCTCCTGTTTCCTTATCCCAGACGATCGTTGTCTCTCTCTGGTTGGTAATACCGATTGCTGCAATATCCTCTGCTGTCGCATTGATCATGTTCATCGCCTCAACTGCAACACCGAGCATACTTGCCCAGATTTCATCTGCATCATGTTCCACCCAGCCCGGCTGTGGGAAGTACTGTGTAAATTCCCTCTGTGCCACGCTGCACATCTCACCTTTCTCGTTGAACAGGATACATCTGTTGCTTGTAGTTCCAGCATCCAGTGCCATTACATATTTTGCCATACTTTTTCCTCCTCTTTCTTTTGGCTTAATTTAATATTTAAACTGCTCCCCCCAGAGCATTATAAATATTCGTAAAATTGATTGTTCTTTTTTCTATTGAAATATATTATTTTTTACCCTACATATTCCAGACTTTATGGTTTGTGGATGATACCGCCATCGCACCCGCTGACAATGCTCCCATCACGTCTTCTTTATCTGTGATCAGCCCTCCCGCAATAATGGGTACTTTTACCGAATGACTGATCTGTGCAATGATCTTTGGCATTACTCCCGGAAGTACCTCGATAAAATCTGGTTTTATCATGTGCTGTTGCTGCCTGATATTTTCAAATGCCATCGAATCCAGTAAAAATACACGAAGTACTGTATACATAGACATTTCTTTTGCTTTTTTGATCAGTGACGGCTTCGTGGAAATAATTCCATCCGCTTCGGTCTGTTCTTTAATAAATTCAACTGCAATCTCCTTTGGACTTAAACCACTGATGAGATCCATATGCACCATTGCAATCTTACCTGCATCCCGGATCGTCTTTACTATTGAGCCAATAGAACAGACATCCCCGAATAAAATAAAAATAACTCTGATATCATCATGTTTACAGCATTTCTCCACATCCTCCATACTTTTTACTGCTGCAATAATTGGATTATCCGCCACTACTTCATAAAAATTCTGATTCATGCTTTCCCCTTCCCAGATACCTTTTTCCTATTTCATATGTATACAACTGATGATCATCTCATGACGTTTTTGCATTGCAGTTTTAATATAACATAAAAAAGAGCGACAATACCAACGGCTTCATCGGCCGTTCTATTCGCTCTCCTGTCATTGCTCTCTTATTGAACTGTCTGCATCATATCATAATGCACAATGCAATGCAATACTTTCTTGATGTTATTTATCATTTTTGTTTGTGTTTTACAGTTTTTTCTATATATTATTGTATATAATACACAATTTTGTTTCATTTTCTTATATATCTTTGTTATATTTTTATCAATGTATCATATTTCGTTTCATTCCACCTGAAAATCATCCAAAGCAGACTTCTTCCCTGTCATTTTCCCCCGTGTGTCAGGATGCCCCGCCCAGACTTTCTAACTTTTCCTCACATTCCTGCGCCGTGCGTGCTCCCATGCCTAAATCCATACCAAAGATTCCATATTCGTCTCCTGCTAAAAGTCCGACGATCTTAATGTCTCCATCTTTATTATCCTGAAATAGCAACGTAATACAGGTAGAATTGCCCGGTATAACATTGTATCTCTGATAGATTCTGACCGTAACATCCATTCCCTGGGACGTCATGCTGTATTCATCCCGGAAATCTAATTTATGCTTTCCTTCTTTCAACAGCATATCTGTATTTTGGATCACATCCTTCAAATTACCATGAACTACCTTCTCAAATACAGCCATATAACACGCCTCCCCCACAATGTTTTTCCTGCGCAGCTACTATTTAAAACTGATTTATAACAATTTTACATCATTGATTTTGTAACGTCAATTACGCCGCCAGCACTTCAAGCACCGCCTCCGCCAGCTTTTTATGACCTTCCTCATTCAGATGTTCCCTGTCCTCCTTACTCGGCTCAGCCACATCGGATGCTGCAAGGAAATCACAGCCATATTTTTCTGCCACTTTCTGATAAACTGCTTTCAACCCCTTCGATACCTCCACGGACTTTTCATTAAACTCAGGATCATACCCCTGCTCCCAGACACCTTCCCCAAGCTGTATCGGAGAGATCAGTAAGATCCTGATATTCTTATCTGCCTTGCGGATCTGCTCCACCAGACGCTCCACGCCAAGACCGATCACCTCCGCAGAAGCATTGTAAAATGTCTTGCAGTCATTCGTTCCAAGCATTAAAACAACGCGGTCCACCGGCGCATGGCTCTCCAAAAGAGTCGGCAAAAACGCTGCACCTTTTCTGCCCTCGCGCAGCTCATCCTCAAAAACTGTCGTCCTGCCGCACAGTCCTTCCTCAATGATGCGGCAGCCTTTTCCATATAACTGCTGTTCGATCAGCCCTGTCCATCTTGTATCTCTGCCGTAGCGGTTTTTCGTTCCCGGTATCAATCCATAAGTGTTGGAATCTCCAAAGCATAATATTTCTTTCACACTAGTCTCCTTTTCTCCGCCGTTCTGCCGCGGATCCAGTTTTTATATTAAATATGTTTCATCTTTATCTTTTTATTTCATACTATATTAATATGAATACTATGTTTTGTCAACAAAAAAATATGGTAACAGAAAACCCTATCCTTAACAGTGACAGAAAACCCTATCCTTAACAGGATAGGGTTACAAATCCAACATTTACCAGACAGATCAGTACCAGCAGTGTCACTGCCAGCTTTCCGCCCGTCTGTTTTATTTTTTCTTCCACTGCATCTGCCATGCGGTAAATACAGAACATTGTCACAAACAACATTATAAAATACAACGTAATATAAACCCGCTCACCGGAAACATAGATCGTCGCCATAAATCCTAAGATCATACCGGCACCGAATCCGCATCCAAGCATAAGCAGTGCATAAATGTACTCCAGCGGCCGCTCCCCTAAAATGATCCAGAGTGCATATAACATCGTCGCCACCGTGACTGCAAGATACACCATCGGAAGCCAGGTAGAAAGCGCACCCCAGCTCCACTCCGTGATCTGCTCCGGCATAACAAACAGACCGGACAAACCCGGATAGGCGGTGCGCAATGCTGTCTGTCCAAATAAGATCAGAACCGGCAGTGCAGAAATGAGTGTCTTTTTATAATCATCTGTTTTCACATAGACAAGCATTGCAAGTACAAGCGTCACTGTCAGAAATACAGCATCGCAGTTTGCAATAAATACACGCTCGATACTGAGCAGGCCAAGATACAGTTTATCTCCAAATCCGTATGTCTCAAAAATCGGGAGATCCGCAATACTGACCGCATTGCGCCCGGCATTTCCCGGACAGAGCAGGATCGAGATCAGCGTCACCACATTGACAAGCACCATCCCTGCCAGATAAAAGCGGTTTCCCCGGATCACTTTCCGATCCGCCAGATCACTCCCTGCAGAATCCTGCATCAAAGATTCCTTCCGGTGTTTTCCGATGACCATGTAGATGCCATACAGAACAAAAACCACAAACAGAATTACCGCCACCTGTTCATGACTGCTTGCGATCAGGCAGACCAGCACGCCCGCAATGCCTTCCATTATTCCGATTTTCTTATGTACCAGCATTTTTTTGAGAAGGACTCCGACAAAGAACATCCCCCATACCGGCCAGAAATAATTCACGGTGGTGGTAATCCAGCCGGCGGTCCCCATATCATGAAACGGATATAAAAGAATTGCCGCTGCCGCGCACCAGTTCATCCACTTTCCACCGCCAAATATCTTTGAAAGCAATACCGGGAAAGAAATAAAGAGCGCCAGATCAATAAGCCGCCACAAAAGCGGATACTTTATGATCTCTACCAGTAAAAACTCGATCACGAACCGGGATGTCCACGTCTCGTAACGCAAGATCAGATAATTCCACAATCCAAGTTCAGATGTCGCCTGTGAAAAGAAAACATCATCTCCCGCCATCGTCCGGATTCGCAGGTGATAAATAATCCCCACAAACGCCACCATGAAAAAAGGATTTAACTGACGCAGATCTGCCCGGACTTTATTCTGATTTTCCACGCATCCGGCTCCTATTCCTCAAACATATCGTCCATCTTTGTTCCGCAGTTGCTGCAGAACGCTGCTCCCTGCGGCATTTTGGCACCACATTTCGGACATTCTGTGGCTCCCTGAAGCTTAAATACTTCTGCACGCATACGCTCGATCTCTCCGAGTGCCTCCGTAATCAGGAAAAAGTGCTCCTGTTCCGGTGTCTTTTCTTCGGTTTCCGCATTTTCCTCATCTTTGTGTTTCTCATAATATGCTTTTCCAAGTTCCGCATACTGTTTTTCCACGAAATCCTCTTTGGATCTAATATCCATCTTTAACTTTGCGATCTCAGACACATCCTTGGCCTTCTGCCCAACATCCTTACCCGCACTCACGATCGTCTCACTTAACTTATCAAAAAACTCCATACTGTGTTTACCTCCCTAAACTTTCATCTAGTTAATCTCCCAGGCAATTATATTTTTATTATACTCTTTTGCCCAGAACTCTTCAATAAACATATTTGTCAAAACTCTGCTTTTGAAGCCCACCTATCTCATACAGATATACACCAGATATGCTGCATATAATGCAAGCAGCACCACACCTTCTTTTTTCTCTATATGAAGCCTGCTCCATGCAAACACCCATACAAGAATGCTTACCATCACCAAAAGTATACTGTCCACCACATTTTCCATAATAAACGCTACCGGACTTATCGCTGCTGTCACTCCCAGAATAAACAGAATATTAAAAATATTTGATCCGATCACATTTCCAAATGCCATATCAACTTCATTTTTTCTTGCAGCTACCACAGAGGTGACAAATTCCGGCAGGCTGGTTCCCATTGCAACGATCGTAAGTCCAATCAGATTCTGGCTTAACCCGGCTTTTACGGCGATCGCTGACGCACCATCTACAACAAAATCCCCGCCAAATTTAATAGCCACTGCACCACCCACAATATATAATGCACATTTCCATGCAGGATAATTTTTATATTCACCGGAAGGATCTTCTGCTTCTGCCGATGCCGCATGCGCTTTTAATGCAGATCGTACCATCCAGACCAAAAATCCAATAAAAAGAAGTAACAATATCACACCATCTGTTCTTCCTATCTCCATGCCGGAAATTCCCAGAACAAACAAAAGCACCGCACACAGAACAGAAACTGGTATTTCTTTTTTTAATGTATCTTTCTGTACGATCAGCGGTGCAAATAATGCGCATGCCCCGCATACAAGCATTAAATTAAATAGGTTAGAGCCAATCACATTGCTGACTGCCAATGCATTATTTCCAGCAACAGAAGCTGTTACACTGACAGCAAGTTCCGGCAGGCTCGTCCCCATTGCGACGATCGTGAGTCCGACAATCATAGACGGAATCCGCAGCGCCCTTGCAACGGAAGAACTTCCCTCAACAAAAAAATCTGCACCTTTAATCAATAAAACAAATCCCACCAGTAATAAAACTATTGACTGCATCATCGCCACCATACACATTTCCTCCTTCGTTTTTCCTGTTATTTATAAAATACCCAGATGTGTCAAAAGGATTCTCACCCCGAGCAGAACTAAGATCAGTCCACCAACAAACTCTGCTTTCTTTTCGTACTTGTTTCCGAAAAAGTTTCCGACATAAACCCCACCAATAGAAATAACAAAGGTAGTGATTCCGATCACCGTGATCGCCTCTACGATCGGGTAATCCAAAAACGCAAATGTGATCCCGACTGCAAGCGCATCAATACTTGTCGCAACGGCAAGTACAAACATCTCTTTTAAATCGAGTGGTGCATCCATTTCTTTTACTTCATCGTCTTCCTTATCCGGCTTCACGGATTCCACGATCATTTTCCCACCGATAACTGCAAGAAGGATAAATGCGATCCAGTGGTCAATGCTTGTGATATATTGCTCAAACTGACTTCCTAAAAGCCATCCGATAAATGGCATCAATGCCTGAAATCCTCCGAAAAATAACCCGATCACAAGTGCCTGTTTTTTGTTGACCTTTCGCATCCCGAGTCCTTTGCAGATCGACACTGCAAATGCATCCATGGACAGCCCGACTCCCATCAGAAACAATTCAATAAAAATCGCCATCTTTTTTCACCGCTTTCTTTTTGTATCAGACATTTTCCGTGAAATTTCCGCAGTTATTTTGTACTGTATACGCCATCTCTGCAGTGATTTCCCATTTCTGCCATATTGTTAATGATAATATTCATCAGTTAAATATGACAAAAAAGAGACTCCACGTATATTCCTGTACCGGATATCCCCACAGATATCCTCACAAAAATATACATGAGTCTCATTCTTTAAGATTTGCCAGGTTCTTCTGGTGTGTGCCCGCCAAAAGAAAACCGGTATGTTGACAAATCACGCAATCACGCGAACTACTCCCTCACGGTTTCACAGGCTGTCTGCCTTAAAAATCAGCCTGTGCTCATCATAAGTTTTCACTTATGCCAAACGCTGTTTTCACATCATATCTTATGTACCATGATTTGTCAATGAATGTTTTTACAAAAAAACATTACCTTATGCAGCCCATACTTTTTTAATCAACCAAGCAATTCAAGAATCTCTTCTTTGGTAAAGCTTGCAGAATCCATTCCCTCGCCCTCGAGCACCTGCTCGGCAAGTTTCTTTTTCCGCTCCTGGATATCGATAATCTTCTCCTCGATCGTGCCTTCCGCTACAAGTTTATATACGGTTACGACATTTTTCTGCCCGATACGATGTGCACGGTCCGTCGCCTGATTCTGTACAGCAACATTCCACCACGGATCATAGTGGATGACGATATCCGCAGAGGTAAGATTGAGTCCGGTTCCACCTGCTTTTAAGCTGATACAGAATACCGGAACATCATCGTTATTAAAACTTTCCACCATCTGCATACGTTTTTCTTTATTTACCGAACCGGTCAGAAGATAGTAATCGATTCCTTCTTTTTTCAGGCGCTCTGTCAGACGGTCTAACATGGATGTAAACTGCGAGAACAGAAGGATCTTGTGTCCTGCTCCGACTGCGTTTACAATCAATTCCATACACATGTCGGTCTTTGCGGATTCTCCATGGTAATCTTCCAGCAAAAGACCCGGATCACAGCAGAGCTGACGCAGTTTGGTAAGTTCGGAAAGGATCTGCATCTTGCCTTTCTGGAACTCTTTTTCATTCTGCTGGCTAGCTCAGAAGAGCA
>OOCJ01000430.1_pt1 | contig 32322 bp, 28 predicted proteins | sample 1671481 | NCBI WGS metagenome assembly OOCJ01 (sample SAMN06348161, study PRJEB24527) | human gut metagenome | biome: human gut; feature: ankylosing spondylitis patient; material: feces | host: Homo sapiens | place: China | collected 2015-10 | reverse complement strand
TGTTTCCCGCTCCGGGCCCAAACCCCGGAAGACAATCTGCGGGACGAAGAGTATTATCCCTTTCAGAACGGTTACGAAGAGCCTTACAGCCCGATGATCGACACCGATTCGTCGCTCTTCTACCGAGCGATCCAAAGTACGGGCGACCTGTTCCGGGACGCCACGGACTTCAAATTCTCATTCGTGGCCTACAACCGCCGCGGAGAACCGTACCGGCCCGACCGGATGTCGCTGAACGGCATCCGGCTGCCGTCGCGCTACATTCCGTCGATGAATGCCTTGTATCCCCAAAAGTACGGAGAGCCGATGAACGGATGGCATTTACCGACGACTCTGGACGCCGAATACCGAACCTCCGAAGAGCCACTGCTCCCGGAGCGCAATGCGGCACTCCAATTCTCCGGCCGCAACTACCTGATGGGGCTCCGCCTGACCATCGCCGAAAACCTCGGCCGGAACTGGGACCTTGCGGCGACCGTACAGGGCCGCACGGGACGGGACCTTTATGCCGACGGCGTATTCAGCAATTCGCTGAATGCAGCGATACTTCTATCCAAAAGATTCGGAGACAGGCATCTCTTCTCGTTGCTGACCGTCGTACCGGTTTCGATGCGAAGTCTGCGCACCTCATCGACACGGGAAGCCTTCGACCTGACGGGAAATCCCCTCTACAACCCTTCGTGGGGCTATCAGGACGGAAAAGTGCGCAGCGGGCGCATCCGACGCGAAGCGGTTCCTCTGGCCGCAGCCGCATACCGGGTCCGCCTGACGGATGCGACTTCGCTCGCAGCGACCTTCACGGCGGAAACGGGCATCAGACGTTACAGTTCGCTGGCATGGTACGACGCTCCGAGCCCGATGCCGGACTACTACCGCTGGATGCCCGGCTACCAGACGGACCCCGTAACCCGGCTCGAACTGGAAAATATCTGGCGGGCGAACTATGTCCGCTACACCCAAATCGACTGGGACGAATTTTACCGGCAAAACAGAAACAGCAAGGACGGCAGCGCGACCTATCTCATGGAGGACCGTGTAGAGCGCATCGCCAATATCCAACTCCTCGCGGAAGGCGTTACCCGAATCAACGAACGACTGACGGTACGCTACGGCATCCGAGCGGCCCGGATGGACTCCCGGTTCTATAAACAGATGAGGGATTTGATGGGACGCAATTATTTCGTCGATCGCGACTATTACCTGATCGACGACGGCGTCTATGGCAACAAGCTCCAGAACGACCTGCGTCATCCCGACCGGATCATCCGCGAGGGCGATCGCTTCGGCTACGACTACGACTTGCGGCGTAATGAAATCGGCGCCGGAGGTTCACTCGAATACCGTGCCGACCGCCTGCGGGCTTTTATCGCAGCCGAGGTCGGAACCAGCTCCGTATTCCGCCGGGGACACTACGAAAAAGAGCTTTTCGCCGGCAATAAATCCTTCGGAAAATCGCGGGCGCTGCATTTCGCGCCCTACCTGTTCCGCGCCTCGGCAGGCTACTCCTTCTCGGTACAGCATCATCTGGAAATGACGGTTTACGCCTCATCACGGACACCCGACGGAGACGACCTTTTCCTGAACCTCGAATACAACAACCGACCGGTAGAGGATCCCACCGAGGAGAAACGGTACGGGGCCGAACTGAACTACACCTGGTCCGGGCGCAACGTGCGCTTTCGGGCTACGCTCTTCGTCGTCCGCACTGCGGACGGCATGCAGGTACGGCACTACTACGACGATTTCTACGCAACATACAGCGACATGGCGGCCGCCGGCATCGGAACGCTCCGTTACGGCGCGGAAGCGACCGCCCTGATCCGGCTGGCATACCGCTGGAACCTCACGCTGGCAGCCAGCGCCGGACGTTACCGCTATGCGGTCAATCCCGTCGTCACGGTCTATGCCGACGCGAACAACGAGGTGTTGGACCGCAACGCCACGAGCTACATGGGCGACTGCTCGGTCGGCAACACGCCCCAACTGACGGGTTTCGCGGGCCTCAATTATTACGGTCCGAAAGGCTGGGGCGTACAGGCGGAGGCCGCATGGGCCGGGAATCGGTTCGTCGAGCCGTCGCTGGTACGACGCACGTCGCGCATCGCCCGGCAACAGGCCGAATCGCCGGAAGCCTTCGAGCTGTTTACCCGCCAGGAGCGGCTCGGAGATGCGCTTACATTGAATGTCACGCTTTTCAAATCGTTTTATTTCAACGCCTCGCGTCTGACTCTGATGCTCTCGGTACGCAACCTTCTCAACGACAGGGACCAACTCTTCAGCGGCTACGAATCTCCCCGCGTACGCCGTATCCGGACCGCAGACACGTATGTTTACCGACCGCTGGACACCCGTTATCTGTATGCGTATCCCCGGACCTTTTACGCCTCCATATCTTACAAATTTTAATATCGGTTCGATTTTTTCGGGAATAATTTGGCAATTCAACGGATTTTCCATAAATTGAGTCCGAAAAATTTAAAAACGACTCGACTTATGATTATCGGTATTCCAAAAGAGATTAAAAACAACGAAAACCGGGTTTCGCTCACCCCGTCCGGAGCCAAAGAGCTTACCAAACGTGGGCATAAAGTGTATGTGCAGGCGACTGCCGGTGCAAACAGCGGATTCCCGGACAAAGACTACGTCGCCGCAGGCGCCGAACTGCTGCCTACCATCGAAGAGGTCTATGCCAAAGCCGAAATGATCATCAAGGTCAAGGAGCCGATAGAGCCTGAATACAAACTCATCCGCCAAGGACAACTGGTATTCACCTATTTTCACTTCGCCAGCAGCGAACCGCTGACCCGGGCAATGGTCGAAAGTGGTGCGATCTGCTGCGCTTACGAAACCGTCGAAGCATCCGACCGTTCGCTGCCTCTGCTGATTCCCATGTCGGAAGTCGCAGGGCGTATGGCGACGCAGGAGGGTTGTTACTTCCTCGAAAAACCGCACGGCGGAAAAGGGAAGCTGCTGGGCGGCATGCCGGGCGTGAAGCCCGCCAAGGTATTCGTGATCGGAGCCGGTGTCGTAGGCACGGCGGCGGCACGTATGGCGGCCGGCCTGGGTGCCGACGTGACGATCTGCGACATCTCCCTCAAGCGTCTGGCCTACCTGACGGACGTGATGCCCCAAAACGTAAAAACGCTTATGTCGTCGGAATACAACATCCGCGAAGAGCTCAAGACCGCCGACCTGGTGATCGGCTCGGTGCTGATTCCCGGTGCGAAAGCCCCGAAACTCGTGACGCGCGACATGCTTAAGGATATGGAGCCTGGATCGGTTCTGGTCGATGTGGCCATCGATCAGGGCGGCTGCTTCGAAACCTCGCGGCCGACGACCCATGAGGAGCCGACCTACTTCGTCGATGGCATTCTGCACTACTGTGTCGCCAACATCCCCGGTGCGGTGCCCTACACCTCGACGCTCGGACTTACGAACGCAACGCTGCCGTACGCCATCCAACTGGCGGACAAGGGTTGGCGTCGCGCCTGCAAGGAGAATCACGAACTGGAGTTAGGATTGAACGTCGTCGAAGGAAAGGTCGTTTACAAACAAGTAGCGGATGCCTGGGGACTGAAATACGAACCGCTGGCCCTGTAAAGCCGACCCCGCAAACGATACAGTCGGAAAATCCGGCGATAGCCGCGCTTCCGACACTCTGGTCCCCGTCGTTTCGGACCGAAAGACAAAGCCTCGTATTCTTTTCGGAATACGAGGCTTTTGTATAATTATATGTCCCCCAAGCGGGCTTTTATACTTTATCTTATTTTTGCAACGCCTCCCAGAGCATATCCTTGAGCCGGGGAATGTTCATACCCGATATCGAGGAAATGAAGACCGAAGGAACCCCCTCGGGCAGATGGCTTTTCATCTCTTCGATCAGGTCCTCGTCGAGCATATCGCATTTGGTGATGGCCAGCAGGCGCTCCTTGTCGAGCAATTCCGGATTATACTGGGTCAATTCGCCCAACAGGACCGCGTAATCCTTGCGGATGTCGTCGCTGTCGGCAGGAATCATAAAGAGGAGCACCGAATTGCGTTCGATATGGCGCAGGAAACGGGTTCCCAATCCCTTGCCTTCGTGAGCTCCTTCGATGATGCCCGGTATATCGGCCATGACGAACGAATGGTGATCGCGGCACTCGACGATACCCAGGTTGGGTTCGAGCGTCGTGAAGGCATAGTTGGCGATCTTGGGCTTTGCAGCGGAAACGACCGAAAGGAGCGTGCTTTTGCCCGCGTTCGGGAACCCCACCAATCCCACGTCAGCCAACACCTTCAGTTCGAGAATGAAAGTTCCCTCCTGACGATCCTCGCCAGGCTGCGCGTAACGCGGAGCCTGGTTGGTCGAGGTCTTGAAATGCCAGTTTCCCAGTCCGCCCCGGCCGCCCTTGAGCAGGACGAGCTCTTCGCCGTCGGCGGTCACCTCTCCGGCATATTCCGTCGTACCGTCCTCAAGCACCCGTCTGGCGACCGTTCCCAACGGTACGGGAATGACGATGTCCTTACCGTTCTTACCCGAGGAGCGGGCTCCGGAACCGCCTTCGCCGTCCTCCGCGAACTGGTGACGCTGGTACTTGAGGTGGATCAGCGTCCAATACTGGCTGTCGCCGCGCAGGATAATATGTCCTCCGCGACCGCCGTCCCGCCGTCGCCGCCGTCCGGTCCGCCGAATTCGACGAATTTCTCGCGGCGGAAATGCGCCGACCCGCTGCCGCCATGTCCGGAACGGGCGAATATTTTCACGTAATCTACAAAGTTCGATCCTGCCATAAGTCTTGTTATTTAAGGTGCGGAAATTTTCGGCCGGCGGCGATACGCGACACGACCTTCTCCGAACTGGAATTTATTGCTGCAAAGATAGTGCAAGCCGGGAGGAGTGCCAAATTTATTTGGACACGCCCGCAACAGAATCCGGTCAAAATACGGTCGGAAACCGAGAACAAGGCCGGTTTATCGAAAACTCCGGCAGCAGAAAGCCTTCCCGTCAATACTACAAATGGTTCAAATAACCGTAACGCACAAGGTCTTCGTCACCTTGTGTCAGATAGGTCTGTCCGTTTGCCAACACATAGAGCCGGTCCGCTACGTCGGTCACATGGCGATACATGTGATCGGTAAGCAGGATGCCTTTATTTTGTTTTTCCGCCCGAATCAAAGCTTTCAGCGTTACAACATGCAATGGCGCGACTTGCGAGAAAGGTTCGTCGAGCACTGCGAAAAGACTCCGGCTGCGCAGAATAACGAAACACTCCAAAATACGCCGCTCCCCGCCGGAAAGGGTTCGGATTTTCGCCTTCCGCAGTTTCCCGAATATCGGAAACCAGACCGTCAGGTCATCCCACTCCAGACCGAAGTCCCGCAAAACCGCCTCCACAGTCAGCCACCCGGGGGTAAACCCCTGCTGCGGAAGATAACGCACCTGGCTGCTTCCGAAACGATCGTACCATTTGCCGTCGATGCGCATCGATCGGAATCCGGGGCGCAACGCTCCGCAGAGTATCTTCATCAGGCAGCTTTTTCCACTGCCATTGCGTCCCAGCAATGCCGTTGCTCCGCCGGTTTCGACGGCAAGATATACACTCGAAAGAATCACCCGATCACCGAACGACAACTCGACCGAATCTATTTCAAGAATATGTTTTTCAGAGGGGTTCATACAGTACAAGGGATACGAATATCAGCAGCATATAACACGCCAGCAAGTCTATGCCGCAACTCGCACCCAACAGCATACGTCGTCGAACCCCCAGATTGCGGTAATAGTCGAACTCATCGTTATAACGCGGTATGATCCAAACATACAGATAGACCGGATAGATGACCATTTTCCCCGCAAGGCACAACGGCACGACCGACGGACCGTATCCGGTCACGAGCCAGGCCAACGCCACGCTCACGGCCCCGCAGAAAAACAGCATCGCCGAGCGATAAAAACGGAGTATGAGCAACAATTTAGGCATAAACTCTATCGGGTGCGTCGCAAACCCTCGCATCGAAACGCGGAAATCAAGGGAATTCCATCAGACGATTGGTAATTCGCAACATATAATTGCCGTTGAAATAGTCGAGCACACCGCTGACCGTTCCCGTTCCAGCCGGGGCCGGCTCCTCGGCATACGTGCAGGAAGCTGCGAATCGGACGATCAGCGTATCGTTCCGCTCATCGACCAAATGGCGGTCGGTAGCCAGCAATCGGCCGGTTTCCGAATCCCGCAGGCAGAAGGGCAGACCGACCTCTTCGTGCGCGAACCGGACCCTGCGGAATCGTACGTAAGTGGCGATACGGCTTGCAGCCACCTCCCCGAAGGAGAGTTCCCGAGGCACGAAATCGACCGACCCGTCCCCGATGCGGCGAACATGACGTCCGAGCGACTCTGCCGAAATACGGTCCAGAATATATTCTGCGGTGGGCGGAAGCCCCAACTGTACCTTGCCCCCGTAATCACCCAGCGCCAGCCCATTGCAATAAACGCGCACCGTACTTCCAGAGTCGAAAGTCCGATAGAGACGCTTCGCGTCGATCAATACTTCGATTCCGCCGCTTTCGTCCTCCACGACGAGCGCATCGGGAAATTCGCCGTACAGATCGTTGCCCACGACACAGCCTTCGATCCACAGATCCTCGGTAACGGGATGCAAAACGCCCCGGCACAGCGATTTCAGATACGCAATAGAAACATGCCGCGCAGTCCCGTCCCCGGATTCGTACTCCGGCGACGAAGCATTGCCGCAGGCTTGCAGCACGAAGAGCAGCAGGCTACCGAAAACAATCGTTCTCATCGCGCATTTTAATCATATAGGATTTTCCGATCGACCCGGCATTGCCGTACTGCAAAACGCCGACCAGCGTAACCGGCCCCTTCGGAATTTCCGAAGCCGCATACCGGGCATAGGTGCTCGTATAGGTGGCGATCCTGTTTCCGGCCCGGTCCTCGAACAGCCGATAACCTTCCCATTTCCAATCCGTCGGATCCTCTTCCGACGGAAGCGGCGTCAGATCCTCGATCTGCACCAGGCAGCCGCACATGTCGGGCGCAAGTTCGTCGAAAGCGACGATCCGGGGAACGGGACGGAGAACATCGACGGTTTCGCAAGCGACGTACCGGTCGAGCAGGGCACGGACACCGATGGCTTCCACGGCATAATCTCCCGCCGCAGGCATCGTACCGATCTGCACCACTCCGAAGCGACGGCACATAGCCAGCCCCTGAAGACGCACCGCGATGCGGCATCCCGGAGGATAGACCCGAAACAGGTCGTCCAGGCCGGCCATCAGCTCCACGCCCGTTCCGTCTTCCTGCAACACGACCGAGCGGAAGAAGTTCCCCGCTTCGTCGGACGTAGTGACCCGCCCCGCGACTACGATGTCCTGGACGATACGCACGGGCGTATCCCCGCACCGCGCGGAGAGGTCCGGCAGGGAGAGGTTCGCCTCCGGAAGCGGATCGTTCTTCGGAGCCGGAACCCCGGCATCGTCGTAACATCCGGCGGCGAGCAGGGCGAAGAGAAGAAGGGAAAGGCGCAGCATCGCGGTTTATTCGATCCAGGAATCTTTCAGACCGAGGAAATAGAGTACGCCGTCCAGACCGATCGTCGATATCGACTGGCTGGCCGTAGCTTTCACCTTGGGCTTGGCGTGGAACGCGATGCCCAACCCGGCCAGGTCGAGCATCGGAAGGTCATTGGCTCCGTCGCCGACGGCGATCGACTGAGCGATGTTGATATTTTCAACCTGACACAGCAGACGCAGCAGCTCGGCCTTGCGGCGGCCGTCCACGATCTCGCCGACGTGACGGCCCGTCAAACGGCCCTCCTCGACCTCCAGCTCATTGGCATAAACGTAATCGAAGCCGTATTTCTGTTTCAGGTAGTTGCCGAAATAAGTGAAACCTCCGGACAGAATGGCCGTCTTGTATCCCACACGCTTGAGAATGGTCATCAGGCGCTCCAACCCCTCGGTGATCGGCAGGTTGCGGGCGATCTCCTCCATCACCGAAACGTCGAGTCCCCGAAGCAGGGCGATGCGGCGCGTGAAACTCTCGGTAAAGTCGATCTCGCCCCGCATGGCGCTCTCGGTAACGGCCCGCACTTCGGGACCCACGCCGGCACGGTCGGCCAACTCGTCGATCACCTCGGTTTCGATCAGCGTGGAATCCATATCGAAACAGATCAGGCGTCGGCTGCGGCGGAAGATGTCGTCCTTCTGGAACGAAATATCGACCCCCTCGTTGGACAGCTCCATGAAGCGTTTCTGCAATACGGCCTTATCGCCGAGCGTACCGCGCACCGAAAGCTCGATGCAGGCGCGGGTGGCACGGTTCTCCTCCTCGAGCGGCATACGGCCCGTAAGTCGCTTGATCGCGTCGATGTTGAGTCCCTGTTCGGCGACCGCTTTGGTGACCCCTGCGATATGGCGCGCCGTAACCTGACGTCCCAAAAGAGTGATAATATAGCGGTTCTTGCCCTGACGACCGACCCAGGCCTGGTAATGTTCCTCGGTGATGGGGGTGAAGCGGATCATCACGCCCAGTTCCGAGGCCTTGAAAAGCAACTCCTTGAGGATGGCGCCCGATTTGTCGGAGGTGGTCATGAACAGGATGCCCAAAGTCAGCGACTGGTGGATATTCGCCTGGCCGATATCGAGGATGAACGCGTCGTACCGGGCCAGAATATCGGTCAGCGAAGAGGTCATGCCGGGCTTGTCTTCGCCCGAAATATTGATTTGGATTATCTCTATCTTACTTTCCATAGCAAAATCCGTTAAACACATTATAGAGCAAAGTTACTATTATTTCCGGTTTTTTTGATTAAATTTGCAACTCAACCTATCAAATTTAATTCTTTCATGGGATTTCTTTTCATCACAGCACAGCAAACCGAAAAACTCATCGTTCCGGACAGCATACAAAAAGCCAAATTCGCGGAAACGGTCGAAAAAATCGCTAATATGGATTTGGAAAAAGTCCTGACGAATCTGGTTTCGGAAAGTATCTGGGTCGGCCTGAAAATCGTACTCGCCCTGGCGATCTACATGGCGGGACGCTGGCTTATTCGCCGCCTCATAAAACTGATCTCGACGGCTTTCGAAAAACGCAAGGTGGATCCTTCGCTGCAAATCTTTCTGCACAACCTCATCAAGACCATCTCCTACATTATATTGATTCTCTTGATTATTCAGGTAATGGGTATCAATACCACTTCGATCGTCGCGCTGCTCGCTTCGGCCGGTCTGGCTATCGGTATGGCCCTGAGCGGCACATTGCAGAATTTCGCCGGTGGCGTGATGATCCTGCTGCTCAAGCCCTACCGCATAGGCGATTACATCTCGGCCCAGGGACAGTCGGGTACCGTGCAGGAGATCATGCTCTTCTCGACCAAGATCACCACAGCCGACAAGCAGACCATCTATATCCCGAACAGCTCGATCGCTACCGCGATCATCAACAACTATTCCACCTCCGAAACACGTCGCGTGGAGTGGGTGATCGGCATCTCTTACGGCGACGATTTCGCAACGGCACGGGAGGCTATCCTGGAACTGCTGTCCAAAGACGCACGGGTGCTTCAGGATCCGGCGCCTGCGGTATATATCGCTGCCCTGGCCGATAATTCGGTCAATCTGACGGTTCGGGCCTGGACGAAAAACGAGGACTACTGGGACGTTTTCTTTGCAATGAATGAGCTATATTACAAAACGTTACCTGAAAAGGGAATCAACTTCCCGTTCCCGCAGATGGACGTTCACCTGACCAAAGAGTAACCACACACAGCCAATCCGCATCCATTATGAAAAAGTGGTTTTTATTTCTGATTTTCATCGCCTGCGCGATTCCTTCGTGCGAACTGAAAGAAGTAGGACCCGAACAAACGACGTTCCCGGTCATCACGGACGAAGGAGCCACCATCGAAGACGGAGGTCGGGTATCTTCGGTTCAGAAAGTTTATGTGCAGGCCAATATATCGAACCAGTACGGTGCATTCTACGCTCAGGTGAAATACGACGTCAAATGGACCGATAAGAACGGAGTAGAGCACACGGAGCAGAAATCGACCAATGCCTACTATTTCAAGGCGACTTCCGACACGGTCTTTTACGAAGCAATCATTCCTGCACAGAAAGCCGGCAGTACGGTATATTGGCTGATCGTCGTGACCAACGAGAACGGCCTTTCTTCCGTAACCGAAGCCCAGCAATACAGCGTATATGCCATCTGAAACCGCATTTTCGAACGGTACGAGCCGGAGCGGATTCACCCCGCACGGCCCGCACGGACAGTGAAGAACCAAACTCAAACATATTATCGAACAGAAAAAATTATGGAATTGAAAGAGATTCTGGCCATTTCCGGCCAACCCGGTTTGTACAAATACGTCGCACAATCGTCGCGCGGCGTCATCGTCGAGTCGTTGTCGGACGGCAAACGCATGAATGCCGCAAGCAACTCCAAAGTGAGCGCACTGACCGAAATATCCATCTTCACCGAGGGCGAGGACATCCCGCTCGCAGAGGTTTTCACCAAAATTTACGAACATACGCAGGGACAGCCGGCCATCAGCCACAAGGAGGCTCCGGAAAAACTCAAAGCATATTTCGCAGAAATATTGCCCGAATACGACCGCGACCGAGTCCACGTATCGGACATGAAGAAGGTTTTCTCCTGGTTCAATACCCTCGTGGGTGCCGGGTTCACCGAATTCAAACTGCCCGCAGAGCAGGAAGCATAAAGATTCGCCGGTGCTCCCTTTCGACAGGTATGCACCGCTGCCGAACCTTTGCCCGAATAGACAATACAGCTCCGATTCCGCACCTGACGGACGGAGCATTTTTAAATATAAAAAACTATGCGACCCATGAAAATATCGATTGTCGGAGGAGGCAATATGGGCGGAGCAATCGCTCGCGGACTATCCACCTGCGACCTGTTCCGACCACAGGACATTACGGTCATCAACCGCCGCGCGAGCAAAACCGCCGAAATACAGGGGTTCAATCCGGAATTGCAGGCCGTTACGGGCGACTACAGCTCTCTGGCTACGGCCGACATCGTGGTAATCGCCGTGAAACCCTGGATGGTGGAGGCACTGATAAAAGAGCATCTGACAGGGAAGCGGCCCGATAGACAGATCGTCATTTCGGTAGCGGCGGGCATTTCCCTGGAACAGCTGCAAACATGGGCCGGAAAAGACAGAGCCCTTTATTGCGCAATTCCCAATACGGCCATCGAAGTAAAGCAAAGCATGACGTTCATCACGGGGCTGAATGCGACCGAAGATCAGAACAGACTGGTTTTGAATATTTTCGGTGCATTGGGCAAAGCGGAATTGGTGGAAGAGCGGCTACTCGGTCCGGCCACGACGCTCTGCTCCTGCGGTATCGCCTTCGCCTTCCGTTATATCCGGGCAGCGATGGAGGGCGGGGTAGAGCTGGGCCTTTACCCGCAAAAGGCTCAAGAAGGCGTTCTGCAAACCCTGCGCGGGGCGATCGCCTTGCTCGAATCCAACGGCTCGCACCCCGAACAGGAGGTGGATAGGGTAACCACAGCCGGAGGAATCACGATCAAAGGGCTGAACGAAATGGAACACGCCGGATTCACTTCGGCGGTGATCCGAGGGCTCAAGGCAAGCAACAACGGGTAACGGTTTCCGGGCGGAATACCGAACTTTCCCGACATTACAATTCGATGAAACCTGCGCCGGGAGTGGTCGGAAGATGCCGCTGCATATTATCTTTGCAGAAAATAGGAAGCGGTTCGGCAATTCTTGCGTACAAACCCGCACGATTGCTCCCTCCTTTTCGTATCTTTGACTTCGTCTTAAATACTTCGCCTCGGCAAAATGCAAATAAATTTGCTTTTGTACTCGGCTTATTCGCATCTTGGGGCCGTAAATCGAGTATAAAACAACCGAAAGCCGAAACGCGGCTTTCAAAAAAACGGATGAAAGAAATGAACAGACAGAAAATGATGGCGCTCGTCGCGCACGACAACATGAAACACGACCTGGCGGAATGGGTGGACTGGAACTGTGAAAAATTGAGCAAACACCGGATCGTCTGTACGGGTACGACAGGCAAGATCGTCGAAGAAACCCTGCTCAATCACTCGGCATCCCACCACTACGAGCAACCGGCACTCGACATCACGCGGCTGAAATCGGGTCCTCTGGGCGGCGACCAGCAACTGGGCGCCCTGATCGCGGACGAACGGATCAGTGCCCTGATTTTCTTCTGGGACCCCATGTCGGCGCAACCGCACGACGTGGATGTGAAAGCGCTGTTGCGCCTGGCGACGCTTTACAACGTACCCACGGCTGTAAACCGCTCAACGGCCGACTTCCTGATCTCCTCCCCGCTGTTCGAAGAGGAAGATTACACGCCCGTAGTCAAGGATTACACCGACTATATCCAACGCAGCCTGAAATAACCCCGGACGTTGATAATAAAAAGTGCCGCGACTTCTCTCGCGGCGCTTCGTTTTTACAGAGTTATCGAATAAACAAATGACGGGGAATCGAATAACGAATAAAAGGAGATCCTTACGCACGAAGCGACAATTTTCCGGCTCCACGAAATTCGGCACCGGTACGCTGCCGGGACTTTTCGGGCGGGCAGAAAGATTTGGTCGCCCTTGTTGAAAATATACGCTTAGGAATCGACAGGCAAGCGATTCTCGTGCGGAACTAAGCTACACATCATGCGAAAGCGGAGCAGGGATGACCCCGCTCACGTCGAAATCGCCCCAACGATCGGCGATCGAATCGAGCGTGGCATACAGTTCGTTCGGATCGAACAGAGTCACCAGCTTCAGGCGGGTTTCCTTGAAATTGGGAAGCCCCTTGAAATAGTTCGACAGGTGGCGGCGCATCTCCAGGATTCCAACCCGGTCACCTTTGATCTCCAAGGATTTGGCCAGATGTTCTTTAGCGATTTCGACCCGCTCCGCCACCGACGGTTGCGGCATCACCTCGCCGGTTTCAAGAAAGTGTTTCACTTCGCGGAAGATCCAGGGCCGCCCGTAGGTCGCCCGCCCGATCATCACCCCGTCCACTCCGTAGCGGTCGAACATTTCGCGGGCTTTAGGACCGGAGTCGATATCTCCGTTACCGATGATCGGAATCCGGATCGCCGGATTGTTCTTCACCTTGCCGATGAGCGTCCAGTCCGCTTCGCCGCGATACATTTGGGCCCGCGTGCGGCCGTGGATCGTCAGTGCGGCGATACCCACGTCCTGCAGGCGCAGAGCGATCTCTTCGATGTTCTTCGACTCTTCATCCCATCCCAGACGGGTTTTGACCGTCACGGGTTTCTTCACGGCTTCGACGATGCGGCGGGTCATCTCGACCATCAGGGGGACATCGCGCATCATACCCGATCCGGCGCCCCGACCGGCGATCTTCTTCACCGGACAACCGAAGTTGATATCGATGATATCGGGATCGGCCGCCTCGGCGATCCGAGCCGCCTCGACCATCGGTTCCACCAGATGACCGTAAAGCTGGATACCCACGGGCCGTTCGGATTCGGCGATGCGCAATTTGGCAAGCGACTTGCCCGCATCGCGGATCAATCCGTCCGAAGAGATAAACTCGGTATATACCACGTCGGCACCGAACCGCTTGCACATATAGCGGAACGAAGGATCGGTCACATCCTCCATCGGAGCCAGGAACAGCGGGCGGTCACCCAATTCTATGTCGGCAATCTTCATGGCATCAAAAACAAATTCCGCACGGAAAGGCCCTATTTATTTTTATTATCGGACGTGTCGATCATCGTCGCCAGCACCTTGTCTATGCGTGCTCCGTCCATATCCACGACTTCGAGCCGGAAACACTCCCATTGAAGGTATTCCCCGCTGTGCGGAATATGTTCCAACTCATCCAGAATCAAACCGCTGATCGTATTGTATTCGGCCGAAGAATAAACATCCTCCAATCCGAAATGGGCCAGAAAATCGTAAAACGAACACTGTCCGTCCACCAGCACGCTGCCGTCCTCGCGCACGACGATATCCGGCTCTTCACGATCTTCGAGCAGCTCGCCTACAAGGGCTTCGAAAATATCTTTCAGAGTCACGATACCCTGCGTAACGCCGAACTCGTCGCAAACGATGCCATAACCCAGTTGCTCGGTCCGCAACTGTTCCAGCGCCATATACACCTCCGCTCCCTCGTGGAACAGCTTGACAGGAGAGAGAATCTGCCGCAGCGAGAATCCAGGGTCCCCGATATGCGAGAAAAGATCCTTCAGATAGACGACGCCGACCAGCCGGTCGAGCGATCCTTCACCGACGGGATAGCGTCCGTGAGGCTCCCGACGAACGAGGTCGCGGATCTCATCCACAGACATATTCACATCGAGCCATGCGATGTCGCTGCGGTGGGTCATGATCGACTCCACGCTGCGGTCACCCAACGAGAAGACACGGCCGACGATCTTCTGCTCGACAGCCTGCACAGCTCCGTCCTCGGCGCCTTCCTGCACGATCGACTTGATCTCGGCCTCCGTTACGGGACTGTCGGTATCGCGCAGCCCGAACAGACGGGAAATGCCCTCGATGCTCTTCGAAAGGAGCCATACGAAAGGGGAGGCGACGACCGACAGCACCTTCATAGGGCCGGCCACGAGTTTGGCGACCGGCTCGGCGGCCGTCATACCGATACGCTTGGGAATCAACTCTCCGAACACGATAGTCAGATAGGTCACCACGATCACGATGAGCGTCTGCGCTACGGGAGCCGCATAGGGAACTCCCCAGCGGACGAAGACTTCCCGCAGGTCGTCGGCGATGGCCGCCCCCGAATAAATACCGGTCAAAATACCGATCAGAGTAATACCGATCTGGACGGTCGAAAGAAATTTGTTGGGATCTTCCGCCAGCTTGAGGGCCTGGCGAGCCCGTTTGTTGCCCTGCTTGGCCTGCGCCGTGAGGTTCGATTTGCGAGCCGAGATCAGGGCGATCTCCGACATGGCGAACAGACCGTTGAGCAGGATCAGCAGGAGGATTATGAATATTTCCATGCTATGAAAAAATAAAAAAACGAAAGGCGGTCCATACCGAAAGCCGGGCCGGATGGCTCCGGCCTTCGACCCCGGCGGACGAATCCGGCCCGGATTGTTTTCGGACAGGGAATCGCACGACGCAACAACGCCGAACCATTCGGACGCTGCGGGGACAGCCTATACGGTTTGCAAATATAACAATAGTTTGCAATTTTCCGAAAATCGACGGATGCAATTCGCTATCCGACGCATTATTGAGAGGCGACGACGCGGATTATTCGGATAAAAAGCGTAAATTCGCACCCAAATTCGACATACGATGAATATTGAACAGTTTCTTACGGATAAAGTCGCAGCGGCGGTAAGCACCCTCTACGGGAATGCCGGAGCTCCGTTGCAGATTCAGAAAACCCGCAAAGAGTTCGAGGGCGACTATACGCTCGTGGTATTCCCCCTGCTCAAAGCCAGCCGCAAGTCGCCCGAAGCCACGGCGACGGAGATCGGCGAATACCTGGTGGCCAATACGCCGGAAATCAAGGCGTTCAACGTAATCAAGGGATTCCTGAATCTCTCGCTCGACAGTGCATTCTGGGCCGCACGCTTCCGGGAGGTCGCGGCAAACGACACCTTCGGGCAGGCCGCACCGACGGGCCGTACCGTAATGATCGAATACTCCTCGCCCAACACCAACAAGCCCCTTCACCTGGGACACATCCGCAACAACCTGCTGGGATACTCCGTCGCGCAGATCCTGAAAGCCAACGGCAACAAGGTCATCAAGGTAAACCTCGTGAACGACCGCGGTATTCACATCTGCAAGTCGATGCTGGCCTGGAAACTCTACGGCGGCGGCGAAACGCCCGCCTCGTCGGGGATGAAAGGCGACCACCTGGTCGGTAAATATTACGTCGAATTCGACAAGCACTACAAAGCCCAGATCAAGGAGCTCGTCGCCGCCGGGCAAAGCGAGGAGGAGGCCAAGAAAAACGCTCCGATCATGCGACAGGCGCAGGAGTGGCTGCGCCGCTGGGAGGCCAAAGATCCGGAAATATATTCGCTGTGGGAAACCATGAACGGGTGGGTCTATGAAGGCTTCGACGTGACGTACAAGGCATTGGGCGTCGATTTCGACAAGGTCTATTACGAATCGCAAACCTACCTGCTGGGCAAGAGCCTGGTGGAAGAGGGACTCGCCCGGGGTATCTTCTTCCGCAAGGAGGACGGTTCTGTCTGGATCGACCTCACGGCCGACGGACTCGACCAGAAGTTATTGCTGCGCGGCGACGGCACATCGGTCTATATGACGCAGGATCTCGGCACGGCGTTCCGCCGGTTCGAGGAGAACCGGCTGGACGAAATGATCTACGTAGTGGGCAACGAACAGAACTACCATTTCCAGGTGCTCAAGCTGATCCTCAAGAAGTTGGGATACGACGAATGGAGCGACCACATCTACCACCTTTCCTACGGCATGGTCGAGCTGCCCGAAGGCAAGATGAAATCCCGCGAGGGAACGGTCGTCGATGCAGACGATCTGATCGCCGACATGGTATCGACCGCCCGCGAGATGTCGGACGAATTGGGCAAACTGGACGGCTGCACCGCGCAGGAAGCCGACGCCATCGCATCGATGGTCGGGTTAGGAGCCCTCAAGTATTTCATCCTGAAGGTCGATCCCAAGAAGACGATGCTGTTCGACCCCCGCGAATCGATCGACTTCAACGGCAATACAGGTCCTTTCATCCAGTACACGCATGCACGCATCCGCTCGGTCCTGCGCAAAGCAGAGGAGGCGGGGATCGATTTCCGCACCCAGGACGAAGCTGCGGCGCTCCTGCCCGAAGAGATCGAACTGATCAAGGCGCTGACCGAATATCCGGCGACCGTACAGGCCGCCGCCGCGAATTTCGCTCCGTCGATCGTCGGCGCTTACGCCTACGAACTGGCCAAATCGTTCAACGGCTACTACCACGACCATTCGATCCTCAAAGAGGAGTGTACGACGACCCGCGACATGCGGCTGCGCCTGGCCGAACAGGTGGCCCGCACGATCCGTCTGGCCATGGCGCTGCTCGGAATCGACGTACCGGAGCGGATGTAATTGAATTTTGTGATCTGACTGCACTCGATTTCCGGAAGATTTTTTTATCTTTGCAGAGGATAGGATGCAGTTCTTCTTTGCGGCAGGTAAGCCGGCTCGGACTGATGCAAACAGCCGACGGCCGAAAAACGGATAGGAGATATTCGAGTGCGGATCTGTCCGGAAAGAGGAAAACAAACATCAAGGGTTGGCAACTGTTCGCACTCTTTTAATTTTTACAACAGGCAGATGCAGCAACGCTTCCGACAAGGCGGAGAGAGGTACGTGGATCCGTGTATGATTTTTTACAGAAATAATTATATTAAAAACCGAATAGAGATATGGCAAATTTAAGAATGCTGAAAAAAGAGATCGACTACCGTCTGGAGGAACTCGTGTTCGACTGCGACATGGCGATCTGCTTCCAGCCGACCAAAGAGAAAGAGATTTTCGAAGTGATGCAGGAGGGCGTGGCTCTTCGCAACGCGCTTTTCGTCAAGGCCAACAATCCGGCCGATGCACATAATCCTTCGCTGGTGCGCAAGCACTTTGCAGCGCTGCGCCGCGAAATCGAGGCTTCGTTCGGCAAATTGTTCGAAAAGTTGAGCGAGATCAACAAATAGAAAATTATCCCGAATCATACTCGAATACTTACGGGGGCAACTCCGTAAGTATTTTTTATGTCCACAAACGATCGGGATCCTGCGGCCGGCATCGCCGCCCAATGTGCAGGCAACAGGTACGACAACAAACAATGGCGGCAAGTCAACGGACGCATATATGCCGGAATACATTTTGTTGATCCGGCACACCACTCTTCCCGGAACGAGGCACTACTCTGTCTGCCGGACAGCGAGGAGGGGAGGGGAAGGAGCCGCAAACGCAATGCTACGGCTCCTTTCGCTCAGAGAATCCGGGAGCTACTTTTCGCCATTTCCGAAATTGGCCATACGTTCGTCGTACATGGCTTTGGCCCGGTCGTAATCTTCGTCGGTGAAGATATAGACCCAGCGCAAACGACGGTCGGTGAATTTTTCGAAGATCCATTCGTTCTCGTCGCCAATCGTCCCCGTAAAATCATCCTCGGAGGGGAACAGATAGCGTTCGGATATCGAATAAAAGAAATCCATATTCGCAACATCGTCCAAATATTCATCATAGACGACTTTGATGCTTTTGATATCGTCGAACGATTCGATAGGACCATCCCGATAAGTGCCGAAAACTTCTTGTCCGAAATTACGGGTATATTTTGTTCCCGGTCGTAAAAACCCACCTATATTTTTCCATTTTGAAGAAACCGCTACGGTCAGGGTATGGCTGCTCTTATTGCACAGGCAAAAATAATTGTAGTAACATTGAGAAAATTCGGAGTCCGGGTGTTCATCAGGAATCATATCCTCCATACTTCCCCAGGGTCCTACTTCCCTGAATCCGGCCGTCGGGTCCACATACTCCGGCTCCTCCGGTGCTGGAGGGTCCGAAGGAAGGACCGATACCGAATCCTTGTCGCTGCCGCACCCCGCCATACGGCAGCAGGCGAGCAGCAGCACTGTGTAATAAAGCCATTTCATAATCGCAGCGTTTTAAGTGTTAGTTTATTTCACTGACACGTGTCGTGCCGAGCCGGTTGTAAGTGCGGAAAAGCGTCGGTGCATCGTTTTTGTCCTACATCGGAACCGGCATCTCTACCGAATGCGAGCGATCTCCTCCCGAATTACAAGACGGATGCTGTCCAGAAATTCCGTAAGCTGCGCACCTTCCATCCAGACGAAAGCCGAATCTATTTCATAGGCCCGTTTCAGGGCGAATGCGGCTCTTTTCCGGGCAAGGACCGTATCCGTATCGAGCATCGTACGCATAAAGCCCTTGATATTCTCATCATAACATTTTTCGAAGCGACCGCGACAATCGCCATACACGGCGACCACACTGTCATACTCCCTTTGCAGAAGCCGACCGTATTTGCGCTGAAAAGCCTCCAGCGCTTCTCCCTCCAGGCAGACAAACGCAGTGTCGAGTTCGAACATACGGTTTAGCATATATTCCGCGACTTTCCGGGAAAGGAGGGGGTTGGCATCGGGTGTCGCACGCATAAAACCCTTGACCTGCGCCTCATAATGCCGATAGAACAGTTCCCGGCAGTTTTTCTTTTTCGCTTCGCGGCAACCGCCGAAAAAAAGGCCGGCCGCTGCAAGCGGCATAGCCAGCAATAATCCGATTCTTTTCATAGCCGATCTATTTAGGGGTTTATATTCCTGCTTGTGCGTCTTCGCCGTTCCTTCTTCGAAGATAGAAAAAACTCCGAAACTTTACAAATACGACAGCCCCGATTCGGAATATCAATCCGCTTTTATGCGGCGCGATTCCGAATCGGGGAGGACTATCAGTCAGAGGAAAGGTGCCGGAAAAGCCGGGCTACTCCTCCGTACGGGTATGCGGACAACAGTCGTGCGGGTGCGATGCAAGCACCGTATGCGGCACCTTGCCGTGGGAAATAAGCTGAATAGGGCAGTCGTAATTGCGGAGCTGCTCCTCGGTGATGATGTTCGAATCGTGCCGGTGGACATAACGATTCACACAAACGATATTTCGCACGACACTCGTAATCGTCCCCAGATCGTGCGAAATCATTACGATCGCCATTCGTCCGTGCAACTCGGCGAGCATCCGATAGAGCTCGTTTTCGAAACGATTGTCCACAAAATTGGCCGGCTCGTCCAGAATCAACAATTTAGGATCCGAAATCACCGCCCGACACAATAACGCCCGCTGCATCTGACCGCCGGAAATCTCGCCGATAGGTTTGCGGGCGATCCCGTCGATACCGGCCGTCCGCAGCAGCTCCTGTGCCTTCGCTCGATCCCCGGACGCATAGCGGGCATGGAAACCCCTTTGCCCCTGAAGCCCCGACATCACCACTTCGAGCACCGAAATCGGAAAACTCCGGTCGAAGATCGATTGCTGGGGCATGTAGCCGATCAACCGCTCCTTTCCCCGAAACAACTGCGGTGAATAGGAGATCGTACCACGATAGGGGATCGTTCCCACGATGGCCTTGACAAGCGTAGTTTTACCTCCGCCGTTAGGACCTATGATACCGAGAAAATCATCGGGATAAATATCCAAATCGACCTCTTTGAGCGCATCGTGACCATCGTACGACACGCTGACGCGGCGAAGCGAAACGAGCGGAGTTTTCATAGACGTTCGGCAGTTATGAGATCCGTAATATAGGAAATATTGCCGACGACATCCTCGGCCAGCGGATCGATCCGGACGCTCTGCGCCCCGATATCTTCGGCGATCACTTCGACGGTGGAAGCCGGGAACTGGCTCTGGTAGAATACGACACGAATACTGTCCCGGCGAGCCTGCTCGATAAGCCGGGCCAGGCGCTTGGCCGAAGGCTCCTTGCCGTCCTGCTCGATGGCAACCTGATCGATTCCATAGGCACGGGCATAGTAGGTCAGGGCCGGATGGTAAATCATGAAATAGGGTACTCCGCTCTGCTTCAGCCGTTCGGCAACAGAATCATCGAGAGCCTGCAATTTATCGGCAAGACGCTGATAATTAACCGCATATACGGTAGAATCAGGATACAGCTCGTGAATCGCCCGATAAGCATTATCGGCCATAGTGCGCAATTCGCGCGGAGAGGTCCAAATGTGGGGATCGACGCCGTGCCGATGCTCTTTCTCCGCGTCCGCATGGGAGCAACTGCCCGCAATCGGCTCTATACCACGATGCAGGTCGATTACTTTTCGACGGTCCTCGATCTTGGACAGCATATTCTGCTCGAAATCGATCCAACCGATATTGAATATCAACTGCGAACGATTCAGATCGATCATCTGCCGGGGTGTCGGCTCGAAACTTTCCGGGTTCATACCGGGCGGAACGAGCACTTCGACCCGAAAGTCATCGCCGACGATTTCGGAGACGATCCCGCGCAAAGGAAGAATCGATACGAAGATCGTCGGCCGCTCGTCGGCGGGTCGGGACGCACAGCCGCTGAAAAGCAACCACGGTATTATCAGCGAAAATATGGCGATTTTTCGAAACATAGACAAATATATTTACCTGCAAATTTACTAAAATTAACGACATCCGCACGAATTGTCCACATCCATATCAAAGATCGATCGGTCCGCAACATTACAAAACTTTCCTGCATCGAGCATATTTGCCTTCGGCAAAACACAAAGAAATCACGGATAATACCTGTTTTATAAATCATTATATAATCATCGGCGTAAATGCCGACATATTGGCCGATGCAAGAAATTTCTTATATAATTTAACATAATACCAATATTGAATCATTTTGTGATTAAGGATTGGTTTGGATACCGATCCCCCGAAATTATCTTTCCTAATTTTTTTTCGCAACCGGTCCATTCTATCCCGTTCGATAGCGGCGAGCAATTTTAATCTGGAAATCCGATGCTCTGAATGGGCTTTCTCAAATCGCACGGCATCACGGTCGTTTTCGCTGTGTATATTCAGTACGTTATACGCTTTCCATTCGGATAATCGAAAAATCGCCGGTGTCCTGCGTATCCCGCAAGGCTCCGTTCTCCGAGCTTCTGCCTTCGTTGCACCTCGCCGGAAGGCAGGCGCAGCACAAATACCCGTACAAACCTGTCGAACAATCGGTTTTCATTGTCATAAAATACAGAGTATCCGGCCTTTGACAATAAAAAAAGATCGAGAATATCATCCCGAATTACCCGTGTAAACCATCTTCCTACGATCCGTATAATCAAAAAATCAAGTCATTCATTATCAAATGAATGACTTGATCGACCAGACGATATGATTCGGGAATCAATATTCCACGCAGAAACTTACTCGACTTTTTTCAGGATATCGGCCAACAGATCCCAGAACTTGGGAATCGTTGCGATTTCGAGCCGCTCGTCGGGCGAATGGACGCCGCGCAGCGTCGGACCGAACGAAACCATCTCCAGATGCGGATATTTCTCGAGGAACAAGCCGCACTCCAAACCGGCATGGATCGCACGCACCTTGGGCTTCACACCGAAAAGTTTCTCATAGCTGGCAACCGTGATTTCCAACAGTTTAGACTGGGGATTGGGCGCCCAGCCGGGATAACCCTCCGAATGCGACACCTCGGCGCCCGCCAAAGCGAACACCGATTCGATCATCTGCGACGCATAGACCTTGGCACTCTCCACCGAGGAGCGCTGCGAAGTGGTCACGACGATCCGGTCGTCCCCTTCGAATTTCACCGAAGCGAGGTTGGTCGATGTTTCGACAAGTCCCGGCATGGCCAGCGACATCTCGATCACTCCGTTGGGCAGTCCTACGAGCGCGTAAAGCAAGTTGCGCTGGGTCGCCGCATCGATCACCGATGCGGCCGGAACCTCTTCGATTCCGATCTTGAAATTCGGTTCCCGGAACTTGGCTTCGGCTGCAAGTTCCCCGGCAAACTCCTTGTAGAAAGCCTCGAAGCCGGCTTTCGAACCGCTCGGCACGGCGAAAACCGCATACGCCTCGCGCGGAATGGCATTGCGCAGGTTGCCGCCGTCGAAACGGCTCAGGCGCAATCCGAAACGCTGGGCGCCGTTCCACAACAACCGTGCGACCAGTTTGTTGGAATTCATACGGCCCTTATCGATATCGTCGCCGGAGTGTCCGCCCGAAAGGTCGGATACCCGAACCCGGAAAAAGACGTGGGCTTCAGGTGCGGCCTCCGTCTTATAACGGAACGTAGCCAGCGTATCAACGCCGCCGGCGCAGCCGATGAAAATTTCGCCTTCATCCTCGGAATCGAGGTTCACCAGGTAACGGCCCGTAAGCATTCCTTTACCCAATCCGAAAGCACCGGTAAGACCGGTTTCTTCATCCACCGTGAACAGCGCCTCCAGGGGACCGTGTTCCAATGCAGGATCGAGCAGCGCGGCAAGGGCTGCCGCCATACCGATACCGTCGTCGGCACCGAGCGTCGTACCTTCGGCCTTCACCCAGCCATCGACGATCTTCGTGCGGATGGGATCCTTGTCGAAGTCGAACGCCGTGTCCGAATTTTTCTCGCACACCATATCCATATGGGACTGAAGAATGACGCAGGGACGGTTCTCATACCCTTTCGTACCGGGTACGCGCATCACGACATTACTCGTTTCGTCGGTCTGATAGTCGATGTTGTGTTTTTTTGCGAAATCCACGAGGAACTCCCGGATCTTTTCCTCTTTCTTGGAGGGACGCGGCACCCGCGTAATGGCATCGAACAGCTCCCAGACGAGCTTCGGTTCTAATTTTGTAATCTCTGACATTTCTTATAAGGTTTTATTATCGGTCTTGTTCTTCCTGCCGGCAAAAGTCGGGAACGAACGCGATTCGGGTTCGAGCCGATACCGGCAGCTTCGAATATCCGGCGAAAAGACATCCGGCCGCCAACAAAACATCGTTTTACGGCATGTAACCTGTCCGCACGCAAATTCGCCTTTTGCAAATATACGAATAAGTCGAGTGCCGAGCAAACTTTATTTTAGAAAATCCCGACGTGTACCGCTTAAAAAGAAATTAAAAGCCGGTAGTATATTCACATTGAGCGGGGCTGATAAATTATTCTAAACCCATTTTATAGAACTAAATTAAATATTATTCTCGTTAATTTCAAATTAACAAACATAAAAAACCGGCGACCCAATGAAAAGGGTTGCCGGTAAAACGCAAATTACATATCCATATATTTTGTATAGTTTCTGTTGTGTGCTGCACTGGGTATAATGTTGCAGAAACGCCGTCGTAGGCTCCAGAACGGCCTGAAACGGAATTTGATAAGAGGAGAGCCGATTTGTTGGAAAATAACGACGCCGTCTTTCAATGATTGCGCAGATGGGATCCTCCTTCTTGGCCGTTCGCTTGAAACGAAATATGGAAATTTTTTCGAAGTCCGCTTTTGGACCGATTTATATAATAGACTGCCGGGTTACGGCTTATGTAGTGTCAGGGCCTCAAATGAGCGATCGGCATAGACCAGAATAACGCGCACGACGGGATTCCGGTCATTGCCGGCGAGGGTTTGAAGAACCGTATCGGTTTGCTTCGACAGCTCGTTGTCGTTCTCGGCCGTTTGTGTCGATGGAGCGACCGAACCGGCGGTGTTCGATCTCTGTTCCAGTTCCGTCCCGAACAGTCCGGTGTCAGTCCGACCATTTCCAGCGTCTGTTCCGTTCGTTGAAGAGGAACTTTTCGGATTGCCGGTTCGATACATCTGTTCGGAGTCGAGCAGCAACCAGTCCGGATTGACGCGCGGAAACCTCCGGAGAATCTTCTGCAGCAAATCGAATCCCGGTTTGTTCCGTCCGGCGAGAATGTGGGAGATTCCCGAAGGCTGGATTCCGAGGATCTCGGCCATCCGGCTGGAGGTTAAACCTTCGCTTTTCATCAATTGTTGCAATTTCTCCTTCATTTCCGGTATTTTTTACAAAAATAAATATTTTTCTTTTGTAAAACAACTATTTTGTACGATTGTAAAATGTTAATTGTTGTCGATAATGTTTACAAATGTAATTATTCGAATATGGTTAAATATCTTCGAATCTTGTGTGTGAATTATTTGTATATATAATTTTATGTAATTTATTGATTATAAGTATATAATGCTTTTATATTTTTATGAAATTCGATGTGGACTGCAAAACGGCTCTAAATACGGTTGGATTCTTCTTGTTTTTATTTAGTTAGTTGTCATAAATATATGGTTTATAGTATATTTATATTGATAATTCAATATTTTGATTCTAATAATGCAGGGGATTTTTGACTGTTGCGAGGGTTTGCTTAGTATTTTACATTTGTTGAATATCAACAGCATGTTTACAGAGTGTGTATTTACAAATAGATAAAATTAGGCAAGTTTAAGAAGAAAGATGTGATTACATTTGTAACATACTACCCTATTTTGCTGGATTTTGCAATAATTTCGGGATATTGAAATTCGCTCTCCATCGTTTTTTTAACATTATTTTCCTTTTGATTATATTATGTTAAAAAATAAGGCCGGATAGTGTAATCAATACACTACCCGGCTGGTAATTAATGGTTTGTATGTTCTGCCGTATGTCCTATTCCCGAATCATTCTGGCTGTTTCTTCGAACTCTTCCGGAGTGAATTTGGGCTTGACTTTGCGGAAATCAACGTCGTATTCGTTTTCCATCGGGATCAGGTGAATGTGCGCATGGGGAACTTCGAGGCCGAAAACCACTACTGCCACTCTTTTGCAAGCGATTTTCGCCTGGATTTTTTTCGCCACCCTTTTGGCGAAGACGATCATCCCTTGCAGGGTTTCGTCGTCCAGGTCGAAAATATAATCGATCTCTTTCTTGGGGACGACCAGCGTATGACCTTTCTCGAGGGGATTGATGTCGAGGAATGCCAGAAAATTTTCATCCTCCGCCACCTTGTAGCTCGGGATTTCGCCGTTGATGATGCGAGTGAATATGGATGCCATATGAAAATATGTTTATTGATTGCGTCGTTGCTTGTTGTGGCTTATCGCCTCTTTGAGGTCCCGTAATAAGCGAAGGGAGTTTTAATTTAATTCGGAGAGAAGAATCCTTCTCATCCTTCTATTTTGCATCGTGTCGGCTTCCGAAAAATACGGGAATCGATGCCGATGAGCGTATGTGCCTGTCTTTGGCTACTCCTCCTTGAATTTTGGAGCCATTATCTCCGAATAAAGGACCGCTTTTCGCACGTCGAATTCTTCGGCGATACCGGGGCTATGAGGTTGCTGTTCGGCGTCCGCTCGGGATATGCCGATCTGGTTGCGTAACGGAGATTCCGCTTTTTCAGTTTTTGGGGACTTGCCGGCCGTTTTTCGGAATCCGGACACCGGGGCGGATGTGTCCGCCTCCGCCTGACGGACGGGCTGTGCCGCCGATGCGGAGCGCAACTCTTTTCTTTGCATCTCCTTGAACTTCTTGACCAGCGGGACGATCGTGACTATGACGATCAACAGTGCGCTCCACAGTATTTGGATGATATCTTTGTCCATAGTGCCGATGGTTTAATCCTGATTACGTTTTACGGTGTCTATGCCCTTTATCTTGCGGATTTTGTCCATGATTGCATGCAGGCCCTCCGCATCCTTGACATAAAGGCTGATCGTGCCCTCGAAAATGTTGTCGTGCGTCTGGATATTGATCTGCCGGATATTGATGCTGAAGTCCTCGCTGACCGTTTTTGCCAGGTCGAGCAGTATGCCGGTGCGGTCGATGCCGCGCAGTTCGATGGTCGATAGGTACGACATGGCCTTGTGTTGCGACCATTTGATTTCGTCCTTGAGGATATTGCGTCCGAATTGAGCGGCCAGCCGGTCGAGCTCCTTGCAGTTGGATTTATGCACGATGATACGGTGCGACGCAGGGTCTTTATACCCTACCACGCTGTCTCCCGGAATCGGTTTGCAACATTCGGCCATGACGAATTGCGGTTCGCCTGCCGTTGCCGATTCTTCGGCTTTCGCGCTGTTCGGTTCCGGATTTTCGGCATCGTCGCCCTCCTCGTCCTCCTTTTTGTTGATAAAAAGCGTCCAGAACTTGAGTATCTTGCTGGTGGCATTGACTTTCAGGACCTTGTCCAAGTCTTTTAGATCGACGATCCCCGCCCCGATTTTGCTGTAAAGCTCCTCTTTGTTGTTGGATTCGTAAATCGGGACGATTTTGCGCAGCACACGACCGCTGAGCGGGGTATTGAGTTGCTGCATTCGCTCCTCGAGCATCTTCATGCCCCGTTCGATGTTGTTTTGCCGCTCGCGTTTGAGAAAACTCTTGATCGCCTGCTTAGCTTTGGTCGTGGTGACGATGTCGAGCCATTCGGCTTTGGGGCGTGCGTTGTCGGCGGTGATGATTTCGATCTGGTCGCCGCTGTTGATCTGTGTGGTGATCGGCTCGATCTTGTGGTTGATCTTGGCGCCGATGGCACTGTTTCCGATCTTCGAGTGTATGTCGTACGCGAAGTCCAGTGCGGTGGCTCCGTACGGCATTTTCCGAGCCTCTCCTTTGGGTGTAAATACCGCTATTTCAGATGTGTATAGCGATAATTTGAAGTTATCCAGGAAGTCAACGGCGTTTTCCGTCGGACCATTCAGTGCATCGCGTATCTTTTTGAGCCAGCGGTCGAGTTCGTCCTCGTTGTTCGACAGCGAGGCGTTTTTGTATTTCCAATGAGCGGCGAATCCCCTTTCGGCGATCTCCTCCATGCGTTGCGTGCGGATCTGCACCTCTACCCATACTCCGTCGGGACCCATAACAGTCGAGTGCAACGCTTCGTAGCCGTTGGCCTTGGGCATCGAAATCCAGTCGCGCAGGCGATCCGGTTTCGGCGTATAGATGTCGGTGATAGTCGAGAATATCTGCCAGCACTGTGTCTTTTCCGAGGGGAACGGCAGCGGCTGGAAGACGATCCGGATGGCGAACAGGTCGTAAACCTCCTCGAAGGGAATCTGTTTGCGCTGCATCTTGCTCCAGATCGAGTAAAGGCTTTTGACACGTCCCGAAATTTCGAAGTTGATATGGTCCCGCTTGAGCGCTTCGATGATCGGGGCGTTGAATTTGCTGATGAAGGCTTCGCGCTGTTCTTCGGTCGCTTTGAGTTTTTCCGACAGCTCGGCATATTGTACCGGGAAGCGATATTTCATGCAGAGGTCTTCGAGTTCGCTCTTAATAGTGTACAGGCCGAGCCGATACGCCAGCGGTGCGAACAGGTAAAGCGTTTCACCCGTGATTTTGATCTGCTTGTTGGTAGGCATCGACCCCAGCGTACGCATGTTGTGCAGGCGGTCGGCGATTTTGATCAGGATCACCCGCACGTCGTCCGAAAGCGTGAGCAGGACTTTGCGGAAATACTCCGCCTGCTCCGAAGTATCGGCATTGAATACGCCCGACATCTTCGTAAGCCCATCGACCATCTTGGCGATCTTGGGCCCGAAGATGCGCTCCATATCTTCGACCGTGTACTCCGTATCCTCCACAACGTCGTGCAGCAGGGCGGCGACGACCGATTTGACGCCGAGCCCGATCTCGTCCACGACGATCTTGGCTACGGCGATGGGATGCAGCAGGTACGGCTCGCCCGAGCGACGACGCACTCCGCCATGCGCCTCTTTCGCCAGGAAAAAAGCGCGTTTGATGAACTCCCAGTCTTCGTCGTTTTTACAGATTTTGGTGCACGACTGAAGCAGTTCCTCCCACTTCTCCTTGATTAATCGTTCGTCTTCCGGCGTAAAATCCATACCATCCAATGCTGTTTTAGGGTCCAACTACGAATTTCGACGGATTTCGTACCGACGATCTCGTTTTCTATCGTAAAATATCGTTTTTCGCTTCGTTTCCGGGGTGCCGTTTTATAACTGTCCCGGCTATACCGTGCGTCGCTGCCTGTATTTGTCCGAAGAGAGAAGACTCCGACCGGTCTTTTGGGCGTTTCCTGCCTTTGTTACAGGCCCCGGTCGGCTCTTCATTCGCTTTTTATGCTTTGCGGGCGGCAATCATCGCTTCGCGGACTTTGGCTTCGACTTCGTTGCGGAGCGCTTCATCGTTCTTGAGAAGCTCTTTCACGCTGTCGCGGCCCTGGCCGATTTTGCGGTCGCCGTAAGAGAACCACGAACCCGATTTCTTGATGATTCCGTAGTCCACACCCAGGTCGATGATTTCGCCGATCTTCGAGATGCCCTCGCCGAACATGATGTCGAATTCGGCCTTCTTGAACGGGGGCGCCACCTTGTTTTTGACCACTTTGACGCGGGTGCGGGTGCCGAGCTGTTCCTCGCCGTCCTTGATGACCGACACCCGGCGGATGTCGATGCGGACGCTGGCATAGAATTTCAGTGCATTACCGCCCGTCGTGGTTTCGGGGTTGCCGTACACTACGCCGATCTTGTCGCGCAACTGGTTGATGAAGATGCAGACCGTTTTGGTTTTGGAGATGCTCGAGGTGAGCTTGCGCAGTGCCTGCGACATCAGGCGGGCCTGCAATCCCATCTTGGCATCGCCCATCTCCCCTTCGATTTCCGCCTTGGGCGTCAGAGCCGCCACGGAGTCGATGACGATGATGTCGATGGCGCTCGAGCGGATCAGCGAGTCGGCGATTTCGAGCGCCTGTTCGCCGTTGTCCGGCTGCGAAATCAGCAGGTTATCGACATCCACGCCGAGTTGCTGGGCGTAGGAGCTGTCGAAAGCGTGTTCCGCGTCGATGAAAGCGGCGATACCGCCGGCCTTCTGGGCTTCGGCGATGGCGTGGATCGCCAGGGTCGTCTTGCCCGAGGATTCGGGACCGTAAATCTCGATGACGCGTCCTTTGGGGTAACCGCCTACGCCGAGCGCCATGTCCAGGGTGATCGAACCCGTGGGGATTACCTGTACGTCGGCGACCTCTGCGCTCGACATGCGCATGATCGAGCCTTTGCCGAAATCCTTCTCGATCTTCTCCATCACCGCGTTAAGTACCTTTAACTTGTCGGGATTTGCTTGTGTTTTCTCTGCCATATAGTCGAATTGTTTTTATTTTTTCGTATTTCGTATCCGGTGTCCGGTGCGTAAACCCGGGATTTTCCCGCCTGCCGAACTTTGCTGTTCTGTCGTCGCTGCCCGGCGACCGACGGATCTTCCGACACTGTTCCTGAAAGTCGGAATCGCCGTTTCGCTCCGGGTGTTTTACACAACGGGATTTATTTTTCAAAGTTACGAAATAAAATGCAATTATCGCCATTTCCGGCCGGATTTATGGCTGTTTGCGGATGTAATTCTGTGGTGTGAAGGGGAAATTTGCGGCTGCGTGTCGGGGTGGGTCGTATTTTGGGGAAACAGGGTCGTTCGTTGCCGACGGCCTGAAGAATCCGGGATTTTCGGAGGCGGAGGATATGGTCGGCGAATCGACTGCCTCCGGTGTGGTTCAATGTCCGGGTGCAACCGGATTGGAGAAGTGTATGCGTGCCGGTGTCGGGGATGGTTTTGTCCGGAGTGACAACAAGCGGAAGGCGACGGAGTTTGCGGGCTTGTATGGCATCGGAAATATCGAGTCGTCGGTAAGTTTTTCGCAAATTTGTGATTCGGGAGGAGATGAAAAAAGTCCCGGCGGGTTATGCCAGGACCAGTTTTTCGAGCTCTTCCATCTGTCGCTGAAAAGCCTTGTCCGTTTCGATCTGGTTCGATACCGCCTTGCAGGAGTGCAACACCGTGGCGTGGTTGCGTCCTCCGATAGCCGAACCGATGGCGATCAGCGGGGATTTGGTGTGCTGCTTGGCCAGGTACATGGCGATCTGACGCGCCTGAGCCACTTCGCGGGTTCGTTCGGGCGAATTGAGGCGCTGGATGTCGATATGCAGGAAGTCGCAGACGACTTCGATGATGTGCTCGATTGTGATCTCTTTTTGGCATACCCGGACATAGACCTTCAGAATCTCCTTGACGAGCGACAGGGAAACTTTCTTGCCCATATAGACGGTATTGGCTACCAGGGCCGACAGAGCGCCCTCGATTTCCCGGACGTTGGCGGAGATATTGTCCGCCAGGTAGCGGACGATTTCGTCCGTAAGCTGGAGGCCGAGTTTCTGAGCCTTGATTCTGATGATCTTGACTTTGGTGTCGTAGTCGGGCGTGTTGAGCTGGGTCGAAAGTCCCCACTTGAAGCGGGTCAGCAGTCGCTGTTCGATGTCCTTCAGCTCCACGGGCGGTTTATCCGAGGTAAGGATCAACTGTTTGCCTGCCAGTTGCAAGTGGTTGAATATGTTGAAGAAGGCGTTCTGGGTGCCGGTTTTTCCCGTGAGCTCCTGGATGTCGTCGATAATCAATACGTCGATCATCTGGTAGAAATGGATGAAATCCGGAATTTCGCCGTTCTTGTAGGCGGTCTGGAATTGCGCCTGGAACTTGTTCATCGAGACGTAAAGCACCTGCAGTTCGGGGTGGCGCTGCCGCACTTCGTGGCCGATCGACTGCACGATGTGGGTCTTGCCCAGTCCGGAGTTGCCGTATATATACAGCGGGTTGAAAGGCGTATGGCCCGGATCGACCGCGACGGCCATACCCGCCGAACGGGCCAGGCGGTTGCACTCCCCTTCGATGAAGGTTGCGAACGTGTAGTTCGGGTTGAGCTGCGGGTCGATGACGATCTTCTTGAGACCCGGAATGACGAACGGATTTTTTATATTTGCCGTGTTGGTCTGGGTGCTGAACTGCGAAATCGCCGTCGTATCGGCTTCTTTCGACACTGGCACGCTCTGTGCGTCGTTTTTGGGAACGGCGTAGTGCAGGCGGATCTCCTGTCCGTAGAGCTGGGAGATGATCGGCCGCAGGAACGGAATGTAGTGCTTCTCGATCTGATAGACGTAGCTCATGTTGGGCACGCACAGACGAAGCGTCTTGCCGTCGAATTCGAGCGGCACGATGGGTTTGAACCACTTCACGAACTCCTCTTCGGTCGTTCGGGACTTGATCTGGTCCAAACAAGTTTGCCATTTTTCGCAATATGTCTGTGCGGGAGCTAACATCGATGGAGGGTGTATCCGTTTTTTTTGGTAGCACAAAGTTGTAAATAAATTTGTGAAAATGGAGCGGCAAAATGCTTGCAAAAGTCGATACTTTTACTATAGAAAAAAGGATGTGGCAGGCTCCTCTTTTTTAACTTGCTGATAGTGAATATTGGAAATAAAATATGTATATTTGCGTATAAAATTTTTGGAGGATAACAGCTTTAAGCTATAAATAAAACCAATGTAGTTATGGAAAACGGATTAGAACAACAAGTGCTGGCGAAAGCCCAAAAATGGCTCGACGGCAATTATGATGCAGAGACTAAAAAACAGGTTAAATACCTGATGGATAATGATATGAAAGAACTTGTAGAGAGTTTTTACAAGGACCTCGAGTTCGGTACGGGCGGTCTTCGCGGGGTCATGGGAGTGGGCACCAATCGTATGAATATCTATACGGTAGGTGCTGCGACGCAGGGTCTTTCGAACTACCTGAAGCGCAATTTCGCGGGCGAGGAAATCCGGGTCGTCGTAGGGCACGACAGCCGCAACAATTCGCGGATGTTCGCCGAGCGCGTGGCCGACATCTTCGCCTCGAACGGATTTACCGTGTTCCTGTTCGACGCACTGCGTCCGACGCCCGAGTTGAGCTTTGCGATCCGGGAGCTGAAATGTCAGTCGGGCGTGGTCGTCACGGCTTCGCACAACCCCAAAGAATACAACGGCTACAA
>OOCJ01000417.1_pt1 | contig 32897 bp, 28 predicted proteins | sample 1671481 | NCBI WGS metagenome assembly OOCJ01 (sample SAMN06348161, study PRJEB24527) | human gut metagenome | biome: human gut; feature: ankylosing spondylitis patient; material: feces | host: Homo sapiens | place: China | collected 2015-10 | reverse complement strand
TTAAGCCGCTAAATTATCATTTTCCTACGAAGGGAGGGATGAAAATGGACAAGGAAACATTGATCAGAATTGCCGAAGAACTTCACCAAGGAGCTTTCGACGCAAAAGCCTACTACCTGATCATGCAGCAGTATCGGAAGAACCAACGTAATTATGCCGAAGAAATGAAGGTTTCGCCAGCATTCTACCATATTGTCTATGATGCTCTGATGAAAGCCTGTTTCATGGAGATTGCCAAACTGTATGATAGCTCGAATGGTGTCGTGTCCATTGGAACCCTCCTTGCTAAATGCGAGGAAAATCAAGACCTTTTCCCGAAGTACAGAGAAACTTTGACGGTGGATCATGACGGAACAACCTTTTCCTACCCGATCCCATATCAGCACCAACTCAAGCCACAAGAGGAATGCTTCTTTAAGAACCGGGTTGAGGCAGATAGAAAACTCTTCGCAGCGTTTGATATTCCTGATGCGGACAATGTTTCTGTTCGGGTGGATTTGACTTTCCCGGAGTTTTTGGATCTATATCAGAAACGTTTCAACGGACTGAGCAAAAAGAGAGAGAATATCCGAATGCAGAGAAACAAACTCTATGCCCACAACGATGAGCAGCGCATCGTGAACAGTGAGAACCTTCCGGACCGTTACCCTATTTCCTATCCGGACGTTCAGGAAATGATAGACTTTGCGCTTGATTGTACGGGCTTGATTCTTGGTATTCTTACAGATGTAAACCGCGCAAAGCAATACTCTAATATAGATGACTGGGAAGGAACGCTCATGCTGATACGCTTAGGATTAAAGTATCAGGAATACGACTTCCAACAAAGCGAGAAAGCATTTGAAGAAGAAATGCGAAGACAGTTAGGGGGAAATGATAATGGCGAACTTCAATGAGCATTCTCTTGAAATGTCCATCATGGATTTGTTTCAAGATGAAGGGTATATCTATTTGAATGGTGAGCAGATCCACCGTGAACGCTCTGAGGTTCTGCTTATCGACGATCTGCGGAAATACCTCCTGAACAGGTATGCCTCAGAGGGACTTACCCCAAGCGAAGTTGATAGCATCATCCTTCGCCTGAGGTCTATTTCCGGTACGATCTACGAAGCAAACAAAGCAGTCTGCAAAATGATTTGTGACGGCTTCATCTTCAACCGTGAGGATCACACAAAGAAAGACATTTACATTGAGCTGATTGACTTTGATGAGCCAGAGAAAAACGTGTTCAAGATCGTCAATCAATTTGAAATTGAAGGCATCAACAACCAGCTACGCATACCGGACGGGATTGTCTTCATCAACGGCATTCCTGTTGTTGTGCTTGAGTTCAAGAGCGCAGTCAAAGAAAACACAACGATCATGGACGCCTATACTCAGCTTACCGTGCGTTATCGCCGTGATATTCCTGAACTCTTCAAGTATAACGCCTTCATCGTCATAAGCGATGGTGCAAATAATAAATACGGTTCCTTCTTCTCCCCGTATGACTTCTTCTATGCGTGGAGAAAGATTGAAGCTGACGATAAAGAATTGGACGGCATCAATTCCCTTGTAACTATGGTGAGCGGACTGTTCCGCAAAGAACGCCTTTTGGCAGTTATCAAGGATTTTGTCTATTTCCCTGATAGCTCAGATAAAGACCTCAAGATTGTCTGCCGCTATCCTCAGTATTTTGCTGCGGTCAAGCTGTTTGAGAATATCAAGGCGCATCTCAGACCGGAGGGGGACGGCAAGGGAGGTACATATTTTGGCGCGACAGGCTGCGGAAAAAGCTATACCATGCTCTTCCTCACAAGAATGCTTATGAAGAGTACCTTCTTCCATAGCCCTACAATCCTGATTATTACCGACCGAACGGATTTGGATGACCAGCTATCAAAGCAGTTTGTAGCATCCAAGAAGTACATTGGTGACGAAACCGTTGTGAGCATTGATTCCCGCGAAAAGCTGCGTCAGGAACTTCAAGGCAGGACAAGCGGCGGGGTGTACATGACCACCATCCAGAAGTTTACCGAGGATTTGGAGCTTCTGACGGATAGAGCGAATGTAATCTGTATATCCGATGAGGCACACCGTAGCCAGATAAACCTTGATCAAAAAGTCAAAGTCACCGCTGAAGGTGTAGAGCGAACCTATGGATTTGCAAAATATCTACATGACTCTCTCCCAAACGCAACCTATGTCGGTTTCACTGGTACGCCCGTAGATGGCACGATTGAAGTCTTCGGTCCGGTTGTTGATGCCTACACAATGACAGAGGCAGTCAAAGACGGTATCACAGTCAACCTTGTCTATGACGGACGCGCTGCGCGGGTTACGCTTGATCAAGCAAAGGTTCGGGAAATTGAAGATTATTATGACCGTTGTGCTGTTGAAGGCGCAAATGAGCATCAGATTGAGGAGAGCCAGAAGGCGGTTGCTCATATTGATGCAATAATCGGCGATCCTGACCGACTTCACGCGGTTGCGGAGGACTTTATCAACCACTATGAGACCCGCGTTGCCGAAGGAGCTACTGTTGCAGGAAAAGCAATGTTTGTCTGTTCCAATCGCAAGATAGCATACGCTTTTTATCAGATTGTTGTCGGAATGAGACCGGAATGGGCAGAGAAAAAGGTCTGCCCTGACGGAATTGAGCTGACAGAAAAAGAACAAAAAGAACTCAAACCCATTGAGAAGATCAAGCTCATCATGACACGAAATAAAGATGACGAGCCTGAGCTTTATGAAATGCTGGGAACGAAGGATGATCGCAAGGAGTTTGACCGTCAGTTTAAGAACGTTAAATCAAACTTCAAAATTGCCATCGTTGTTGATATGTGGCTTACTGGCTTCGACGTACCGGCACTTGACACAATCTACATCGACAAGCCCATCCAGCAGCACAGCCTTATCCAGACGATTTCCCGCGTCAACCGCGTCTATACCGGCAAGGACAAGGGCTTGATCGTGGACTACATCGGCATTAAGAAAAACATGAATCTCGCCCTCAAGAAGTACACCAACTTTGAGAGCGATGAGTTTGAAGGCGTCGAGCAGTCTATCACGATTGTCAAAGACCAGCTCGATGTCTTGGCTCAGATGTTCCACAACTTCAATAGCACAGATTACTTCAACGGCTCACCAAAAGAGCAGCTTGCTTGCCTCAATCGTGCTGTTGAGTATGTACAGCTCACGGAGGATTTGGAAACTCGCTTTATGGCGGCAGTCAAACGCATGAAACAAGCGTTCAACCTATGCAGTTCAAGTGAGGCTATCTCTGATAAAGAAAAGGACTATCTGCACTTCTACTGTGCTGTGCGCTCTATTCTTTTCAAACTCACAAAGGGCGATGCCCCTGACATTTCACAAATGAATGCCCGTGTCCGTGAGCTTCTTGAAGGTGCAATCCAATCTGATGGTATAGAGGAATTGTTTGAAACAGGAAAGCATATCTCTGTTGATATTTTCAGCGACGAGTATCTGGATAAGATCAACGCAATCCAGCTACCGAACACCAAAATCAAGGTATTGCAGCGGCTTCTCTCTCAGGCGATTGATGAGTATAAAAAGGTCAACCGTATCATGGGCATGGAGTTCTCTGACCGTCTCAAACGGGTTGTTGATGAGTACAATAATCGCCGTCGTGATGAGGCTTTCGCTAACGAAGTTCTTGACGATGTAGCGGAACAACTTGCGAAGCTCCTTGAAGAACTCAAAAAGGAAAAAGACTCCTTCAAGGGTATGGGGATTGACTATGAAGAAAAAGCCTTCTATGACATTCTCAAGGCAGTTGCCAAGAAGTACGAGTTTGAGTACCCGGACGATAAGATGATTGAATTGTCGAAGCGGATCAAGATCATTGTCGATGACAAAGCTAAATACACCGACTGGTCTACCCGTGATGACATTAAGGCAAATCTGCAAGTTGACCTCATACTGCTACTGGATGAATTTGACTATCCCCCCGTAACCATTGATGATGTTTACAAGGAGGTTCTGGAACAAGCTGAAAACTTCAAAAAGTACGCTCAATAACCCGCGTTCCATCGAAAGGAGTAGATCATGGGCAATTCAGTCATGTTGAATGGCAATGAATATGCCGGGGAACAGATTGCCTATAAAGACAGCACCTACGAGCTTGTATCGAAGGTTGCCTACCTGATCGGCGTCCCGCTCCGTATTTTTCAAAATGAACACGAGCCGCCGAAGATAGAGATATACAACCGGCTTGAACAGGATAAAAATGCCCGCATCATTCGTAATCTATGTATCATCCGCACCGCCATTGAGCGCAACTACCGGAAAATAAATGACATTATGCGAATGGAGTATCGAGGGCTGCTTTCAATGCCAGAGATCATCCCGGCTTCCAGTATGCAGCAGCTTTCAAACGACGGTATCAACTTTATCAAGAAGTCGAGTACAAAGCTCTGTCACCATATTATAGAGATCAACCGGCTGATTTCAGACCGCATTAACAACTGCAAAAGCCTCTTTCCAATCTGGATTAACTGGGCATACATAAAAGAACTCTTCATCATGCCAAACGGTTTGACAGAGGACGGAACGAAAGATGCTGCGGACATCTATTACGCAAGTCTCCCCTACTACCCCTATCAAATGTATATCAACTGGGTACCGATGGACGAGGGTAATGTCCTCTATAATGATAAGAAGTTTGCTACCCTGCTTTATCAATGGCATTGCGACGCCTTCACGGAATACAGTAAAGTCTCCGATGCAGGGGCTTTTGTAAAAAACAATATCTATGACTTCATAGATGACAGTGAGAAGACCGTATTGGTGGTGGACTGCGAAAACTCCGACCCGTACAAGCTGTGCGCCACGCTCAAAAATCTTGATTATGAAGTCATGCAGAAAATTACGGCGATCATTCTCTTTGATGACGTACATACTGCTACGGCATGGCGCATTCTCGAAAACTACACCCGCATCCCCGTTGAACATATCATGATTGAGCGGATCAAGCAGAACAAATCACTGGTAGACATCAAGCTCACCGCAAGAGCCTGTCAGGAACACTACCAGAAGCAAGTGGATTCCTTCGTCATCGTCTCAAGCGATTCCGACTACTGGGGGCTTATCTCTTCCTTGCCGGACGCCAGATTCCTCGTCATGATAGAGCGGGAAAAATGCGGACCGGATATGAAAGCGGCACTTGCAGAATCCGGGATATTCTACTGCTATCTGGATGACTTCTACTCCGGCAACAGCGAGGACATCAAGAAAAACGCACTATTCAAGGAGATGTACCGCTGGATTGACAACTCCGTTCACCTGAATGTCAACGATATGTTTGATGCAGCTCTGCGAAACACGAGGATCGAAATGTCGCCCGCAGAGCGGCGGCAGTTCTATGAGAAGCACATCAGGCACATGACGCTGACCATCGACGAGAACGGAAACGTCAGCATTGAACTGAAACGCGGATAGCCTTGGTTTCTATTCCGGGAGGAATGTGGATGGACAACAGATTCTATTTTGGATTCAATACATCGGAGGAACGGAAAAAGCGCAGAAAGGCAGAGCTGTACTCCATGAGTGAGCAAGTCAGCACCTTCTTTTGGGATGAAGCCCCGCAGCATGGATTGGAAATGCGTGAGGGGCAGCAGGATATGTCTTTTGAGATTGTGGACGCCCTCATAAACGATCAGCATTTTGCGATTGAAGCTGGCGTGGGCATTGGAAAGTCCTTTGGCTATCTTGTGCCGGTGCTGCTGTACAGCAAACGCATGAACAAGCCGGTTATCATCGCAACCTCGACCATTGCGCTTCAAGAGCAGCTCTGGCGCGATGTCCACGCGGTAATGCCCCTTCTTGGGCTGAACAGAGATGTCATCCTCGCAAAAGGACAGACCCATTATCTCTGCAACAAACGCGCAGATGAGTATATGTGTGACCCGAAGGCTGACCCACCGGACGCGCTCAAAGAAGGAATCCAGCAGGGGTATGAGGAACGCAAGGATTTCCCGGAGGTTTTGCCGCAAGGCGTCTGGGACAAGGTAAATGTGCAGCGGTTCAGCATGAAGAATTGCGGCTCCTGTGAAAAGAAGTGCAAGTATTACAAGGTCCGTGCAGCATTGAAGTTTACGGATGGAGTGGTACTGTGCAATCAGGATTTTCTAACCCAGCATTTCATGAAACTCCGGCGCGGTCAGGAAGGGCTGATTAACGCCGCCGCTGATCTGCTTGTCGTGGATGAAGCACACAACTTGGATGATAAGGTGCGAAGTGCCACAACGGAGCGTTTCGGGCAAGGTATGCTCTTTGGAATGATTAAGAGCGCATTCTATGAGCTGCGATCCTTTGACCAGAGCAGTGTGTCAGGTGAAAAGCGAGAGGCAGAGAGCGCAATCATCGCCTTCTATAACTGCCTGAAAGCACAAGTCCAAAAGCAGATCAACGAGGCAGAGCAGAATATGCGCTACGCTGACCGCTTTTTCTTCGACAACAATGGCAGTGCGATTGAACTGCTTACCGAGATGAACGCCGCCATACACAACCTTTCGTCCAGCATTCAGATTTATTCCAGCATGGATTTCAGAAACAACCGTTCCTTTGCTGCCTCTGATGATTTGGATGCCGTCAGCGAGTCCCTTTCAGAGCTTCTTGACCGGATAGATGATATGTTGATCTGGATTGAGCAGCACGGCAGCAACACGGAACTCGTCTATTGCCCTAAAAACACAAAAGAAATTGTGAGCCGCCTATACTTCAATGGTGATGAAAGAACCATCTTGACCTCTGCCACGCTGACGAACGCCACGAGCGGGTCTCTGGAAGAACAGTATTCTTACTTTATCAGCAATACCGGCTTTCCCGCTGGTGATCGCGGCTGCTTATCCGAGCCAAAGCCTTCCCCATATCCATACGATGAACACGCCATGATCTACTATTGCGACGATCTCCCGCACCCGACCAGAGAACATGAAGCCTTCATTGAAAAGGGCGTGGAGCGGCTGCTTGAGATCCTGAACATTTCCAATGGAAAGGCACTCGTGCTGTTTACGGCAAAGACCGACATGGAAGAGGTCTACTCCATTCTCAGCCAGAAGAACCTTCCGTATAAAATCCTGATGCAGCAGCCGGGATCGTCGCAGGACAAGGTGCTGCTTGAGTTTAAGGAAGATACGAACTCCGTGCTTCTGGGGACGGGTGCATACTGGGAAGGCATCAGCATTGAAGGAAAAAGTCTTTCCAATGTTATCATTTTCCGACTTCCGTTTCCTGTCCCCGATCCGATTATCGAGTATAAGTGTTCCGTTGCTAAGGATGCTCTGATGGATGTTCGCGTTCCCGAAATGATTATCAAACTCAAGCAGGGTATCGGGCGATTGATCCGTAATTTCACAGACACAGGCATTGTTTGCATCATCGACCGAAGACTGCGGGACGAGCCGCCGGAACGCTATCATGACATCGCATGGGACTCCCTGCCTATCAAGAATCGTACAAGCAGTCTGGATGAGCTAAAAAGGTTTTACGAAAGTCTGCCCTCAGCCAAGGAATGATGATACAAACGGCAGTCTCTTCGGAAACATAGAGCAGCCCCCAAAAAACGAGAATCAGAAAACGGAGGTGTATCATGATGTACAATGAAAATCTGCACGAAGAAGAACGACATTTGATCCAGCAGATTGCCGAACAAACAGAGAGAGGAAAAATCGACTGGGAACTGACAGAGTACAATCCGCTGTCATTTCTGAACGAGGACAAGATAGACAAAAACCCAGCAGTAATCGGTCAGTCTTTCTCCTTTGAGGCAATCATCGGCGGCTCTCGTTACGAACTTGATGTCATGGAGAATATTGATGTGCCGTCTGGTATGGGAGACTACACCATAACCTTGACGCGGGATGAAATCGAAAATTATCTTAAAATTGAGGATGCGCTTTCCTTTGACTGTGACCGCTATGAATGCTCGCCGGAGGAAGTGGCAGAACGATTTGCGGATAGCCCCATTGTACGTCTCTGCAACGCCATCATTCCCACCACGCTTGAGCAGGAGGATTTAGAAGAGGTCTTCACATGGGCAAGGTTTTTCAACGAGGTCGGGATTTCTGCAAAGCTGATGAATCATCCGCTGACCAAGCTCTGTGAAAAGCTGTTCGACGAACACCGTCTGATGGACTTCCATCGCTGCGTCTTGGATGTGGACTATCGAAAGCAGCTCCTAAATGAACTGGCTCATAACTAAGACACGAAAAAACGCCCCCGACACTGTGCCAGACGCACAGTGCCGGGGGCGTTCCCGTTTCCAGCGATTTATTTTTCCCTCGGCAATGGACTGTCCATAAGGTGACACTTTCCGTTTTACGAAGCCGCGAAAATTCGATGTGTTCCGTGGAGATGTTCACTGGGCAGCATACGCCGTACTCGTTTCCAATAATCACTGAGCAGTGCAATGTGTATTCACTATCGGGAAATACTTCACGGTTTTCACGACGCTTGATTTAGAAGGGGGATTTTTGCCTTATTCCTGCGTGACTTCAAGGGAAGCCGGATTGATGACGATGATGGACTTGCCCTTTTTGTGGGCATACCTCACGGTATTTCCAGTTCCGCTGGGGCATCCATTCCATACTGCGAGAATATAATCGGCGTGATCGACCATGTACCGATTTCTCTTGTCCATGCAGTCCGGCGTGTACTCCCGTTGCAGCATGGTCTCCTTGTCACACTTTGCCGCGATATTATAATACCGTTCCCGTGAAGCCACAGACCATTTGATCGCTTGTGTCTCACAAGGGATTGCGCTTTCCAGAGTAATGTGAGGGTATTTTGATTTCAAATCAAGTACAATTTCCGCAGCATACATATCAACACCAAGAGCCATGCCGGTAATAAAATGCGTGACACCCTCGTTCTCGATGAGTGCTACAATCTGATCCCGCATAACAGACTTCAAAGAAGTACAACGCTTATCGGATTCATCAAAGCCGAATGGAAGACTCTGCGGTCTATGACCGGTAAACGCACAAGTCTTGCCTTGAACGGATTGCTTTGCAGCTTTTTGAGCAGACATTCTAAACTCAATAATGCGCGACATGACACCCCTTCTTTCACTCTTTTGGTAGGTAACTCCATTCTATCACCCTCATCACGGACAGTCAACGCATTGTCGTTAGTAAAATCAACGACGGCGTACCGTGGATAATGACACCGCCGTTAGGTACACTAAATGCAAAGGTGGTGAGGCTATGCGAGAGAAGAAGGACATCAATATTGAAATCGGCGGCAATATTCAAGTGGCAAGAGAACAGGCGGGCTATACGCAGGACACGCTCTCAGAAATGCTTGGCATGACGCCGAATCACCTGAGTGCCATTGAGCGTGGTGCATCCGGTATCTCTCTTGAAGCCTTGCAGCGTCTTTGCCGTTTGCTCGGCGTCAGCGCAGACCGAATTATTTTTGGGACTGACGATCCAGAAGCGGAAGCCCTTGCGCTTGCCAGACGTATTTCGGATATAAAGCCGGAATACCGGCAACAGGTTCAAGAGCTGCTATCCGCTATTTTGAATATGTCATAAAAAAAGAGCCTCTGCCGACACCCAAAACGGGCATCGACAGAGGCTCTTGGTTCGTTTTCCGGGCATTCAAACAAGTGCCGAAATCGACACTTATTTCCGCGCTAAGGATGAAACCGCGCAGGGAATACAATCACTTAGGTTGGTCAATTTGCGTCGCTCTGAGGCTTACAATCACAGGCTTTTTCGACCCCTAATTGTCTACTCTGCGCCCCCTTCCGGGAGAAGTGCGGACAGGCGATGAGATCCGCACGGAAGCTCTGCTTGCAGCTATGGACGCAGCGGACACAGAAGCGGTTATACTTCCGGCGTCCGCTGTCTCCGATGAAGAACGACCACTCCTGCCGCCATTTCTGACTTCTGCTCACAGCTCAATCTCTCCTTTGTGCTTTTGGGGAGGGCAGCATTCCTTCTGCTTTTCAGCCTTTGCGGACTTGAGCCTTTCCATGATGGAGGACTTTTCGCCGGTTTCGGGGGCTTTGACCGCTGCGGTCTTGTCCTCCTTCGGGCCGTTGTTGATGATCCCATCAATCATGCCGTAGTCATCCTCCATCGACATCTCCGCCGCCTTGAGGTAGTTTTCCTTCTCAAGAGCTGCCATCCAGCTTTCCTTGCTGATACCGAGCATTCCGCCCTTTGCCGCATGATCGGCAATCTCTTTGGCATCTACGCACAAGCCCTCGGTGTTATCGGAATAGAGACGGTAAACCTCGCAACCCTTCTCCAAAGCCTTCTCAGCCGCCTCCTGACCGGCGGGAAGAACACCAGCCCATGCGTAGCCGTAGTCCTTCATATCCTGAACGGAGAGCGCGGGATCGGGCATTTCCGGCACTTCCTTGACCTCAAGGTCGAGAAGGCGGAGCGTGTCATCGTCAAAGCCGTTGTAGACATCATCAAGGACGAGCTTGCCGCGCTCATCGACGATGATGCAAGCCGCCTCATCGCCGTAGGTGTCATGCTCCATCAGATAAAAGCTGTGACCGCCGACTTCGTGCTGGTCAATGGTGTGCCACGTCCCGATGTGACCGGCAACCGTCAGCCCGGAGGTGTCGGCGTTCATCTCGAAGTCCTTCTGCTCGATGCTTTCCTGCTTCTGCTGCTCCTTCGAGATCATGGGGATCGCCACAATCTTATCGCCCAGCTTGACAAACTGCTCCGGCACTTTGAAGTGGTCAGCGAACTTCTGCATCTGCTCTACGGTCAGAGAGCCGAAGCTGTCATCCGTCAAGCCGACCACCATGAATGTTCCGGCAACAACATCGTAGATGTCACCGTCCTCATCACGCAGAGCGCGGTTCAGGGGTAGCCCTTCCAGCTTGCCTTCCTCGTTGCAGACTAAGGCAACCGGGTCTTCGTAGGGATAAATTGCCTCGATGCAGCCGCCGACCTCATGCTGCAAGGACTCAAGACCGGAGTCAATCTCCTTCACATAAGGCTCCTTTCCCGGCTCAACGACGAGAACGGCGATGGTGCTGTCACGCTCGGCGTCTTCCCCTGAGCCGGTGATCCGGTATTCGTCGGGAATATCGTCCAGCTCACCGTTAAACTGTCTGTCCCAGCGTTCGCTTGCGACGCGGACATAGCCCTCATCGGTGAAGCGTCCCTGTTCATCATAAGCGATGTCGTGACCATAGCGTTCATAGTCGATGTAGTCTGCCAGAGGACCGAGATCCTTTTCGGAGTAGATACCGGCTTCGTTGGCATAGTAATAGCCGAGGTCATATTCGTCGTTGATACCGGGCATGATGTCGTAGCAGTCCAGATTGAACGTTAGGTTGATGAGATCGTCGATGTCGCTGACCTCATCGCAGCCAGATTCCATGATGGCAACGAGCTTTTCCTGATCGCTCAGGGAAAGCTCGTCAATCAAGGCGGCGAGGTAGTTGAGCTTATCAAGGCTCTCGTACTCGCCAAGCATCTTCTGAACGCCATAGATCGGGCATTCGTAGTCGGTGATAAACCACTCTTCGTAGGGCTGACCGAACTCATCCTGCTTGCCGATCCCGATACGCTCAAAGACCTTCTGCATCTCTTCCTCGGTGGTGGGCAGCTTCACCCACTCACCGACCAGCATACCCTCGTTGTACTTGCCAAGGTTCGTGACGAAGGCTTCAAAATCACCGTCTAATACGGGCATAGGCATCCTCCTTTCAGTCATCCACCATGCCGTCCGGCATGATATACAGTTCCTCAAACTCCGCGTCGGTCATGGCTTCGAGCTTCCGGACGGTCTTATACATCAGCTCCGCAATCTCACCGTCCATGTCGTCCAGGGTGACGCTCTTCATATCGTCGATCAGTCGCTTCCGGCTGGACGTGTTGAAGCAGCACATGAGGTTGAGTTCTTCTACGGTAAAGTTTTTCATATCAGAGTTCCATATCCTTTCCTTTCAATTTCTGCGGCTTCGGTGTGTGGGGCGGCTGTGCTTTCTGCGCGGATTTCAGCTTGTCGCGGATGGATTCACGGGCAGGGGGCTTCTTCGGGATGGTGTCGTAGATGGCAGTCCCGGCATCCTCCACATAGGAGCGGACATACTGGATGCTCTCAGAAAAGCGGATGGGGCGGTTCTTGTCCTCGATGTTGGTCAGCCGGACTTCATCAGCGGCAAAATCAACCGCGTCAATCCTGCACTTGATGCCGTCCACATTCAGCGTCGCACCGACAGGAATGTAATCTACGGCTTTGAGTTCCTTAAAGGTCTCGCCGTCCTTGCTAAGAAAGACATCCGCGCCGGACTGCCAGAGCTTCTTTGATGCTGCTACCCATGCAGTTTCACGGAAGCCGGTCACCGGCATGGAGGGCTTACCGCGCACCTTCTTCTCAAGGAGCTTCGTGCCGAGCAAGGGCGCGGCTTTTTCCGCGTCCTTGCCGTACAGCTCAAAATAGCCGTTCTGGGCAAAGCAGACCAGCGCGTCGGGATGAGCCTTTTTGACTGCCTTGTACTTGCGGAGTTCTGCAACGGGCAGAGGTGAAAGCGCCTCTGTCCTTTCTGCCTCCGGCAGTCTGTCGCGGCGGCTTTTCTGTTTGGTCAACACTTCTGCCAGAGCCTCAGCATCCTTCGGGAGCGTCCGGTGGGCTTGTACGCCGCCATGCTCACCGACCAGAGACATTGCCTCGTCGAAGCTGCTGCGGCAGGGGGCTTCCAGCACAAAGCCATCTGCAAAGGTCAGCCGGTCGTGATCCGGCGCAACCGAGTTCTGCGCCACATTTGCCGCCTGTTCCCGGTAGTTGATCTCAAAGACATCTCCGAAGACCTTGCCGCGCTTAACGGCTTTCGGGACAATGACACGAGCAATGCACTCGTCGTAGGTCTGTTCCGCGTAAAAACGGAAGGTGTTGTGATCTCGCGTTCCCTGAATAAAGACCTGATTTTCATTGAGGCAGTGCGTTCCATGCGGACGGCAGAACCACATCAGCGTTTTGCCTTCGGGATTCTGGCTTTCGGCGGCGCGGCGGATGATGCGCTTGTCGATGTCGAAGTCTTCCTTGTAGCTGTCTACATGACTGTCCACGAGCTTCTGCAGCTCCGCAACGATGTCAACATCTGTGTATTTCTTCATGCGTCTCCTTTCTCACAACTCCATGTCGTGCGTTTTGGATTTGACCGGGGACTTCTTCTCCGGCTGCTGTTTTGCGGCAGTCCTGAGCTGATCACGGATGGAGGGCTTTTCCTGTTTCTGCTCCTGCTTGACGTATTCCAGCGTCGGCACCAGCTCACGGTAACAGCCCTGTGTTTTCCGCGCCGCATGACGGCGATGGATTTTGAACAGCGGCTCACCGTTCTGCGTGACCGTGTTGCCTTCGATCCTGACGCCGTTCCGCGCCAGCAGATTGAAGGAATGGTTAGAGGCGCGATAGGACGCCCGCATTCCGTCGTTATTATAGGCAATCTGCCCCTTGAGCGTGTCCATGACGGCAGCTTTGATTGCCTTCTCTTCGGCAGTCAGGCGGTGCGCCTTCGGTGCTTTTGCCGCTTCCTCCGGCAAGGGAGCAAAGGGAGACTTGACCTCCACGGTTTTTACCTCAATCGAGGTGATCTCATCGTTCTCCCATGCAACGACCTCCGGGTCTCTTTCCTCTGTTTTCTCAGAAGTGACTTCCTTCTCAGGTTCGGTCTGCTGGCGGAACGCATCGACGAAAAGTGCCGTCAGTCCGGGATTGGGTTTATCCACAAGGAAGCGGGAGGCATTCTCGGGGCAGACCTCAACGCTCTTTGCCCATTTCTTGAGGGGCTTCGGAATGCGCCCGTCAAAGTCTTTCTGCTGAATGGTGTTTGCGAGGACATACCGGACGCGCTCCGGAGAGAACTGCTCAAGGACGTTTTTCACGGCGGCATCCGCATCCAGCCGGTTATCTGCGTAGTTAGAGCTGATCGCCGCTTCAATCGCACGGCGGCATTCCTCATTTGCAGCAAGGGAGACGCGATAGGCGTCCATCTCACCGGCTTCATAGGCGTAATTCGCCGTCTCGCGGTAAATAGGGGCTTCCGGCTTTTCTTCCAGAAGGGCTTCCTGCTCGACAGACTGCGCTTTCTCTGCCAGCAGCACCTTGAGCTTGGCGTCAATGCCCTCGATCATCTCAGCCGCCGTCTTGCGGATGGTGTCCAGTGAGCTTTTCAGCTCTTTGGTTTCCTTGCCGGAAGACCAACCGGCGATGTACCCGAAGGAGTAGTCCGAGGTTTCAATGCCGTACCGCTGACAAACCGTGTAGGCTACGCTTTCTGCCTCAACCTCTTTGGTATGCCGATCCTTCCTGTCTTCGGGTGCGGTTTTCTCGTCCGGCTTGACGGCGTGGAGCTTTGCGTGAGCGATCTCATGAATGGCGGTCTTGACCGTCTGAATTTCGCTCATGCCCTCCTGAATGGCAATGCGGCTTTCAACCGGAGAGAAGAATCCCTTCGCGCCGCCCGGAATATCCTCAAAGGAAATGGGGACGGGAGACACCTGCTTGAGCGCATCGAAGAACGCCTCGTAGTTCTCGACGGTGCCTTTCAGCTCATCAACGATGATGTCAGGAAGCTCTTTTCCGTCCGTCTGAGAAACATCAAAGACGCTCACCACCTTGAAGGCAGGACGCAGAACCTCGACCGTCTCCGTGACAGCCTTTCCGTCTGTGCCAATCACCGGCTTCTGCGTCAAAGGGTCAATCTTCTCGCGCTCTTCCTGCGCCTTGTACGGCGCGGGTGCAAGAATCTTGATCCCTTTTTCACCCTTTAGAACCTGACGGTCAAAGTTACGCTGCCACGAGGTATAACCGGCAACGTAGGTTGCTTCCGGCTTCTGCATTGCAATGAGCAGCGTGTTGTTGAAGGAATAGTTGTAGAACTTGGACATCGTGCGGAGATATTCCTTGAACCGCTCGGATTCAAACAGCTCCTTGATGCCCTGTTCCAGCTTGTCCGTGATTTCGCGGACTTGCTGTGCATTTCTGTTTTCAGCCATCTCAAACCTCCATTTCGTATTTGCTTCGGGGAGAAGAAAACCCCGTCTGAGATTTGCTCAATAAACGAGCCTTTACCTCAGACGGGGTTTCTCTGCGTGTCAGCCGACGATGAAAGATGTTATCCTCCTTCTCCCATTCAATCAGTCTGTCAAACATCTCCGGGTGTTTTGTAATCATGTGCAGCAGCTCTTCGTCGCTTGCGTTGGGACAGAACCAGCAGCCGTTTCTCCGGCAGTGAGCGTAGATTGGGGAAAGCAGCCCGTGTTCCTGACAGAGCTTGTAGGCGTCCGCCTCGGTCATACCGTATTTGGCAAGCAGGCTGACCTTGTGAATCTCGTCCAGTCTCGCAAGCCGCTTGGGTTCATCTGCTGCAATGCCGACATAGCTCACGGTGTCCGGCGAGAGCGCGGCATTGTACTTGCGGACGGGCGGGATTTTGCAGTCCCGATTGACTGCACACATCCCAGCCCATGCGAAGCCGCGAACCTCGCCCTTATGCGGTCCGCGGGTGATGACATGATGGAACACATCATCGTAGGTTTTGTCCGCATGGAGAATGGTGAACTTGATGCCCAGCTCCTTTTCACAGAAGGGCTTGAGCCGGTCATAGATGAAGTCCCGGTGTTCCGGGACTTCACCGCTTGTATCCTTGTCGAACATGACCTCGCTGAAAACCGCCTCGTCCAGCGGCTCATTGTGCTGTGCAGCCAGCAGAAGGGTTGCCACACTATCCTTGCCTCCGCTGCAAGAGGCAACATATTTCGGGCGGCTCATCGGTCGAACTCCATCTTGAAGCTGACGTATTTGCCGCCGCTGTCATCCAGCCGGATCACCGCATCGTAGAGCTGGGGCTTCTTCGGCGTGTAAAGCCCGGTCACGCGGCACCAGCCCTTATCCAGCAGCTCCTTTGCGATCTTCTTGGTCAGCTTCTTTTTCTTGCTGGAAAAGAACTTATTGTCTTCCCACAGGCAGAAGGAGCAAGCCTTGTTCGAGCAGTAGAAGTTGCCCTTGCCGACATAGACCGGAGATCCGCAGCGGGGACACTTGCCGATTTCCTCCTTGCCCGTGCCGAAACGCTGGGCTTCGGCGTCAGAGAGGAAGGGATAGGCTTTCACGAGATCGCCGGTCATTCGGACAATGCCGCTGAGGAAAGCGTCCGCATCTGCCTTGCCGCGCTCAATCTCCATGAGCGTGTTTTCCCATTCCGCCGTCATTGCAGGAGAGGTGATCTGTTCCGGCAGGACGCAGACGAGGTTGCAGCCGTCCTTCGTGGGAATGAGCGATTTGCCCTTGCGCTCTGCAAAGCCGGACTTCACCAGCTTTTCAATGATTCCGGCACGGGTTGCGGGAGTGCCGAGACCTTTCTTCTCGGTGTCATCGTCAAACTGATCGTTTCCGGCAGTCTCCATCGCAGACAGGAGCGTGTCTTCCGTGTACTGCTTCGGAGGCGTCGTGAAGTGTTCGGTGACACTGGCAGATACGCCATCCAGAACATCGCCCTCGTGGACTTCGGGCAGGGACTTCACGGGATCATCCTTTTCCTTCGTTTTGAGGGATGCCTTGAACAGCTCTTCGACGGCTTTCCAGCCGTTTTGAACGACGGTCTTACCCTTGGTTTTGAACGCATAGCCTTCGCAGGAGAGCGTGATCTGCGTTTCTGCGTAGGTGTGCTTCTCGCCGGTCGCACACAGAAGGCGCATCCCGACAAGATTGAGGATTTTCTGTTCCGACTGAGGGAGAGCGGAAACATCCTGCTTTTCAAGCTGGACGGTCGGGAGAATGGCGTGGTGATCCGTGACCTTGCTGTTGTCGGTTACGCGGGCAATGTCCGGAGTGATCGAAACGCCGGAGAAAAGCGGAAACTGGCGGCAGACGATAGAAATGACCTGACGGGCAGTGTCCTCCATATCATCCGTGATGAACTGACTGTCCGTGCGCGGATAGGTCAGGAGCTTCTTTTCGTAGAGTGTTTGTACGAGATCGAGCGTCTGCTGGGCGGTGAAGCCGTAGTAGCGGTTAGCCTCGCGCTGCAAGGTAGTCAGATCATAGAGCTTCGGAGGATTGACGGTTTTCGTCTCCCGCTTGAGAGAAGAAACGACGGCTTGCTTTTTCTCGCAAACCGCCGCAATTCTTTTTGCTTCCTCTTCGGTTTTGACCTTTTCCAGATCGGCGGTCAGATCGCCCTTGCCGACGTGGACGTTGAAATACTTCTCCTTCTGGAAGGTTGAGATTTTCCCGTCACGCTCCACCAGCATTGCAAGGGTCGGCGTCTGGACGCGCCCGACCACCAGCTTCTTATGATAGAGCGTGGTGAAAAGGCGGGTGCCGTTGATGCCGACAATCCAGTCTGCCTTCGAGCGGCTGAGTGCCGCTTCATAGAGACGGTCATATTCCTTGCCGTCCCGGAGATGGTTGAAGCCTTCGCGGATGGCGGAGTCCTCCAACGAGCTGATCCACAGACGCTTGAAGGGCTTGGTGCATCCGGCTTTGTTGTAGACCAGCCGGAAGATCAACTCACCCTCGCGTCCTGCATCGGTTGCGCAGACCAGCTCGGTGACGCGCTTGTCCTTCATAAGAGCGGACAGCACATTGAACTGCTGTGCTTTGTCCTTTGTGACCTCGAACATCCAGTTTTCCGGAACAATGGGCAGATCGTCATACCGCCACTTGGCATACCGCTCATCGTAGGAGCTGGCGTCTGCCAGCTCCACCAAATGACCGAAGCACCACGAAACGATGTAGTTGCCGCCCTCCATGTAGCCGTCCTTGCGGGACGTCGCGCCCAACACCTTTGCGATGGACTGGGCGACGCTGGGTTTTTCAGCAATGACTAAGATCAATCTTCATCACCATCCGTTTCGGCATCCTCCGCAATCTGCGGCTCATCATCCTCGTTGATGTACGGCTCTTCCTCGTAGCCTTCATCATCAAAGAAGTCCATATCCTCATCCTTGGGCTTTCTGCCCTTGACGAACTTGATGTAGTAATAAGCTGCACCCGCAGCACCGGCAAGGGCAAAGATGACGAGGATCATGGCGACGTTGGACTTCTTTTCGGGTTTAGGGGCGGGAGCATCGGTTTCTGCATCCTTATCCGGCTCAGGTGTAGCGGGGGCTGTGCCGGTGCATTCGCTCATGTTGGTCTTGCAGACCGGGCAGTCGGTGTTGACCTGACCGGCAGCGCATTTTTCCTTGCAGTTACAGGTAGTCAGAGCCGCCGCAGTATCATCATCCAGCAGCGCAAGCAGGTCGCTCTCATCGACCATGTTGAGGAAGTACGTCTGATACTGTTCCTCGTCCTCATTGATGGGTGCATCGTAGTCGATGACAACGAAAAAGGTATTGCCGTTCTTCGCCTGGACTGTGATGAACTGCTTGTTGGCTGCCTTGTCATAGAGCAAGTCGCGGGTGTGGGCGTTGCCCTCATCGTCAATCGGCTCACCCTTCGGCTTTTCCGGCGTGGGAGAGACTGCGGGCTGCTGTTCGGGCTGAGTTGCCTCCGTAACGGGAAGGTTCTGCTCGGTGTCATCGGCGTAGGCAAACGCCGTGACAGAGAAGCAGGACAGAACCATGATGCAGACCGCAAGGACGGTCAGAAAACGAAACTTCTTACGCATTGTCGATTACCTCCGTATTTTCAGCGGGCTTGGTGCCGCCCTTCATGGAAGACAGGAACGCCATGATCTGATCCTTGTCCATCACCATAGAGCGCACGGTATTGATGATTTCAAGGTTTTCCAGCTCCGTCTTCTTGTCGTACAGCTCCTTGAGCTGTCCTTCGATTTCGGACTTCTTCTTTTCAGCCTTCTCAATGTCGGAGAGGACTTTCTGATACTTGGGATTCATGCAAAACTCCTTTCTTTTAATAAGCGGGTCTTCCGAAGGCGTAGAAATGCTGCTGCCAGTAGGAAGAATTGATGGATGTGTACTGAATGGGGTCGCCGCAGTGGATCATGACCCCATCACCGACGTAAATGCCGACGTGGGACACACCGGGGGTGTCATACGTCCCGACGAAAAAGATGAGATCACCGGGCTGTGCATTCGCCTTTGAAACCGGCGCACAGACATTGTAAAGCCCCTGTGCGCCCAGCCGTCCGGTATTCACAAGACCGCTGTTCGTGAGGACATAGCTGACGAAGCCGGAGCAGTCAAAGGACGTGTCGGGATTGGAGCCGCCCCACACATACGGATAGCCGAGATACTTTTCCGCCTCGGTAATCAGCGTTGCAAACTTCTCGTCGTTCAGGTATTCCGGGTTGACATCGTAGTCAGCGGGAGGATTTGTGATGTACTTGTCCACATAGGGAGAGTCACCGAACAGATCCTCGCGGTTGCCCAGCACAGACATATACGTCGCATACATGGAAAGCTGTTCCTGAGACATGATGTAGACCGGGACGTGGGAGAGATTGAAGTTTTCGAGCTTCACGTTGCAGATGTAGTAGTCATACGGGACGCGATAGGTTTCCGTGTGCGTGTTGCCGTCTGCGTCCGTCCATGTGTCGGTCTCCGTGCGGTATCTGGTTTCGACGATGACCTCTTCGGTGAGGATGTACTGCTTCTCAAACAGCATTTGAAGCGTACCCTGCACCTCATCCAGCGTGAACTCGCCCTCATGGAGAGCCGAGAGAATGGAGATCAGCACATAGGGGTCATGCTCAATATCATCCAGATCGAAGTGGTATTCATCATAGTTGTGAGTGCTTTCGTAGGTGTCGAGATAGCGTTGCAGCTCCTGCTCCATTTGGCAATACTGCGCTTCTGCGCCCAGCATCGCATCATCCTCGCTGAGATAGGAGGAAGCGATAACCGACGAACCGGTAGAGGTGAGCATCGAACACGAGCTGATTCCAGAACCGAGCAAAACGAGAAGGGCAATTCCGACGCCGATCCAGATGAAGACCTTCTTGTTCTTCTCAAAGAACTCCTTGATCTTGTCGGACGCCTTCTCACCGAGCTTCTTGCCGGTATTCTTCGTGGCAGCTCCGGCAGTCTGAGAACCGGCATTTCGAGCGGCGGCATATTCCTTCTTGATGCTCTGCTTCTGATAGTGTTTGTTCATATTCTGCTTCTTCATCTCAGGATGCTCCTGCTGATTTCTCTCATATTGGAGCTTCGCATCCGCAGCATCCGCCTTGTGTTCCAGCTTGGAGACCTTTTCATAAGGCTTGTTGACGCTGCTTTCCCGATGATGGCGGAAATGCCGAGCGGCAGTCTCAGCGGCGATCTCCGTTTTATGAGCCGCCTCAACCGCCGTGTTTTCCTGTTCGACCTCATGGATTTTGCCGTGAATGCCGGAAGCGAGGGTGTCACCGACCTTGCGGACGGTTTTATCTGCTTCAAATTGCAGCTTGCCTTTGCCCTTTGGCTTTTTCAGCTCATCCTCAAAATGAAGGCGGGTTTTGCCCTTGCCGGTCTCTTCATCAAAGACGCGCTCTTTCTTGAGAACCTTGTGCGTGGGCAGCTTTTCACGGGCGGCATCCAGACGCTCATGTGCCTTCTCGGACTTCCTTTCGAGCTTCTGCATCCGCTTCGTGGGCGGGACGGCATCGTCCGAGACCGGCTTTGCAGAGGCGGTTTCCGCCGCTTGAGTGAGAACGGCATCTGCATCCACTGCTTCAACCGCAGAGGTCTTGCGCAGCTTGTGCGTGACAACCGTTTCGGCAATCACCGTGCCGGTATGCGAAGAAACGCCGTGCTGCTCCAAAACAGGAGGCTTGAACGGCGTTTCCGAGGGCAGCGGCTCGGGTACATTCTGGGGTGGATTTTCTGCCTTTTTTTCGTCTGTGACGGACGCTTCCGAGGACGGCTGTGTGTCGTTATCCTCGGCGTGTTCCGCCTGAAACTGACGCTGCTGACGGCGCATCTGCACCTTTTTCTGTTCCTCCGCAGAAAGAGCTTCGGAAGGCGCGGCGGTCTCAACCGGCTTTACCAGCTCTGCGTCTTCCAGCCGCTTTGACACACGCTGCTCGGTGCCAGCTGTCAAGTTTTCCTCGACCGCGCCGTCTCGCGTCATCCGCACGACCACCTTGTCGCGGGCTTTGAGTTCCGGTTCCTTGGACATCAGATTTCACCTCCAATCCGCTTGTAGGCAAGCTCGGTGTATGCCGGATTCAGCTCGATGCCGATGAAATGACGCCCCATCTGTGAGGCAACCATGCCGGTTGTGCCGCTCCCCATGAAGGGGTCAAGCACAATGCCGCCTTCTGGACAACCGGCGAGAAGACAGGTTTCAACCAGCTTCGGAGGGTAGGCGGCATAATGACCGCCCTTGAAGGGGACGGTGTTGATCTTCCAGACATCGCGCTTATTGCGGAGCGGATTGATGTCTGCGTCCTTGATCTCGCCATGCTCACGCGGGCGGTTGATGGATTGCGGCTGAGGCTGACCGGGAACGGGCTTTCCGTACTTGTTGCCGCCCCTCATGCCGCGCTTGAGACGTTCTGCCGTTGCAGGGGCAATCGGCTCGGAGATTGCCTTGTAGTCGAAGAAATACTTCTTGGACTTGGAGAACAGGAAAATATGCTCATAGCAGCGAGATAGGCGGTCTTTCACGCTCTCCGGCATGGGGTTATCCTTCATCCAGATGATGTCGTTGCGCAGATACCAGCCGGTATCGCGGAGGGCAAAAGCAAGCATCCACGGAATACCGATCATGTCCTTCGGCTTGCAGCCCTCAACCTTGTTGTTGAGAGCCACAGCCTGACCGTTTCTGCCGTTGGGGTTCTTCGGGTCAATGAAATCTCCCTGATTGCCCTTTCCAGCGTAGGTGTCCGAAATGTTCAGCCAGAGCGTTCCATCCGGACGCAAAACGCGCATGACTTCGGTAAACACTTCCGTCAGGCGCGAAATATATTCCTTCGGCGTTGTCTCTCTGCCGATCTGAGCATCCATGCCGTAATCGCGGAGCGCGTAATACGGAGGGGACGTCACACAGCAATGAACGCTGTCATCGGGCAGGGCTTTCAGGATTTCAAGGCAATCGCCGGTATGAATGATGTCAAGCTCTATAAAAACCAGCTCCTTTCTTCGGATTTGAGCGCATATCAGTCGGAGTAATACTCGTCCGGCTCGTAGTCCTCATCTTCCATAAAGTCCTCGTCGAGATCGTCAATCTCGTCTGCCCAACGGTCGAAGATTTCCTCGGCTTCCTTCGCCGCGTCGCGGTAGAGACTCAGGCGGTTCTTCTCAAAGGCAGCGAAGGCGGGGACGAACTTGCCGAACTCGCGGATTGCCTTCACATCCTGCGTGCGCATATCTGCAACGCACTGAATGATCTCGGACATCGTGAGCAGATCGTCGATCATCAGCTCATACTTGTCCTTGGGGATAGATACGGCTTCATCATCCGCTGCGTCAGCGAAAGGAGTATTCTCATCGCTGTTACTGCTTTCGGGAACATCAACCTTGAAATAGAAACCGATCATATCCACAGATACCTTGGTCATAATCTGACGCGCCTCCTTGACCTTTTCGTCGATGTCCTCCCTCACATGGAGGTAGGCGCGGTGATGCTTCTTGAGATCGCTTTCCAGTCGGACCAGATCGGTCAGCTCCCACAGAGCCTTAAACAGCGCGGAGGTATTCTCTCCGTATTCGATAGCGTCCGCGTAGGGAATGGTAATCATCTTGTTGTTCATATTCAAAAATCCTCCTATCAGTTCTGTATGGTTTCTTCGGGTTTGGTGGTCATGATGCGGTAGAGCTGGGTGTCCTTCGGGAAATCGTCCTTGAAGGGAACGATGGTCGAGCCATAGAAGATCAGCCCCTCACCGGCATTGGAATTGGTGATGTAGTTCTGCTGGCTGGGCGAGATGTTCAGCGCCTTCGAGAGAATCTGCCGGTCGCCGGACGCCTGATTCAGAAGGTAGACGAAATCCGAGTTTTCAAAAATGTTCTCTACCTCGCGGGACGCAAGCAGATCCTTGACGTTCTGCGTGATTCCGGTCGGGATGCCGCCCCATTTTCTGAAACGCTTCCAGATTTCCACGCTGTACGCGGCGGTCTGTTCCTCTTTCAGCAAAAGGTGGAACTCGTCCATGTAGTAGCGCGTTGCCTTGTGCTGGGCGCGGTTGATGGTAACTCTGTTCCACACCTGATCCTGCACAATCAGCATACCGAGCTTCTTGAGCTGCTTGCCGAGTTCGCGGATGTCATAGCAGACAAAGCGGTTGTTGACATCCACATTCGTTCTGTGATTGAAGACGTTCAGAGAGCCGTGAACATAGATTTCAAGGGCAGTTGCGATGCGCTGTGCCTCCGGCTCCTTCTGATTTCTCAGAATGTTGTAGAGGTCTTCAAGGATCGGCATTTTCTCCGGTTTGGGGTCTGCAAGAAACTCCTGATAGACCATGCGAACACTGCGGTCAATGATGGTCTTCTCAACCGGCTGCAACCCGTCCTTGCCGCCGACAATCAGCTCACACATGGAGAGAATGAAGTCGGATTTCAGTGTCAGCGGGTTTTCCTCTTCGGAGTAGTTCGTGTTGATGTCCAGCGGATTGATGTAATCCGTGCTGACCGGCGAGATGCGGATGACCTGACCGCCGAGCTTCTGCACGAGGGGAAAATACTCGGCTTCGGGGTCGCAGACGATGATGTCATCCTCTGTGATGAGGAAGGCGTTCGTCATTTCACGCTTGGCGGAGAAGGACTTACCGGAACCGGGCGTACCCAAGATCAGCCCGTTGGGGTTCTTGAGCTGCTTGCGGTCAACCATGATCATGTTGTTGGACAGCGCATTCAGCCCGTAGTAGAGAGCTTCGCCGCCCTGAAAAAGCTCCTGCGTGGTGAAAGGCACGAAAACCGCTGTGCTGGAAGTGGTCAGTCCGCGTTCGATCTCCACCTGATTGACGCCGATAGGCAGAGAGGACATCAGCCCTTCCTCCTGCTGGAAGTCAAGACGCTTGAGCGCACAGTTATACTTTTGGGCAATGGCGGCGGTCTGGAACACCGCGTTTTCGAGCTTCTGGCGGTTGGTTGCCGTATTCATGATGAGGATAGTCACAAGAAACAGTCTCTCATTGCGGGTCTGGAGATCCTGCAACAGACGCTTCGCCTCACCGCCGAAGGTGGCAAGATCGGACGGGATGATGTCCATATCGTAGCCGGAGCGGACAGCCTTTTTCTGCTCTTCAATCTTCATCTTGTCGAGGTCGGTGATCTTCGACTTGATGCTCTTGATTGCCTTCGCCTGGTCAATCGTCCGGATATGAAAATTGACCGTAATGTTGCTGTCCATCTCAAGGAAGTCGGCAAGCATACGGTCATTGAGTTCCGGCGCGAGGATTTGCAGGAAGCTCACCGCACCGATGGTTCTGCCCATCTTGAAGCACTTGCCTTCACGGAAGTCAAAGGAAGTGGGCGCGATGAAGTCCTTCGTGCTGAGTCCCGTCCGGGCTACCATGTCAAAGGAAAAGCGGAACGGCTCATTGGTGTCCATGTTGAACACATCATGAAGCACTTTCAGCCGCTCGTAGCCGGACAGCGGCTCGGTTCTCACACCGAGGGTTTTGAAGTTGTTGAGAATGTCGGTTTCAATGCGTTCGAGCTTCGGTTTTGCCGTGCGGAGGGAGTCTGCCTCAATGCCGAAGGTGATGTACTTCTTCTTGACCAGTCCGTTGTTACCCTTGGTGAGCTGGCTTTGCAGCATACCGGAATACTCGGAGCGGATGTCGTTGAAGGCGTCCTCCTGTGCCGGAATGTTGATGCGCTTGCGGAACTCATTGAGGCTTGCCTTCTGATTGATGAAGGAGAGCTGGACGAAGATCGAGCTGTCGAAGTAGTTCAGAAAGTCGCACCAGTTCTCAAAGATGGCAGTTTTGTCCTCGTTCTGCGCAAGCTGGTAGTTGATGTCCTCAAAGGCGATGGACTTCGTGTAGAGGCGGCTGTTTACCTTGCAGATACCGTCGCGGCACATCTCCACATAGGGAATGGTCTGCTGGGCGGACTTGCGGACTTTCTTTGCCTTCCTGTCCTTTTTCTTCTGCATGACGATCCGCTTCTTCTCCTGAGCGGAAAGGGCATCACCGTAAACGACGCCGTTTTTGACCGTCATCTTAGGCTTTGCCTTTGCTGTGCTGTTGTTCAAGCTGCAATTCCTCCTGTTCTTTGATTTTCTGCTGAATTTCAGCGTAGAGATTGTTTGTGCGATAGGGACGCACCTTGTCCCGGATGAACATAGACTGTACGATGTGGTACAGATACTTTTCGGCGGGCTGACCGTCCTTCTCGTAAAGTGCGAAGAAGATAAACGGGAGCATGATGACCACCATCAGCATTGCCGCCGTGGACAAGTCGAGATGTGCCTTCGCCAGAAAGAAGATCGGAACACCGACTGCCGCAGCAACAGAAAAACAGATGAGCTGCCGCTTGGTCAGGTTGAACATGACCTTCGTTTTGACGCGGTTAAGATCCTTCGGGACCGGAACAAATGCCATTTCTTGAACTCTCCTTTCTGAGCTGCTTTTCATAGCGCAGCTTCATTTGTGCGGGATATTGATCCTCCTTCGGCTGACGCTTACCCGTCCAGCGAAGCCCACCCGCTTTGCCTTGACAGATCCAGCCGGAAGCCCGAAGGCTTGCACCGTTTTCACTTTCCAGTGTGTAGGTGATGATGCGCTTATAGCCCATAGCCGCAGCAGCTCTTGCCGCCGCGCCGTAGAGAAAGCTGCAAGCGTTCTTCTCTCCGTTGGTGCATAGCCTTGTAACCTCCAATGTGAAGCCGTCATCCAGATACCGGCTGACGGGACGCCCGGCGATGATCACGCCGACCAGCTCACCGTCTGCTTCACAGCCGATGGAAAACTTGTGACCGGCAACCGGCTTGTGATGCCGGTGATGCTGCCGGACATACTCGTTGGCGTCTCGAAGGGAGATGGGTCTTAGCCGCAGCATGGTGTTTCCTCCATAGGAAGATGAGCCGTGCATTCGACCTCGTTGCCCCAAACGTCCCAGCCTTCGGGAGACTGACGGGCAAAAAGCTCTACGCGGGGAAGGTCTCCCATGAGCCGGACAATGCGCTCCCGCGCTTCATCCGGCTTTTTGGAATGCTCTTCGATATGGCTGAGGATGACCTGACGCACACCGGCGTCAACACGCTTCGGATGTCCCTTCGTAGCAAGGATGCAGATTTCGGCGTTCGCCCTTGTCCAATACCCCATGCCAGTGAAGAGATCATCGTTCTTGCGGTTTTGCTTCACCCATACAAAAGCCACGGTCTTATAAGAAAAGCCCCATGCCGCCAGCACTTCGAGTGCTTCACAGAGGCACGGGAACGTGATCCAGAGGAACAGAGCGCAGTCCTTGGCGGCAAGCTCACCGACCGGAAGTGCCTTGATGTCTTCAATACACATTGTCGGGTAGTGGCTTTCTGCCGACCGTCCCTGTCCCTTCTTGGAGTAAGTCCGATACGCCCAAGGGGGATCGGCGTAGATGATGCTGTACTTCTTCATGCTGCCGACCTCCTTAGTGCGCATGGAAGATGGATTTTGCAAGGCTTCCGGTCTTGAACAGTGAGAAGCACAGAATGACCGTGTACGCTGCCACAGAGAACAGAGCCGAATGAATGTTGTCTGCGATGATCATGCCGTTGATCAGCACCGCATAGATGCCGACGCAGACCATGATGAGAAAGCCCTGAAATGCCAGAGCGAACAAGCCTTTCAGATAGTTCGTGCCGATGCTGCCCCATTCGCGGTTGCTCATGGTTGCGATGGGAATAGGCGCAATGCTCACGGTGCAGTAAATCTCAATCATGCGCCCGTAGAGAATGACCGTAATGAGGATCGCCATGATTTTGAGGCATAGGCTGATCAGAAGCGTTTCTATCGACAGTCCGAGCAGTTCTCCGACGCCCATGTTCTCCATGCCGGTACGCATCTGCGCAATCGTCGCGTCAATGTCAATGCTCGTGTTGCCGTGGATTACTCCTGCTGCACCGGAAACTACGTTCTGCCCGATGTCGAATACTGCCATCACGATGTCAAAGGTGTGCGTCACGAGATAGATCGCCACAGCCGCCTTGAAAAACCACTTGAAGAACATCCAAGTGTCCATGTCGTGAAGGTTGTTTTTCTCGGTGATCATGGAAATCAGCTCGTAGCACAAAACGAAGGTGATGATGATACCAGCGATGGGGACTATCACGTTTTCGGATAGTCCCCGGATCATCTGGTACACGCCGCCGTTCCAGCCGGACGGAGTTTGACCGACCTCGGCGGCAATCGTTCCTACCTTCTCGTTGACATCGGTGAACATATTGGTCAGGTTGCTCTCGATCCATTCGATCAGCATATCCTTGAGAGCCTGTTCGATCTTTTCTAAAATGCTGCCCAATATTTCACCACCCTTCGGTTAAGCTGGGCTTGCCGTGGATTAGCCGAACAAACCGGAGAGCAGGGGGATGAGGGTCGTGCCGATCAGCACCACACCGCCGCCAGCCATGAGCTGCTTGATGCCCTGAGACTTAGCGCCGGGGTTGTCGTTGCCGTAGCCTTCCATGAGGTTGACAACACCCCACACCGCAAGACCCGCACCGAGGGCGATAACAAGCGTCTGGAGAACCGTAACTGCCTGATTGATAAATGCCATACTTGAATTTCCTCCTTAAATCGTTGGTGAATTGTGAAGGGCGAGTGCCTTTTCCAGCACCCGCCCCGATGGTTACTTCTGCGCGGCTGCCGGATTAACCGAACAGACCGGAGAGCAGAGGGATGAGGGTCGTGCCGATCAGCACCACACCGCCGCCAGCCATGAGCTGCTTGATGCCCTGAGACTTAGCGCCGGGGTTGTCGTTGCCGTAGCCTTCCATGAGGTTGACAACACCCCACACTGCGAGACCTGCGCCGAGGGCGATAACGAGCGTCTGAAGAACCGTGACAGCCTGATTGATGAAAGCCATAGATTTTCCTCCTTGAATCGATGAAAGTTGAGTGTGTATTTTTGAAAATGGGCATAAAAAAAGAAGCCCCGTCGCTGTTCTGCTTTGGGATGAGCCATCAGGCTTTACCCACTGCGCAGTGCAGCGACGGGGCTTTAATCCGCTTCGACCTCGCCCATATCATAGAGGTCGAATGTGTCATCGGGCTTGACTACCAGCTTGTGCTGCCGGTACTTCTCGATGTCAAAGGCGTTCCGCTTGTTATAGTCGGAGAGCTGCCGGTACTTTGGATGCTTCGTAATGTCGTATTTGTTACTGAGAAAAGGTCTCACGCCTCGAAGCTGCAAAATACACTTAGCTCCGTCCATGACGGCGATCTCATCCTGAGACATCAGTTCCTTGCCGGTTTTCTGATAGTTCAAGCCATAGGAGTTGTTGTTGGAACGGGTTTCTGAGGTGTTGTAAAGGTCGATTGTCTCCTTGCCCAGCACCTCGCTGATTTCCTTGAGGGTCGATTTTTCTTTTCCACCGAGGAAAAGTGTGCAGTCACAGTTGCCCGTGATGGTGTCAGCCGCGTCCTTGTAGATGGTCTTGAGCTGAGACTGGGACTGCAAGATGATTGACGCCGAAATTTCCCGGCTACGGATGGTTGCGATGAGCTTATCAAACTTCGGGATTTGACCGATGTTCGCAAATTCATCCAGCAGACATCGCACATGGACGGGAAGTCGTCCGTTGTAAACGTCATCTGCTTTGTCGCACAAAAGGTTGAAGAGCTGGGAATACATGATTGCCACGACAAAATTGAATGTATCATCGGTATCGGAAATGATGACGAACAGCGCCGTCTTCCGGTCTCCGATGGTGTCCAGCTCCATCTCGTCGTAGCTCATCAGCTCCCGCAGCTCTGCAATGTCGAAGGGCGCAAGCCTTGCACCGCAGGAAATCAAGATCGACTTAGCGGTTTTGCCTGCCGCCAGCTTGTATTTGCGGTATTGCTTGACCGCAAAGTGGTCAGGGTCGCGGGCTTCCAGCTCATCGAACATGACATCCACTGGGTTCTTGAAGGTCTCATCGTCCTCTCTGGCTTCTGAGGCATTGATCATTTCGAGCAGGGTAGTAAAGTTTTTCTCGTGGTCGGGTGCCTCGTACCAGATGTAACCGATGAGGGCTGTATAGTACAGCTTTTCCGCCTTCACCCAAAAATCTTCGCCGGATTTATCGCCATCTCCCTTCGTGTTGACGATGATCGTATTGACCAGCTTGAGGATGTCCTTCTCGCTGCGGATGTAGCTGAACGGGTTGTAGTGCATGGATTTCCGGAAATTGATGGTGTTCAGCGACTTGATGACATAGCCGCCCTTTTCGAGCATCTTGCCGCACTCTACCAGCACCGTACCCTTCGGGTCGGTGACAACGTATGAACTGTGCATCTGCATCAGATTTGGTTTTACAAAAAAGCGCGTCTTGCCTGAGCCGGAACCGCCGATGACAAGGATGTTCTTGTTGCGGGCGTATTTCGGCTGCTTTGGACGGCTGTTCATGGTCAGGAACTCCGTCTGCGTCAGAATGACGTTGTTCGAGAACTCCGGGTCCATGTACGGCTTGATGTCCTCCGGCTTACCCCATCGTGCAGATCCGTATTCTTCGCCCTGCCGGAACTTCTTGCGGTTCTTGCCCTTGACATAGACCGCCAGCTTGAGCAGTACGCCAGCCGACAGACCGATGAGAAGATCGACGGGATGAAAGCTGGGCAGCGGATTTGCAAAGGCAGAGTCGAACACGGCAAAGCCGTTTGTCAGCTTGTCGATGAACGCTGCGCCGGGGGCGAGACGAAACACGGCGGCGATCTTATCCGCGAAGTAGAAGGCGAAGACATACGGAAGGTTCAGAAGAATGAGCTTCTTCACATCGGGCTTGTTCACAGCTCCACACCCCGATCCTTGGTCTTGGCCTTGACCTTCTCCTTGTGCTGCGCCTTGCTCTGGGCTTTCTCCTGATCCAGCTTGTGCCGGATGGACGGCTGTTCCTTCTGCTTGACAGTCTTGGCGGAGAACTCCTTGAAAGCGGCGGTCATCACATCAACGTCCCGCCCTTTGAAGAAGACAAGGTAGCTGGGCGGTTCTACGGAAACGTCCTTCTTGAGCGCAAAGTCCAGACCGTATTTGCTGGCAGTCCGCTCAAAGGACTTGATGTTGCCATCCGTCACCTCGATGTTGGAGATGGCGGCGTTCTGACTCATCAGATGCTTGATGGACTGCTTACCGCGATAGGTTTTTGGCTGCTGCATCTGTTTCTGCGCCTTCTCAATCTCCTGCACGAACTTGTCCAGTGCCTTTTTCAGCACCTCGGCTGAGATTTTGCCGCCCTTGATCATGATTGCAACAACTTTGGTGTTGACTTCATCCTGCATTGCAGTGATACCTCCTTTCCTTGAAATGATTGAGGGAATGCTGCCTCAGCTAAGGCGGCACAATCCGGCGATAGATGATTTTCATTTACACTGTCCTCCTTTCCGAGCATTGCTCACGATGGTATTCATTAAAGAGTGTCTTCACAAAGGCTATAATCGTAGGTCTTCGGCTTCTTTGACCCTGCCGATCTGTCCTGCCCGTAGAAATCATGATTGACGAGCGCGGAGTAGTAATTGTCTATCGTCAGAGAGGCGTTATACAGAGCGGTCAACAGGTACGCCCGGATATTACGGATGTCTGACGGGTTCTTGTTCATTGCTTCCAGAACGTACTCTATGTGGCTGCTATTCAGCTTGAGAAAGCGGGACTTAACCACTTGCTGCGGCATATCCTCGCCATTGATACGGATGGTCGGAGCGGTAGAGCAGACGGCATCCAGCATGATGTCCATGATCTCCCGGAAGCGGTCTTTATCGAACTTCGGATCCTGACAGAGAATGTTGTAGTCAAGATTCTCTTTGATAATCTCTTCATACTCGCTTCGCTCATCCATCCTGTCCATCCCATCAAGATTGATGGATTGATAGTTCTTTGAGAGAGTATTTCTTTCTTGAGTAATTACTTGGATAGTATTTCTTTGTGCGGGATTTTCCCTATGGGGATTCTCCACGTCTGGATTCTCCATATCGGGATTTTCCCTGTGTGGATTATCCCTGTGTGGCAAACCGGCTTGCGGCATCTCATAGATGTCGAACTCCGTGCTGACCATTCTGCCCTTATCATCTCTGCCACGGTGACGGACAAGGTAGCCGTTTTCCTCAAGCTCCTTGAGTGCCGAAAGTATGGCGTCGGGACCTTCCTTGCAGAGTGCCGCAAGACCACGGGTGGAGAACTGCCAGCCGTCGTTGAAGGACAGCATCTTTGAGAGAAGACCGACTGCTTTGAGGGAGAGGTTCTTATCTCTCAGGTGGGTATTGCCCATGACCGTGAAGTCACGGGTTTTATTGACGCGATAGACTGACACATGATCACCCTGCCATTTCCGTAGATACTTCAACGCCGCAGATTCCAAAGTAGCGGATGCGGATGACGTTCTTGCCCTTCGGGGTGAAGTAGGTCTGAGAGCCGGTATAGCGGAAGGTCACGAAATCCCGGACGATGAAGAGTCCTTCGTTGCTCTTCTTGTTGTAGGGAAGAAGCTGACCGGAGGGAGAGCGGAACAGATACCCTTCGTTAAGCAGGAATTTGACGAACTTGCGCTCCGGGATTTTCAGTTCCTTCGCCGTGGTGCGAATGTTGGTGCAATCATCTGGATTGACGAAGGCGTCAAAGTAATCGGCTTTCGGTCTTGCGATGCCCAGCTCCGCTTCAAGGGCATTGGCGCGATTCGTTTCCTTGAGCAAGGTCTGCGCAAGCTCTATGATGACCGCCGGTTCCTTCTGAATGCGGTCCAGCAGGGATTCCGTCATGTAGCAGCCGGTCTTGCGGATCATGGGAACAACCTCATCGAACAGCCAGTGTTCAAATCTTTCCGCCGAGGGGAGTTTGCTATGGACAATTAGCCTGTAAACATCACCCTCCGTAATGTAGGAAAGGGACTGCGTACCGCCGCTCGTAAGGGTGTCCCGTTTTAGGACACCCTTGCAATGGTCAATAATTGCCTTGCCGGGTCTGGCATATCCCAATGCTCTTGCAACATCTGAGCCGCAGAACAGAAGTGTTTCTCCGTCGAGGATCGTCCTCACCTCACCGAACTGTTCATTCTTGAAGACTTCGATTTTGTTATCCATGACAGGTTTCCTTTCCGGCATCAGATGTGCCACTTTGATTTTTGAGTGTAGAAACGGGATTGCAGCAGTAGGGACACTCTGCAAACACGCAGGACTGATATTTCCAGTGAGGACGGTGAAAGCGGCAGCTTCGGCACTCAGGGAGAATGCCATCCGCGCCGCTGTCAAAATGCTCAAAGCCGGGTATGGTCTGCATCAGCAATTCCAGTGCTTGCAGATCACCGGCTGTCATGCGTTTCATGCTTAAAAACTCCTTTCCTTCGCCGCATCGCCAGCAAATATTCCGGCTTTTGGGCAACAAAAAAAGAGGGTTTGCTTCTTACTCCAAATTGGAGAAGAAACAAACCCTCTTCGTTTACGATGTAGTTCAGATGATTTCTCGGATGGTATGAATGACACCGAGCAGCAGCCCGATGAAGAAGGCAAGTCCTCCGATAAGACCGCCTATGATTAAGTTCAATGCGAAGATGCCGACTGAGCCGGAGATACCGTAGCCGCTGGGAACGAGCCAGAGGCACATCCTCCGGATGCCGAATGGCAAGCCGACGCAGATCCACATAAGGAAGTAGTCACATACGCCGTCAGGCATATAGATCGGCTTGAGAAATGACGCGAGGCAGAACGCAAGCGCGATTGGAAGCAGAACCTCCTTCAAGAAGACTTTGATAGCACCCACTATATCCTCCTTCTGCCGGAAGTGTGCAGCGGCACACTCCGGCTTGCTTGATTATTGTGAAAGTCCTTTGTTTTCGGTCAAAAAAAGAAGGGACTAAGCCAGATTGCCTTGGTTATCAAGGTCTTTCTGATTTAGTCCTATTATCGCACAATAATCTTT